>Ga0310786_10008596_pt1 | contig 13082 bp, 16 predicted proteins | sample AusTroGonzalo_MG_FD_203881 | JGI IMG/M metagenome (GOLD analysis project Ga0310786, IMG submission 203881) | Bovine rumen microbial communities from tropical cattle in Woodstock, Queensland, Australia - Gonzalo_03 (v2) (version 2) | ecosystem: Host-associated > Mammals > Digestive system >... | reverse complement strand
TCGTAACAGCTACGGGCTATACCGATTGGGGTGATAGCGATGTATGACTCGATTGCAACGCTAAAGGGCGAACCGATAACCACACATGACGAATACGGCAACGAGGTCATTACATATACGGATAATCCTGTCTATGTGATGCCTCGCGGCGTATACAGTGCGGAGTTCTACAACGCGGCACAGACGGGACTGCATCCGTCAATAACGTTCGTGATCACGAACAAAGCGGACTACAGAGGCGAGCGGCTACTCGAATGGGAGGGCAGACTCTACAACGTGATCCGCACAGACTGGAACGCACAGAGAGACGCTATAAGCCTGATATGTGAGGAGCGTGTTCATAATGGCTAAGACAAAATCGGTATCAATCCAGATGAAGGAGATACTGGATAAATTTTCCGACAAGGTGAACGATGTCCTCGAAGAAGCCGCCGACAAGGTTTCACAAGAGAGTGTTGAAAAATTACACAACACCTCTCCACGGAGAACGGGCGCATATGCTTCGGGGTGGACAGTAAAAAAAGAGTCGGCAAGATCGGTTATTGTGCACAATGCTACAAACTATCAGCTCACACACTTGCTCGAGAACGGTCACGTTATCAGGAACAAGAGAGGCACATACGGACGAGCACCGGCACATAAACACATCAAGCCTGTCGAAACGTGGGCTAATAAAGAATTTCAACGTCTTATAAAAGAGGGCATTGAACAATGAGCATATACGCAATACTACAGAGCACCGGCCTTCCGTGTGCTTATTCGCATTTCAGGACAGACCAGGATCCTCCGTACATCGTGTACATCGGCAACGGTCAGAACGTCATGGAGGCAGATAACACACATTACTGGCGCAAGAATCAGTATCAGGTCGAGTATTACTTCACAACAAAGAACGAACAGAACGAGGCCAGCATCGAGAACGCACTTCTCGCGGCTGGCTATTTATATGACAAATCCGAGGACATCTTTATCGAGGATCAGGGTGTGTTCGTGATTTATTACTACGTTTAAGGAGAAATCAGAATGGCAAATAAAGTCGAATTTGGTATCTCGAATCTGTACGTCGGCACCTACACAGTAGGCACAACAGGCAGTGTAACAATGGGCACACCATACCATCAGGCCGGAGCGGTTTCGTTCAGCCCTGAGGAGCAGAGCGAGTCCAACAAGTTCTATGCCGATAACGTTGTGTACTGGAGCGGCTATACCGGCGGTACATTCGAGGGCGATCTCGAAGTCGCGAAGTTCGATGATCAGTTTAAGAAGAACTTCCTCGGATACATTCAGAAGGGCGATGGCGGTCTCGCTTGCGTCAAGAACGTTACGAAGCCGGATGTATATATCGCATTTCAGGTCGAGGGTGATGCTGAGTCCCGCAGAATTATCATGTATAACTGCTCACTCGGCGGTATCACTCGCGAGTACAGCACCGAAGAGGAGAGCATCGAACCGGCAACAGAGACGATTGCGGTAACAGTTGCGGGCGATAACAAAACAGGTATCTCAATGGTTTCGTACAATCAGGGAGCTACGGGATACAGCACACTGTTTACAAATCCTCCGGCACCGACAACCACTTAATCGAAACGGGGCGGGGCTGTATCTGGTCCCGCTCCATTTTTTCATAGGAGGTGAACAATGGAAAAGACAATCAAGATCGGAAAACAGGACGTTCGGCTCACAAATAACGTGAGCTGGGCGATGACATACAGAGACCAGTTCGGACACGACATCATCCCGACGCTGATGCCAATGCTCGCGGCCGCACTCGATATTACCGGCGGCCTTATTGAAGAAGTTGGCGTTGGCGGCAAAATCGAATTGGCGAACATCATCAGGGTTCTCGACGGCAACAGGCTGCTCGATGCCGTGATACACCTGAGTGGTCTCGAGTTTGTTGAACTTATAAACATCACATGGGCGATGGCTAAGGCGTGTGACGATGACATCCCGGACCCTAAAACATGGGTGCGCGGCTTCGACGAGTTCCCGGTGGACAGGATCGCGCCGGAAGTCTTTAGCCTCGCGTTTAAAGGATTGGTAAGTTCAAAAAACTCGAAGAGGCTGAAAGACCTGAAAAACGCAATAAAGGTCGTTCAGCCGGAATCGACATCGACACCATCATCCTCGCAGGACTCGAACGAGGGTTAACACTGACAGATATAAAGAAAATGCAGATAGGTCAGGTGGTGGACTTTTGCATCGTCTACAACAACAGACAGAGAGCCGCACAGAAGGCTCAAAAGTACGCTGAGAAGCACGGAACGAAGCGGAAGGCATCACAGAATGACATCAACGCTTTTTTCGGTTAGAGGAAGAATTAAATGGGATCAAGTAACGTACAAGGCATCACAATATCCTTTAGGGGCGAGACTACCCAGCTCGATGAAGCCTTACGAAAAATAAATAGCGAAACAAAGACTATCGACTCTGAACTCAAGAAGGTCAACAATGCGCTTAAATTCAATCCCGGCTCGGTCGAGCTGTGGAGGCAAAAACAGCAACTTCTTAACGACAAACTGAAGGAAACCAATGAGAAGGTTGACGTTCTGAAAGATACGCTAAAGAAGGTTGACTCAGGCGAGATTGAAATGTCCGAAGAGGATGTTAGAGAGCTGAAGCGCGAACTGATCGAGGCCGAGTCTAAAGCGAAGTATTTCAAAGGTCAGTTAAAAGAAATCGGCAACGTTAATCTCAAGGCCCTCTCGACGAAGTTGAAAGAGATAGGCGACAAGATGACCAATGTCGGGAAAACGATGACTACGAATGTCACCGCGCCGATTGTGGCTGGTTATACGCTTGCCTCAAAGTACGCATCCGACTATGAAGAGAACCTGAACAAGCTCGACGTTGCGTTCGGCAACAATTCGCAGTCGGTCAAAGATTGGGCAAATACAGCGCGCACAGAGTTCGGCCTGTCAAAAGTTCAGGCAACGGATGCGGCTTCGGCGTTTGGCGCACTCGGAAAAGGTATTGGTCTGACCGAGGAAGAGGCGGCTGGAATGTCAATAACGCTTGCCGGACTGTCTGCTGACTTAGGCTCGTATTTCAACGTAGGGGTAGACGAATCATCGAAAGCCCTCGAAGGCATATTTACCGGCGAGTCTGAAGCACTAAAGAAGTTTGGTGTCGTAATGAATGACACTAACCTGAAGCAATTCGCTGAAGATCAGGGCCTTGTTTATAGTGAGTTGTCGCAGACAGAAAAAACAATGCTCCGCTACAACTATGTTCTCGAAAAAACAAAGGACGCACAGGGCGATTTTTCAAGAACAAATGATGGTACTGCCAATAGTACGAAGATTTTTCAAGCGTCGCTACAGGATCTCGGAACGACGATCGGAACAAATCTGTTGCCAATAATTACGCCTGTAATTCAGAAAATAACCGAGTTGATTAACAAATTCAACGAACTGTCACCGAGAACACAACAGATAATCACTGTTATCGGACTCGTTATCGCAGCCGCAGGCCCTCTTCTGATGATAATCGGAATGATCTCATCAGGTGTCGGCGCGCTTGTGGGTGTACTCGGAATGATAACGGCTCCGATGCTGGGAATAGTCGCAGCCATAGCCGCGGTAATCGCTATCGGTGTTCTTCTGTATAAGCACTGGGATGACATCAAGGCGAAGGCACAAGAACTCTGGACAAATATCAAGGCGAAGTTCGAGGGCATCAAGACATCAATAACGACGGCATGGGAAAACGCGAAGGCGAAGGCACGGAGCATTGTCTCGGCACTTGTCTCTTCGGTAGTTGTGAAAATCCACGAGCTGAAAGAAAAAGTTCGGTCGACATTTGAGGCTATCAAAGAGAAGATAACCACACCGATCCAAAATGCGAAAGATAAAATTCAGGGCATCATCGACACGATAAAAGGCTGGTTCCCGATAGACATCGGAAAAATTTTCAGCAACCTGAAACTTCCGCACTTCTCGATCTCGGGCAAATTCTCTCTTGACCCGCCATCAATGCCGAAAATATCGGTCAGTTGGTGGAAAACGGGCGGTATATTCGACAGCCCGAGCGTGATCGGTGTCGGTGAAGCCGGTCCCGAGGCGGTCGTTCCACTGGATAAACTGTGGGACAAGCTCGACAACATAGCGGCGGCAAATGGCGGCGGTATAGTCGTGAATGTTTACGGCTCGGATAATATGTCAGTCAATGAACTGGCAGAGGCGGTCGAGCAGAAACTTATTCAGATGCAGAGAAGGAGGACGCTGGCATGGCAATAGCACCGACGGGAGCGATATACAAAGCGTTGTCGTTCGATGGCACATCAAGCCGAAATTACGGCGTATACATCACGGGCGAGGCGGTCTACAACGCACCTGAACGCGATGTGGAAATGATAACGATACCGGGCAGAAACGGCGCGTTCGCTATGGATAAGGGACGGTTCGAAAACATAACGGTCACATATCCAGCGGGCATCTTTGCGGACAGCGAAGCGGACTACAGACAGGCGGTTTCAGACTTCCGTAACTTTCTGTGTTCTAAAAGGGGATATGTCAGACTGTCAGATGATTACAATCCCGATGAATACAGAATGGCGGTTTATAAAAGCGGTCTCGAAGTGGCAACGGCACAATCAAGAGCGGGCGAGTTTGAAATTGTTTTCGAGTGCAAGCCACAGCGTTTTCTGACCTCAGGCGAAACGGCTACGACTGTCGCTAATAACGGAACGCTCACGAATCCGACGGCGTTCGATGCGAGTCCGACGCTTCAGGTAACGGGCTATGGCAATATCACGGTGAACGGCTACGGGATCTCACTGGTCAACAGCACGGTCGGAGCCATAACGCTCGCGGATCCGACAGACAGCAGTTCCGTGACATTCTCAACTGCATTACTTGCGTCAGGCGACACGATAACGCTTGAGGGCTTCTCAAAGGCATTACGCGTCCGTTTAAATGCGAGCAGTCCATCCGCAGAGATCGTGGGCTATACCATAACGGCAAAGAACACGAGCGACTTCACATTCTCCACGAACACGGCGGAGAACATAAGCAAGAAGGAGAGGCGGCGCACGCTTGAGTTTGATCCGATAGACACGAGCGGGCTTCTCGGCTCGACGAAGAAGTATTGCAGATGCACAGTGGCGGTCGGCTACAAACCGACCTCGGGCGCGTCAACTGTAACCGACTCATTTGATTTCGATATATGGGTGCAGTTGACCGATGTGGACAGCACCACAAAGAAGCTGGCAATCGGCTCGTCAAGCACTAACAGCGATGCGAATATAAGCGTGTCAGTCTCGACTCACACCGAGGCGATCACAGCCGTGTCGACGCAGTCGCTTCTCGGAAGTCCGACGTACATAGATTGTGACATCGGTGAGGCATACAAGGTCGTAAGCGGCGAAAATGTACCTCTGAACGCGTTTATTGATTTAGGCTCGAAGCTGCCTGTTCTGTCGCCTGGTTCCAACACGATTACTTATGATAATACGGTGACACTTTTCAAGGTGGCACCTAACTGGTGGAAAGTATGATTCCAATCATTTACGAAAGCAACGAAACAGGATTCGACTTCAACGGACTCGGACGGCTTCGTGATTGTATCGACTGTAAGGTCACCGAAGAGAGAAACGGCATCTATGAATGTGACTTCTCATATCCTGTCACGGGTGCGAATTTCGATTTAATTCAGGTCGGTCGCATCATAGGAGTGACACACGACGATACGGGAGACATCCAGCCGTTCGACATCGTGAGCTATACGAAGCCGATAAACGGAATAGTTGAATTTCATTGTACGCACGTCAGCTACAGACAGAGTTATTTCACCACGGTCGAATCGGGTGCGAACAGCCTTGCAGATGCGTTTTATATACTCAAAAATCAGACGGTGCCCGCAAACAGATTATTTACATACGAATCGGACATGACCAAGTCGGGCTATGTCGGTGCGCTTAACGGCATACCGAAAACAGTACGCTCCGTACTCGGAGGCGTTGAGGGTTCGATTCTGGACACGTTCGGCGGCGAATACGAATGGGATAAATGGAAGGTCATTCTTCATTCAGCCCGAGGCACATTGAAACCGTTTTCCATCCGCTACGGCGTTAATATGCTCGACTATAAAGAGGACTTTGATATTCAGGGCACCTACATGAGAGCGATACCGTACTGGAAGGGCACCGATGACGCTGTGGTTTTTGCTCAGGCGGTAGACGCTGGCGGGGCAACACTGACGAACCGACAGGAATGTGTCCCGCTTGATATATCGGATAAGTTCCAGAACAAGCCGACAAGCGACGCGGTCAGAGCGATGGGGCAATCGGTGATAAACAGCTTAAAGCCGTATCTGCCTATACAGAATATTCACATTGAATTTGTGAGGCTTCAGGACTTAGGCTATCCCGAACTCAGTCAGTTAATGAAATGCAGTCTTTGCGACACGATAAACGTTATATTCCCTGACTATGGCAGTTCGGGGCAGTTCAAGATCGTTAAGACCGTATGGGACGCATTATCTGACAGATACGACTCGATGGAACTCGGAGACCTGTCCGTAACACTTGCGGACGCACTCGGTAATTCATCAGGGTCAAGCGGTGCGAATCCGAGCGGATGGTTTTACGCTAATTCGCTGACAGCCACGACCATCACGGCATCGGGATCAGATACGAAAATCCCGATAACGGCTATCGGAAACGGCGAGGGCTTCACATACGACAGCGACAACAAGGGCATCAAGTGCGTCAAGGGCGGCATCTATGCGCTTTCGGTTCAGGTGCCGATGGACACGGCAACGAGCGGAGACCTCATCGGAGTGAGTATATACAAAAACGGAACGTCGGCACTCGGACCGGCATACATGAGGATGGGCGGCAATTACGACTCAGCTATCCTGATGCCGACATTTATCAGCCTTGCTGCTGACGATGTATTGACACTGTATATCAGAAACAACTCAGCATCACGCGGAGTAAACGGAACGGGATGCAGAATAATGTGTTGGGAGGTATAAACACATGGGTTACGACTTTTGGAAAGCGGCACTGATCCGAGCCGCACATACATGGTTTCAGGCGTTCATCGCGGCGATACCAGCAACGGCTTCGGTACTGTCGGATGTCAACTGGAGGGTAGCGGCTTCGGCGGCAACACTGGCGGCGGTCATTTCACTGGCTAAGAGCGTGATAATCGGGCTGCCTGAAGTGAAACTGAGCGATACACTCTACGACCTCGACAATGACCCGTTCGATGAAGAGGATGATTTCGAGGAGTTCGATGTGTACGATGAAGAGGGTGATGAGTAATGGCGCTGCTTTCAGTAGAGAAGAGAAAACAGTATTTCAAATATCTCGGACTCGGTGAGTACAACGAGGCGAACATCAAGAAGTTCCAGAAGAAGGCGTTCACACGTAAGGGCGACATTGACGGCGTATACGGCACTAACACGGACAGGGCACTGAGGCACTTCAGGAACGTCAAGAAATACGCTCCGAACTTCAAGCCCGAAGAGTTCAAGTGCGAGTGTGGCGGTCGTTATTGCACGGGCTACCCTTCGTGGATGAAAAAGGTCGAACTGGAGAACCTTCAGACTATCAGAAACCACTACAAGAAGCCGATGATAGTTACGTGCGGTCTCAGATGCAGACCGTATAACAACAGCCTCGCGGGGTCTATATCCAACTCGAAACACCTGTCAGGTTATGCAACAGACTTCTACATGTCAGGCGTGACCGATACGCTGGCAAACCGCAAGGCAGCCATCAGGTGGATAAAGACGCTCCCGAACCACGGGTACACCTACGGCAACGGCTATAATTCGAACGGCGTTGCTATCCGTGCGGCTTACATGGGAAACGCTCTGCACACGGACACAAACGCACCGAAGAAGACAGTTAAGGTGCCGACCAATGCCGAGAAGCTCGCGGCGAAGGCTTACGAGTTCGCATACCACAGCAATACTAAAAAGGCTTCGTATCCGAGCGGCGCACCGAAAGACGCATACAAGAAGGCACTTGATGAGTATTTCGGCAAGAACCGCAGATGGTCAACGCCAGCTAAAAAGGGTGCGAGCTGTGATGTATATATTGCGGCTTGTATCAGAGCGGCGGGTATCGACAAGGACGCGCCGAGAGGGATGGTTAGGTCATGGCTCGATAAGTCGGATAAGTTCAAGAGAGTGAACGTAACAACTAAAACAGTTAAGGACGGGGACATCATATCCATATACTGGAGCAACGGCAAACCGCACTGGTGCATAGCGTATGGCGGCAAGATACTGGAGGCTTCTTACAACGGATGGTACCCGAAAACAACGAACACGCTCGCGTCGAGGCTCAGCAAGAAGGGCAAGCAGAGCGTAGTGGTTTACAGAGCAAAGTGAGGTAAGGAAATGTCAGACGGAAACATAATGCTTTTACTCAGCTTCGCGGCGGCTATTCTCGTCGTGATGGCTCCCGTCATCAGGCTGAACGGAAAAATAACAGAGCTGACAGTCCTGATCTCGGAGCTTAAGGGCGTAGTCAAGGATAAGACGGACACGCTTGATAAGAGAGTCACCGAACACGGCAAAGAGATAGACGAACTCAAGGTGAAACAGGCAAGGCACGAAGAGCGTATCAACAAGCTCGAACAATAGGAGGGCAGACAATGCTCAGGATAGACGGAAACAACAACATTACGCTGACAAGGGGAGACACGCTCACTTTAACGGTCACGCTGCTTCACGAGGTCGAACCGGTCGCACCGGCAACAGAGCCGACCATCGAGCCGTATGTGCCAGAAGAGGGCGATGTGATCCGCTTCGCCATCAGTAAGGGATTCAAGACGGATGCGGGATATGAGCTTATTCTTTCGAAAGATATTCCGCACGACACGCTGACATTCACGTGTTCATCCACGGAGACCTCGATACCGTACTACACATACAACTACGATGTCGAGATAACGCATCCCGATGGCTGTGTGGACACCTTCATCAGCGCAAAGATACAGATAACGGGCGAGGTGAAGTAAATGCACGTTTACGGCGAATTAATAGGCAGACTAAAAAGCTCGGGACAGCTCTCGGGCTTTTTAAGTGCGCAGAAGGGCATATCCGGGATGCTCACGATACCTGCGGCGGCAGACGTGACTGTGTACGATGGTCCGTATGAGTTCACACCGACAGCGGGCACGCAGACCATCGAGATAGAGCGCAAGATGGCGACGGCTGACATTATCATCAATCCGATACCGTCCAACTGGGGTCTAATCACTTGGAACGGTTCAGTATTAACAGTTTCATAGGAGGCTAATAAATGGCACAGAATGTAATTATTAACGGCGTAACATATAACGCGGTTCCAGAAGTGGACATCCCTAAGAGCGGAGGCGGTACGGCTGTATTCACGGACACATCGGACGCAACTCTGTCGAGCGGCGGTCAGATGCCTAACGGCGTAACAGCTTATGCGAACGGCACGAAGATAACCGGCTCGGCAGCAGAGAACGACAGCTCCGACCTATCCGTATCGGGTGCGACTGTAACAGTTCCTGCGGGCTACTACTCAAGTTCTGCATCGGCATCGGTATCGGCTGGATCCGCGACAGCTCCCGCAACGATCTCGGGCACATCGGCATCGGTATCGACGGGAACCAATACGCTGACACTGAGCAAAACAGTTTCAGTCACTCCGACGGTATCGGCTGGTTACGTTTCGGCGGGCACTGCGGGTAATTCGTCCGTGTCCCTGACCGCATCGGTCACAACGAAGGGAGCGGCGACCTACACACCAGGCACCTCAAATCAGACCATCTCATCGGGTACATACCTGACAGGAACACAGACCATTAGCGGCGATGCTAATCTCGTCGGCGGTAATATCGTATACGGCAAGAGCATATTCGGTGTGGACGGTACCGCAACACTTCCGAGCATCACACAGGACTCGACTACAAAAGTTTTGTCCATCTCGTAAAGGGGGTGGCTTATGTCACAAAATATTTCATTATGGGGTGCGACGTATAGCGATGTGCCGTCGGTCGTGTTGCCGAAGTCGGGCGGCGGTACGGCATCGTTCACGGACGTAACGGATACGACAGCGACCGCATCGGACGTGCTTAGCGGTAAATACTTTTACCTCGCCAACGGAACAAAGGTCGCGGGCACCAACACAGGCGGTTCGGGTGACGGCTACGTGTGGCAAGACCAAAACGGCTACGTGCATCTCTCCGATGAAGAAGGGACACAGATACAGGTAGACAGTCTGACGGTCTCATCGGCGGGAACCACTACGGCACCGACTGGACACGCATACAGCCCCGTCACAGTACCGAGCGGAACAGCGGGCACTCCGACAGCGACAAAGGGGACTGTTTCGAGTCATTCCGTAACTGTTACGCCATCGGTGACAAACAGCACTGGATGGATAACGGGCTCGACCATCAACGGCACGGGCGTGAGCGTTTCAGCAAGCGAGCTGGTGAGCGGTACGTATACAGTCGATTCTTCTGGCACGAAGGACGTGACTAACTACGCTTCGGCAAGTGTACCATCGGGAACGGCGGGAACACCATCAGCGAGTAAAGGAGCGGTATCTAATCACAGTGTATCCGTCACGCCGTCTGTAACTAATACAACAGGGTGGATAAGCGGCTCAACAAAGACTGGTACGGCGGTAACTGTAACGGCATCGGAACTCGCAAGCGGTGATAAAAGCATCAGCTCAAACGGTAGCAATATCGACGTGGTCGGTTACGCTACCGTTTCTGTTTCAGTACCAACAGTAACCATCACACAAAGCGGATCAAACCTGAGCATAGTTTAAGGAGGTAATCGTGGCATCAAAGAATATAGTCCTTAAAGGCACTACGTACAATGGCGTGGAGTCCATCACACTCCCGACAAGTCCGAACGGCACTGCGACATTCTGTGAGGTATCGGACACAACAGCGACGGCTTCGGACGTGCTCAACTCAAAGTATTTCTATACTGCTGCGGGAGTGCTGACTCAGGGAACAGGAACAGCACCAAGTCCGACACTGATAACCAAGAGCATAACGCAGAACGGCACCTATAACGCATCGAGTGACAGCGCGGACGGATATTCAAGCGTAACAGTCAATGTGAGCGGGGGAGGCGGTTCTTCTGCTGAATTAGTGCAGAAGTGGACTTACGATAAGCAAATTGTGAGAGATGAAAGCGTGACTTTGCCAGCGTGGTCTACAACGCTTCAAAACTTGAAAGCAAGCGGAGACCTGTCTCCGTCAATAACACTGGATATTAGCAGTTACTATTATTTTGTTAATCTGCGGACATTGGCGTACCCGATTTATAGCGGCTCCACCTTGTATAAGGGAAAGGCTGATTATTCAATGTACGCAAACCTCGGACAGATGTTTAATATCCCAGCCGATGTTATAGAAGACCGCACTGGATCGGCTACGATTGCCGCACTTAATGTCTATAAAAACGTGGGAGAGGTTCGGTGTGTATATTGGAACAGCGCAACACAGCTTGTTATGACGGGCACAGCATACGGTGGGGCGATTAACGCCGTGGTACCAACATTTTCTGCTACATCACTTACAGTCAAATCTCCTACGCTTGATATGCGAGGTAACGCGAATTATTACAATGAAACAGCTTATAACGAAACGACCGATATAAGATACCAGTACATAATCGAAGTGTATAGAATCGCCAAACAAAACGCCCCAGAAAATTTGGCGGGCATGTTGGTGAATCAATTTGAAAAAATAATCAACAGTGTCAACAATAATAATATGACGCTTACATAAGGGGGAGCGGTATCAATGGCAGACACACTAAACATATTCGGCACTGAATACACGGGTGTCGCTGGCATAATTGCCACGACACCGAGCGAGACCGACCTGACCTACATCAGGCCGCAAGGAACAAAGTCTATATCTTCAAACGGAACGGGGATAGATGTAGCGGCATACGCTTCGGTCGATGTATCTGTATCAGCACCAGCTCCGACGCTTCAGACGATAACAAAATCTTACACGCCAACAGAGTCACAGCAGACCGAGACCATCACGGCGAGTAGCGGCTACGACGGCATTGAAGAAGTCGATGTGACGGTCGGCGCAATATCATCATCATACGTCGGTAGCGGTATCACACGCAGAGACAGCACAAGTCTATCGGCAAGCGGGGCGACTGTATCTGTACCGAGCGGATATTATGCAAGCAACGCAAGCAAAGCGGTGGCAAGCGGAAGTATAGGCAATCCATCGTGGAGTAACGAAAAGACAACCACGCAGTTTAAGACTATAGCAAGTTATCCACAATTTACCGAAGGGTATATATCCTCTATCAATAACGCCACAAGATCGTTCACTCTACAAGAGGAAACGGTGACACCATCATCAGCGACGCAGACTATAGAGCCTTCGACTTCAAATTCATATCTAAATAAAGTTGTAGTCGAGGCTGTACCAAGCGGCTCCGTCACCGCACCATCGACCATCACAGGCACATCTGCAACGGTCAGCACTGGCACGAACACGCTAACATTATCCAAGACAGTTAGCGTAACACCGAGCGTAACCACAGCGGGATACGTCAGTAGCGGTACGGCGGGAAACAGTTCCGTATCGCTTACGGCATCGGTTACGACGCAAGCCGCACAGACCATCTATCCGAGCACGAGCGATCAGACGATAAACAGCGGACGCTATCTGACGGGCAATCAGACCATCAAAGCCGTGACGACCACCAACCTGACCGCAGACAATATCAAGTCGGGAGTGACCGTCCAGATCGGTGACAGTGCCGACTCGGACAGGGTAGCATCTGTAACGGGAACGTACAGCGGCGGCGGTGGTACAAGCAAGAACGTCCAAGTATTACAAAGCACAAGCAGAACAAATGCTTCCTCACTCACAAAGGTGCTTGGCGACCTTACCGTATCAAAGACGGGCACATATGACATCTACTGGTCGGGTGGCAGGTCGAATACGTCAACGAGTTACACGTGGGGCACAAGGTTGTATATTGACGGCACGGGATACGGCACAGAGAATACGACATGGTCTAACAACTGTCAGAGCAATCATCTGTCGAACGTATCATTGACCGTAAACCAAAAGCTATCAGTTTACGCAAGG
>Ga0310786_10008594_pt1 | contig 13085 bp, 9 predicted proteins | sample AusTroGonzalo_MG_FD_203881 | JGI IMG/M metagenome (GOLD analysis project Ga0310786, IMG submission 203881) | Bovine rumen microbial communities from tropical cattle in Woodstock, Queensland, Australia - Gonzalo_03 (v2) (version 2) | ecosystem: Host-associated > Mammals > Digestive system >... | reverse complement strand
GCTGCCTCGACACCTGCTTATACGACAGGTAATTGGACGATCAGTGACCTGACGGCATTCTTCCAGTCTTCGACAGACGGAGATAAGACATTATATGCTATCTGGGCTGCCAATGCCGAAGCAAGCACGGTCTATATATGGAAAGATGTTCCTGCGCCGGGAGATCAGACCGAGGACTTCATCTTTACTGTCATGTTCAGCGGAAGTTTCAGTTACACCAACTCCCAGTGGAGGGGCGGAAGATATCAATGGGGTAATCCGACTACAGGAACCATAAGCGCAAATACGGCTCAAAGCACTTCCAATCTTTCAGGCAGTTTTACGTTAAAGCATAATCAGTATCTGAAGATCGTGACAGAACAGAATCAGACAGTCGACAGGCCTTATCTGAAGATGACTGTAAGCAAATGGCAGAAAAACACGAATGGTGATCCGGATACTAAGATCGGCAACGATACCGTCTTAAGCTGGTATTGGCAGAACACGGTCTCCGCAAATCCGGGAAACGGCTATTTCGGTAATTTCAGTTTCCAGAACCTCCGACTCTCCGTTACTGAGAATGATTATACTTCCAGGTATGATCTCGGAATGGAAGTCGCTGCTTATACTACTAATGCGGTGCTGACCACTGACGATACAAACAGAAGTCTTACCTGGAATGATACATTTGCAGGCGGTACGGTGATCTATACCAATACCCGCAAGACTGCCGACGTAACGGTCAGCAAGGTCCTGCTCCCTGATACAATGGATCCTGAGAACTTTACTTTTGATGCTGAGGTCATACTCCCTGCAGGCGAAGATATAAGTTATACATTAGATCCTGACAGTATGACGATAACAAGCGGTGCGGACGAAGATAACGGCGGCGTATGGAAGATCAAGGGCATCCCGACAGGTTCAACGCTGATCATCACTGAGCGTGATGAGGATGAGCGCTTTACGGCTGTAGCAAACGGTACGTTGGTCTCCGACGGTTCTTCTGTTACCGATACAGACGCTGATGAGAAGGTCTTTAAGTTTGAAGTAACTGATGATACGGAAGTCATCTTTACAAATACACCAATAACCAGGAATATCCGACTCGTTGTCGTAGACGATGATGTTCCTTTCAATTATCTGGACAGTGCCAACTTTACATTCCCCGGTGTTTTCGAGGGAACAAAGTTCTCGGCTTCCGGAACAGGTCTTGTATGGGAAGGCGAAGTTTATGTAGGTCAGTATGTGCTTACAGAGACAGCCATGCCGGACCATGCAGGTGTCCGTTACACGAAGCTTCAGGCTCCTGTGGATATCGAGATCCTGGGCGGTACGGGAACCGGCGGCAAGGTTGTTGCTAATGTGAATGATATATCTGACAATGTATCGGTTTCCTACGACTCAGGAACAGATACTTATACGATCACAGTAGTCAATCCGAAGATGCACCGCATCACGGTCAAGAAGACGATCAGTAATGACTACGGGATCAACAGTTTCCTCTTTACCGCTACTCTTACTGACAGTAACGGTGATCCGGTCCAGCTGTCCAATGTATACGGAAATAACGGAACGAATGATCAGGGTAAGCTGGAGTTTACACTTGTCAATAACCAGACTGCATTACTGTATGTGCCGAGGAACACGAATGTCGAGATCACTGAGACAACGGATGACCGTTATATTACTACCTATAAGACGGGAGACGATCAGGATCATCTCGGAAGCGAGACAGACGGAACTTCGTTAACGCTTAGTGCAGTAACCACAGATAAGTATGTCCTCTTCACCAATATAAGACAGAAGGTCGATGTAACGGTCGAAAAGGAAGTTGACGGCAGAGGCGGAGACTTTACGTTCACGGCTCAGCTGAAGCAGGATAACGCCGCTGTTCCTAATTACACTTTGACGGATAACGGCACTCCGGATGACACCTCGGATGATATTATTACCGATTCGAACGGCGTAGCGGAATTCACACTGTCGCCTGTGACGGACGGTACTGATTCTATTGTCTTCACTGTTCACAAGGGCATGAAGATAAACATCACCGAAGATACGGATGCTGCCGCTCACTATGATACAAGATACGAAGTCACCTCGGACGGCGACGTCCTGGCCGGTGACAACAGTAATACAACAGGCTTTATATCGGCAAATACGGATATAACGATAACATTTACTAACAAAGAGGCATCGGTCGTAGCGCCAACGGATGTAAAAGACGACAGCAGGATCCGTTTAATCCTGATGATATCTTCCACAGCTTGTCTTGCCGGCGTTATGATACAAGGCTTGTGGAAGAAGAAAAGGAGGGCGGATAAGAACAAAGTATGAATAATTTGTGACACTTTTTCGCGAAGGGCAAAAAACGGCGTAAAGTGTCCCCTATCTGTCCCTAAACGGATGATATAAAAGAAGTAACAGATTTTTTACAAAACTCAAATCAGATTTTAAATTGGATGAGGAGGAACCTATTATGAAACATATATTACGAAAAATGACAAGCATCTGCATTGCCATAGCCGTAGTTGCAACGATGGGATTGACCTCGCTGGCGACTGAAAACATCGACGGAAACGGCAATGTCATCGGAGACAAGGAACCGGCAGCCGAGCTCACTTCTACCCTTATTATCGAAAAGGAGCTTACCGGTTATAATCCGACAACCACACAAGTTTACGCTCCTAATGTATCGTACAGCTATACAATAGCAGGTATCGATGCACAGAAGGTAGTCACGGATGAGGACGGAGTATCTGCTACGACCCAGGAAGGTCCTGATGGAGCTGCGATAACGGAAACGATCTCCTGGTCTTCGACTGAGAAGATCAACGCTTCAGCAGCAGGCGAGGCTAACAGGAAAGACATCACCATTGATCTTTCTTCTGTAGCTTTCCCTGGTGCCGGTGTTTACCGCTATGAGATCACCGAGACCTGTGCCGCTAAAGAAGCCAACGGCGTAACAGACGGTACTATTGCAGAAGTACGCTATCTTGATGTTTATGTAAGAGATGCAAAGGCTGATGAGGATCCGGGCTATAAGATCTATGGTTATGTTCTTTTCGAGAACAATAACAATATCGACGGACGCGATGAAGCAACCACTGATACTGTTGAAGATGCCGTAAAGACTGAAGGTTTTGTCAAGACGGATTCCCTCACGACAGATTCTTACTACACGTACAATGTAACCGTAACCAAGGAACTCAGGAACGATTCGAGCCATGAGGACAATGCATTCCCGTTTGAATTCGTATTCACGAAGGACGCCGGTGTAACGGGATCTTTCAACCTCGTATCTTCCCTCACTTCAGATCCTGTCGGAATGGCGGACAGCGTTACGGCAAATCTCGCTAACGGCGAATCGATAAAATACACAGGTATCCCTTGCGGAACCGTAGTAGATATTATCGAGACCAACAACGTCTCAACAGCAGCTTATCAGGTAACGACTACCGGTGCCGACACGAACATTACCAATAAGCTCGTTAACTATCAGGAGACGACCGGTGACACGGCTGTCGAGGTCAACGGTACAACTGTCGGAGCGGCAGGAACAAATTATGATATTACTTTCACGAACACTCTCGCACTTATCTCACCTACCGGTGTAGTACTTGCAGTAGTTCCGTTCATAATCCTCCTGGGATTCGGCGTAGGACTCATGGTAGTCTGTACTACTAAGAGAAAGAAGGAAGATTCCTGACCAGATCAATGATCCGGTCATTGAGATCATCGGTTAAAATGTAATAAAGAGGTGCGGATGCAAGACATTTGCATCCGTACCTTCTTTAAAACATCAGCGAGTTAAGAGGTAGCCATATGAGCGACAATACTAATCCTGCAGAGAAAAGGAATGAGGAGAATTCTGTAGCTTTCAATGCGCAGAAGACGATCGGCAAGGCCAGTTCCCAGATGAGATCGCTCCACTTTTCACTCTTGAGCATACTGATCATCCTGATCATCGTATGGCTCATGCTGGGAGTTGTCTTCGGGATCATGAAGGCTCCTTCAAACGATATGAATCCCAGGATCGATTACGGAGATCTTCTTCTCTACTTCCGCTGGGACAATAAATATGACATCAACGAAGTCGTTATCATAAAGAAAAATGACACTATCTATCTCGGAAGGGTCATAGCCGTCGGCGGTGATACCGTTGATATCACCGATGAAGCTAAACTCGTAGTTAACGGCAACATTATAAACGAACCGAAGATATTCTATACAACCCCGCGTTATGAGGGATATGAGGAATTTCCTCAAACAGTTCCGAAGGGTGAATATTTCATCCTGGTAGATAAAAGAGAAGGCGGAGAAGACAGCCGTTATTACGGCACCGTAACTGAAAAAGAGATCAAAGGATCGGTAGTCACGGTAATAAGGCGTAATAACCTGTAATCATTTATTTAATAGCAGGGGCATAAGATGAAGACTGTATGCGGCATAGTTAAGATCATAGAGACGGTTATGAAGATTCTCGTAGCCGTTGTTGCCACGGTCATTATCTTATTTGCTGCCTATTCCCTTTACGATTCGTTCTATATCAACAGGCATGCTTTCTCATCCTATGAACTTAAGCAGTATAAGCCTGTCCCTGCCTCCGATGATGACGGAAACGGCAACGGAAGTGATTATGATCAGGACGGATTCAATAAACTCAAAGAATTAAACCCGGATTCCAGAGGATGGATAACGATCTATGACACGAATATCGATTATCCTTTCGTCCAGGGTGAAGATGACCTGGAATATGCATCCAAGGATATTTACGGTAAATCCAGCATTACCGGTGCCATATATATGAAGACGGAGAACTCGGAAGATCTGAGCGATCCTTACAATGTCATCTTCGGTCACCACATGGATAATGGTGCCATGTTCGGCGATCTTGAGAAATATAAAGACGAAGATTATTTCAATTCCCATATTGAAGGCTGGCTCTATGCGGACGGCAGATATTATAAGCTCGAAGTTTTCGCTGAGATGATGACTGATGCTTATGATGATAATGTCTATGATATTGATGCCCTCAGTATAAGCGAGCGTATCGATTATATACTCTCCAATTCCGACTACTCCAAGCAGTTGACCGATTCCGAGAAAGAGACGATCGCTTTATTTGAATCGGAAGGCGTATCTGTCCTGGACGATCTCCAGAAGTCAGGCAATCCCGCTATGATCGTAGCACTCTCGACATGTGAGTCGGCTATTACGAACGGAAGGATAGTCGTTTTCTGTAAGGCAACGCCTGTGGACTCTTCCGTTATATTCGGTACGGACGGCCAAAACGGCAAAAACGATGACGGAAAAGACAAAGAACCTTCAGTGATCGAGAGATTGAATGCGGTAGGACATCCTTTCGGATCTGACAGCTGGGGATTTCTTAATCTTATCTGTACAGTCTTCTGCGTTATAACCGTACTCCCGTTCGGAAAGACGGGTATCAAGTTCAGGCAGGCTGCGGCAGCACGCAAGGCCGGAAACATATATAACGGATATGGCTATGACGGAGCCGATGCAATGGCTATAGTCGCTTATGGAGATGATATCAAGAAGAAGCTTAGAAAGTTCAGACTCAAGGTCAATCTGGGCATAGCTCTTGAGATCATCCTGGTCGTCATCGTACTCCTGATATTCTTCCTTACGGAAGATATGACCACTCCGGTGGTAATGTGTGACAACTATACTCCTCTGATGATAGTAATTAGTGTTATTATGTTTATAGTGGATGTATCGTTCTTCGTCTACAGAGGTTCGAGGATCCTTACACCGGATGAAGTTGCACAGATGCCTAGGCCTGAAGGAAATAAAAAATGACGATAGAGTACTTACTGGCTGCTTTTGAAATTTGGGGAATCCTTATATGTTCCGGTATCGGAATATACTTTTTCCTTGTGCGGAAAATCAACACCAACGCCGATGTAACCATGTGTACCATGCAGTTCGTTACTGCTGCGGCACTGACATTCGACATTGGCATCGTAATGAGTCAAGGTATTGATGATAAGCGGGCTCATATCACATTCGGCATCTCAATGCTTGCCACTTTGATCCTGCAGTACCTGATGGTCGCTTTATTCGTTACTTACGTTAAGCACCTGTCCGGCTCGAAAAAGAGGTCAGGCATTATCTCTCTTATCACCTATTTCATTGCATTTTTCTCTGCATTGAGCTGCGTGATCTCCGCAAAGTACACTCACTGGTACTACTACATAGACGATCATAATGTCTACCGCAGGGGACCCTATTATATGGTTGCTATCTCCCTCTCGGCGGTCCTTTTTACCCTTGTTGTCATACAGATCATCGTCTGCTCGAAAAGATTCACCATAAAGCAGATCATAAGCCTTTTTCTTTACATCTCCATTCCCTTCTCAATGGTCATCCTTCAGGTCATCCTGAAGCCGGGACTTGGTCTTACCAATATCGGTATGGCGATATCGCTCATAATAATTTTCTTCGTAAACAACATCCGCATATCATTTTCGGAGAACGAACTGAATAAGAAAGTCCTCCAGCAGAATATGGTCCTTTTGTCCCAGAACAAGGTCATAGCGGAGAAAAAAGAAGAGATAGAGAACCTCCAGCTCAACATGGTCATTACCCAGATGCAGCCGCACTTTGTATTTAACGTGCTGAACATCATCTATTACCTCTGCGCCAAGGACTCCAAGCTTGCTCAGAAGGCAATTGACATCTTTTCGAGCTATCTGAGGGCAAATATCGATTCACTGGTATCAAATGAACTCGCTCCGTTCAGCAAGGAGCTCGAGCATGTCAGGAACTATCTTGATCTCGAGAAGCTCCGTTTTGACGACGACCTTGAGATCGAATACGATATTGGTCCTTCGGATTTCCACATCCCGATGCTCGCAGTCCAGCCTCTTGCCGAGAACGCTGTAAAGCACGGTATTGCGAAAAGTCCGAACGGCGGCAAGCTCATCATAAGGACCATAGAAGACCGGGATAACTTCTACATCTATGTCATCGACAACGGTGCAGGTTTTGATACAGGCAAATATCATCATAATGACGGACGTTCCCACATCGGAATAGATAATGTCCGCCTCAGGATCGAGAAAAGAGTAAACGGAAAACTGGAGATCTTCTCATCCAAGGGTAATGGAACTACGGCGGTCATAACGATTCCCAAATTGCCGGGTGAGAAGGATGACATTGAACCTTCTGATGTCAGCACGACCGTAACACCGACCGCTGCCAAGGAATAAGGAGGCCGGACAGATGATCATTATTGCAGTAGATGATGAGAAGTTATCGTTAGAGGCTCTTGTATCCGCTATACAGGTGAATCTCCCTAACGAGACCGTAAATGCATTCAGAAGGACTGATGATGCCGAGGTCTTTGTCGGAAGGCACGGCTGTGATATCGCCTTCCTCGATATCGAGATGAGGAGTGTTAACGGCATAACTCTGGCTAAGAACATCCAGACAGTAAACCCCAAGGTAAACATCGTATTCGTCACCGGTTACGGCGACTTTACGGGTGAAGCCTTCTCCCTTTATGCATCAGCTTACATAATGAAGCCTGTCACTCCCGACAAGATAAAGAAAGCACTTGAGACATTAAGGTATGGCGAAGTCCTCGAGTCAGGAATGCTCAAGGCCGTTACATTCGGTAATTTTGAGGTCTACCATAACGGCGAACCGGTCAAGTTCAAATACAAAAAATCCAAAGAGCTCCTTGCCTATCTGATCGACAGAAGAGGTGCAATGTGCTCCATCAACGAGATCATCGCGGTGATCTGGGCTGACGACGATTTCGGAACAGACCGTCAGGATTATCTTAAGAAATTAAGGCAGGATCTCACCAATACCTTCAGCGAACTTGGCTGCGAGAACGTACTTGTCAGACAGAGAGGTCAGTTCGGTATCAATCCGAAGCTCATCGAATGCGACTATTTCAAATATCTTGAAGGCGACAGCACGATCCTCAATTCCTACCAGGGCGAATATATGTCCCAGTACAGCTGGGCCGAGTACTCCATATTCAAGAAGATCAAATGATCATATAAGCCTCTTATTCTGCTTTCCGGCATCCTTTTTCACCCCGGTCCGTATGTGATACAATCAAGATATGTTTGGAACAAGGGAGAAGGAACTATGAGATGCAGACAGGATAATACCTTTTCAACGATCCCGATCCAGGATCTTGATGAGGCACAAAGAGATGAGATGCAGTATGAGATCAAGGAGCATAACAAGGCATATTTAAGAGGGTTCAAAGAGGATTTCAAGAACGGATCTTTGCCTGCCAAGATCATCAGTATACTTATTATCGTATGTTTCATTCTGGCGATATACCTTATGGTCTTTTTCGCGAGCAAGCAAAATATTGCTGCGACATTCGGTTCTTTCTTCGGACTATTTGCCGTATTAGGCCTTGTCTCGCTATTTTCACCCAAGAGTAAGAGCCAAAGAGGCACGCTCATACTTATCACGATGTTCGGACTTGGCGGAGTAGCGGCGGCGGTCGCCAAAAATGTCATGCCGGAACTTCAGGACGTGAACTTTCTCGCGATAATCTTCCCTTTCATGTTCATCTTTGTTGGTATTGCCTTCCTGATCGCAACAACGACCGGATTCGGACTTCACGGAAGAACATATAACAAGAAAGTACCGGCTGAATGTATTGGTTACCAGTATTCTATGGATGAGGGGTTCATGGCCTGTTCTCCGGTATATCAATATAACGTAAACGGCACTATCTATACCTCTTATGATGAAGCCGTCCATAATCCTTCATCTGTCAATGTCCGTGTCGGCGAGGTGCGTGAGATCTATGTCGATTCGACTGATCCTGATTATTGTGCGGAGAAAAGTTCCGGAGTAAATAACGCAGTACTTGTCATCATCGGTCTTCTTTGTATCGCACTCGGCGTTTTTGTAGCTTATTTTGCCTATCAGCAGAAAGCGGCTGACACTAAGGGCAGGACAAACATAGAGATCATAAGATCAGATGACGGCAGGATAGTCCTGACTGATGAACTTATAAAAGCTGACAGGCAGGCCAATATCGAATATAACCTTTCTATCCTGAAGGTCATGAAATACGCATGCATCATCCTTGCCGTTTTCGGATTTGCAGGGATCATCAGAGCGGTCATTTATTTCCTTGACGGCAAACGCGAAGATGCGGACGGAAAGAACGTACAAAGCCGCCTGTTCCTGGTGGGCGCGGCCTGCTTTATGACCTTGCTTTTCAGTCTTATCGCCTATTCAGCAGCAAGCTCGGAGAAGAACGAACAAAAGAATTCAACAAAAGCTCTGACGATAAAGGAATATAACATAGTCGAGAAGACATATGACGTTACGCATAACAGCTCGAACGATACCAGGGATTATACTTACTATCTCATTACAGACAGCGGTGAGAAGCTCAAGGTAAGTCAGGATGTCTACGATTCCGCCAAGATGACAGGCATCTACTATATGTCTGTTGGCGAGTCCGGCGGTATCGTAAGAGCCTACTACAGCAAGGAATATACTCCCGATAAATAAGTTTTAAGTCATTATATCCTTTTTCGAAAAAAAGAATTCAGGGGTCCGGATTACTCCAAACCCCCGTGGTTAAAAGGTTTTACCAATACAAACAGCACTCATGTGATTTTGTTTTCACATGAGTGCTGTTTTTTATTTCGCATATTCAGATTTGCGATCTCTCACATTATCTTTGAAAATATAAACGACAGAAGTGCCGCCATTGCCGGATACATTATCAGGGATGACACCCATTTCCTGATCAATGCATTCTTGGGTATATAAGGCATCAGATCCTCGGTCCCCGGAATTATCCATGCTTTTGTGTGACCGACCCAGTACCAATCGATGAAGAAGCGGTCAAACAGATTACAGATCATAAAGGCAATCAGAAGATGAATAAAACCTTCCATAAATCCTGAAGGATCATTCAGACAGAATTCAATGATCGGACATACTATCATCAGCATAACAAAGAACGGGATCCCTGACACAGTCTTATTCCTTTTTATTTGTTTTTCAGTTATGAGTCCGATCTCTATAACTCTTTTCCATACATCCTGCTCGTAGTAATGAACTCCGCCCACAGGACCGTTCTTGATACTCATCACACAGATCATAAGCAGTGTAAAACTAAGTATGATACCTTCCATAACCGCTAATAACATATCTCTATCTCCTCTCTGTTCATCAAGCTTTCAAGTACCTGTAAACGGTCTCGAAGATCAGATCCACATTAGTCTGAAGCGAATCCTCGAACAATGAATCTCTGTTCTGATACAAGGCATATATCGACTTGATGAAATTCACGACCACACCCGGGTCGGCATCCTGTCTGATCCCCTTGATCCTTGTGAACAGGAATTCGTATTTCTTGATATCAGTTGTTTTATTAAGATACGCACTGTCCGAGATATGAGACTTAAGCCACACCCAGTCATCGAGCTTCATCCGCAGAAGTATGTTGTTCTCAGGTTTGAAGTTCCCGCGGAAAACCTCCAGAAACTTTTTAAGACTGATAGTCCCGTCCTTGGAGAAATGCTTTGCCATCTCATTCTCGAATCTCACTTCGGTATCCCTTATGATCGCAATCACAAACTCTTCCTTGGATGCATAGAAATTATAAAATGTACCTACTGCGATGCCGGCACTTCCGGCGATCATGGCAACAGTCATCTTCTTAAGACCGATATCAGTACTAAGTTCGCAACCTGAATCAAGAAGTTTCTGTCTTATCTCTTCCCTTTCTTTATCGGTAAAACCCCCGGCCATATGAGTGTCCTTTCTTGGAAAACATTCGTGAATATTTACACTTAAATATTCACTATGAATATTAACACGCGAATATTCACAGGTCAAGGCAAAAACACCATTGTTTTTACTGCGAAAAAAACAGTCCCGTTGTATCGGAACCGGCCTTAGTCAATAAAACTGCGATATGCCCTACTAACTACTTTAAGATTCCACCATGAAAATAACACTCGTAAACTTTAATTTCATTGCAGTAGATCTCTTCATAACCCTGGAACCATCGAAAATCTCCGGTAACACTGCACTTGTATGTGAATTCGCCTGACTGATAATATTCGGGACCTCTGTACGGCATCTTGATATCTGCCAGACGAAGTGCTTCCTTAAGAAAATCTCCACTGAAGCGACCGTCAAACACTCTCCCAAGATAATTCATGGCATATTGAATCTTTCCGTCGAGCCAGACTGCTTCTTCACCTGCAAACTGCTCTCCACCAACATAAGTATCGTGGTAAGTATATGGTCCTTTGCTGTAAGTGTAATCGTGAGAGTCAAGTCTCGTTGAATCAGTCTCATTCATATATGCAGCATAAGTATTAATGTTTGCTTCAAGTCTGAAATCTATAAGACTGCTTATGTCACTTTCCATTTCAGGACCACAGCTTACCGCACATTCCTGGTCCCTTACGAGATAATCAACTGTAACATTAAACAGATTACTTATTTGAATCAAGTTGCCGATATCAGGATATATCTGCCCCGACTCCCACTTAGCGACAGCTTGTCTTGAGACATCAAGTATATCGGCCAATTCCTCCTGCGTAAGTCCTTTGCTTTTGCGAATCAGTTTCAACTTCTCTGAGAATATCATAATTGTCACCTCCGGAATAAAGTCTACAACAACACCAAGAGCCGGAACATTAACTGACAGTTGCCATTTTGCTACCTTTATTATACATAACCTTGAGAGTCACAGGATAACCATTCAGTTGCATCAATTATCCTAATACCTTCATACTGATATTCGGGTTGATACGTCCTAGCGATGATCATCTTAGGATATGCATCGTTTATCTTAAGCAACGGTGCAACTTCCCTGTCAAATGTCTTCTGCTCTGTTATGTCATATGAGACTTGAATAAGCTCTGCGCAGGAATGTAATTGTCATTATTGTTTTGTACAAAATGGGCACCGGGGTCGGTACAGACAGGTACAGACAAAAAATCAGGGATCCCGGAAACCCTGAAACCCCTGAAAATACTGGTGTTCGCGAGCGGATTCGAACCGCTGGCCTACCGCTTAGGAGGCGGTCGCTCTATCCTGCTGAGCTACGCAAACGTTTTACAACAGGTGTTAGTATATCACAAAAAATACCGTTCCTACCATAACAATCAAAGAAATTGTTAAAAGAATTGCGGGAGCGCCGGAAGAATTGCCGTTTCTATTAGAGAAGATAAGCCTTCTGGGCAATGCCACGATAAGTCCCGTGATAAGAGAATCCGCGAGGAATATCAGGGCAATATATACGGCAAGCTTGATATAAGGGTAATCCGAAGCAAACGGAAGCGACAGAAGTGCGCTTATAGCAGGATATTCATAGTATCTGATGAGATATCTGATATCTCCCGGACCATGATCTTTACTGCCGAGGAACGGGATCTTCGAGATAAGCGCCACAAATCCTCCGAGGATGAGAGCTATCAGAGCCGGCATAACGATCCTTATGTCAAACTTTCCGGACAGGAATATCACGGCTGCCTCGCAGATCGCCACCGTAAGGCCGCATGAGATGAACAGGAAGAGCTTATTTAATACAAACTTGCCGAATTCCGAAGGATCCTTGTCGGGAACGGCCGTGAAGATATCATACTGCGTCCGGGCTGCGAAATAGACCCCGTGCTTACGTATCGCGGATAAGATGACAGATACGAGCATCAGAAGGAGCGCGGCTTCCATAATGGCCATAAAACCCTTTGTAATATGAAACAGCATGGACACCAGAGTCGTAACGATCATTACCGCAACGCCTGTAAATGCCGGAAACAGAACATTCCATCCGAAGTCCGGTCTCTCCTCTTCATATCTTGAGACACTCGAAAAAGAGATGGCCATCGGAGTCAGATAATGCATGTCATAGACCAGTTCGAGGTTCAATCTGACCATATCATAAGGAAGTTTGCTCCCCAAATACCTTATGAGGAAGGAATATCCCAGACCCCACAGGACCACATACAGGAAATTGACCAGGATATTGGCCATGATATTCTTATGAGGAACAAAAAGCCTTACCGTAAAGCTCCAGAAAAGGATCATGAGGAGAAGAACAACGGACCACAGGGAAAACTCGAATA
>Ga0310786_10008591_pt1 | contig 13088 bp, 12 predicted proteins | sample AusTroGonzalo_MG_FD_203881 | JGI IMG/M metagenome (GOLD analysis project Ga0310786, IMG submission 203881) | Bovine rumen microbial communities from tropical cattle in Woodstock, Queensland, Australia - Gonzalo_03 (v2) (version 2) | ecosystem: Host-associated > Mammals > Digestive system >... | reverse complement strand
CACCTCATTAAACTGGCTGATGGCCAAAAGGTAGTTGTGGGCAAAGCGCGTCAGGCCGTCGTAAACGGCTGCCTCGCTGCCTTGCTCTTGGGCCAACTGGAACAAAGCCCGCGCATATCTCACCGAAATCTTTCCGTTGTCCATAACTTAGGCTTCAATGCGGGGTTGATTGTTCTTGAGCAGTTGCTCGATGTAGGCACTTTGCGACTGCCGGTCGCTCAGTTCGCGTTGCAGCAGTTTCTCGGCGATATCGACGGAGAGGGCGATGACCTCGTTCTTGATTTGCGCCATGGCCTCAGCCTGTTCCTTTTCAATCTTTAGGCGGGCATCGGCCACAATCTTTTCGGCTTCCTTGCGGGCTTGCAGTTTCGCCTCCTCAATGAGTTGGGTCTTCAGGTCCTGACTCTCTTTCATGATTTTGATTTGCTCAGCCTGCGCCGCCGCCATGGTTTCCTGCCGTTTCTGCTCAATGCCAGCAAGAGCGTTGTTGGCTTCTTCAGCGGCCAACAGCGAGTCGGCGATGTGCGTGTTGCGCTTCTCGACCGCGCCCATAATCATCGGCCAGCCCACCTTGGCGAGGATGGCAAAGACGATGAGGAAGGCGATGAGCATCCATATCACTAATCCGCTTTCGGGAAGAAATAAATCCATTTTTCAGTGTTTTTGAAGGTTAAGGCTTGGGGCTTAATCCCCCTACCCCCTTGAAAGGGGGAAAGGTCAAGCCCCAAGCGGGGTTGAGTTGGTTTAGCCGAGCACGGCCAACACGCAGACGACGATGGCGAACAGCGTTGCACCTTCGACGAGAGCGCCAGCAATGATCATACCCGATTGGATACGACCGGCGGCTTCGGGCTGACGCGCCATGGCTTCCATGGCCGACTGACCGATTTTACCGATGCCGAAAGCGGCTCCAATGACTGCGATGGCGGCTGCAATGGCGGCCAGACCAGGCACATACGATACTGCTTCAAGGATGATTGATAATAACATGATGATTAAATTTAGATGTTGAATTGTTGGTTGTTTATTTGTTTAATTGATTATTCGTGTTCAGGTTCGTGTTGTGCCATGCCGATAAACAGCGATGACAATATGGTGAAAACGTAGGCTTGGATATAGGCCACAAGCAATTCCAAAGCCGTCATAAAGATAGTCATAAAGATGGAGACGATGCTCATCACGCCGCCCATGCCTGCGCCATACATACCGCCGATGATGAAAATCAGGGCCATCAGCACCATGATGATGATGTGGCCGGCGAGGATGTTGGCGAACAGACGCACCATCAGGGCGAAAGGCTTAGTGATGGTGGAAACGAGTTCGATGATGGGCATCAGCGGGAAGGCCTTCAGGAAAATAGGCACATCGGGCCAGAGGATGTCTTTCCAGTAGTGCCTGTTGCCGAAGACGTTCACGAAGAAATAGGTCAGCAGGGCGAGCACCACGGTAATGCTGAGGTTGCCCGTCACGTTGGCACTAAAGGGGAAGAAAGGAATCAGGCCGAAGAGGTTGGCGAAGAAGATGAAGAAGAACACCGTCAGCAGATAGGGCGCGAATTTCTTCACTTTCTTGTCGGGGATGTTGGGGCGGATGATGCCGTCCAAAACGGTGTAGGTGAGCCATTCCACCATGCCTTGGTACTTGGTAGGCTTGGCCATCGGGTCTTTCTTGTATTTCCGCGCGGCGGGCAGGAAGAAGGCCAACATGAAGGCGCAAACGAGGAAAATACCGAAGGCGTTCTTGGTGAACGAGATGTCGAACGGACGGGTGATGTTGCCCGCGCCGTCCACTTCCACCAACTTGCCCGCGTATTTCTCGGCGGTCATCGGCTCGATGAAGAATTGGTGCCCGTTGTGGTTGTAGGTCTCGCCGTCCTTCAGTTCGCAGACGTGCTTCGATGAAAACACCGACCAGCCGCCGCCCTTGCTCTTTACGATGACGGGCAGCCACACGCACACCGGCTCCTCATGGATTTCCGTGATGTGGAAGCAATAGGAGTCGCCCGTGTGGCCGAAAATGAACGACTTGGCGTCGAACTTCTCCGACTTCGCCTTTTCAGGTTCTTGCGCAAAGCCTTGTTCGGGCGCAAAAGCCATCCAAGCGAGGAAAAGGAACAGCGCAATATGTTTCAGAACATTTTTCATGCTTTGCTAACTTTGTTCAAGTTCTTGATATAGTGGTTGTAAACGTAGGTTTCCGCAACCAATGCGATGAGGTAGGCCGAAGCCGTGATGATGACAAAAGCCCTGCTGTTTTCCTTGACAAATATAATGTAAAGCACCAAAGCGGCCACAGTCAGCGCCAACTTGATGCCTTTGTAGACCAAAAGCCAAGTGAGTTTGTTGGGATGTGCTTCCACATTCTTCTGCATCAGATGGCAATAGAACGCACCCAACACCATGAAAAGATTGGGGGCCATCGCCATCCAATTGTTCCACCACGGTTTGTCGGCAAAAGCAGTGAGCAGGATGCCGTCCAAAACGAGGCAGAGCAGCAGAAAAACAGCCAAATATTTTGTCAGCACATTCTTTTTCATAACTCTACGCAGATGGTCAATTGGTTGTCGTGATTCTCGGTGAAGCCGCCTTTGATGACAAACTCCTTATGCTCGCCCTTGGCATCGGTGAGGCTCACTTTTCCGGCCTCAAGGATGGCGACGATGGCGGCATGGTGCTCCAAGAGGGTGAATGGTCCCATCTTGCTCGGCACCGTCACTGCGGTGGCTTCGCCTGCAAACAGCGTTGCGCTCGGTGAAATGATTTCGACTTTCATCACACCTTAATATTAATTGTTGGCAGCGTTTTTCATCAGTTCCTCACCCTTGGCTATGGCATCGTCGATGGTACCCACGAGGTTGAAGGCCGCTTCGGGATATTGGTCTACTTCGCCGTCCATGATCATGTTGAAGCCACGGATGGTCTCTTCAATCGGCACCATCACGCCCTTCAAGCCAGTGAACTGCTCGGCCACATGGAAAGGCTGCGACAGGAAGCGTTGCACACGACGGGCGCGGTGGACGACAATCTTGTCCTCCTCCGAAAGTTCCTCCATACCAAGGATGGCGATGATGTCCTGCAATTCCTTGTTGCGTTGCAGCAGTTGGATGACGCGCTGGGCGGTGTTGTAGTGCTTCTCGCCGATGATGTTCGGGTCGAGGATGCGCGAGGTGGAATCCAAGGGGTCCACGGCGGGATAGATACCCAACTCGGCAATCTTACGGCTCAACACGGTGGTAGCGTCCAAGTGCGAGAAGGTGGTGGCGGGTGCGGGGTCGGTCAAGTCGTCGGCGGGCACGTAGATGGCCTGCACTGAGGTGATTGAACCGTCCTTGGTCGAGGTGATACGTTCCTGCATCTGACCCATTTCCGTGGCCAAAGTGGGCTGATAACCCACAGCCGAAGGCATACGACCCAACAGGGCCGACACCTCCGAACCGGCTTGCGTGAAACGGAAGATGTTGTCGATGAAAAGCAGGATGTCGCTCTGGTCGTCGTTGGTGTCGTCGCGGAACGACTCGGCCACGGTCAGCCCTGAAAGGGCGACAGAAACACGTGCTCCGGGCGGCTCGTTCATCTGGCCGAAGACCAAGGTGGCCTGCGAGGTGGCAAGGGCTTTCTTGTCGATTTTCGACAAATCCCAGTCGCCTTCTTCCATCGACTTGACGAACTCGTCGCCGTATTTGATGATGCCCGACTCAATCATTTCGCGGAGCAGGTCGTTGCCCTCACGGGTACGCTCGCCCACGCCAGTAAACACTGAGTAGCCGTTGTAGCCCTTCGCGATGTTGTTGATGAGTTCCATGATGAGCACCGTCTTGCCCACGCCAGCGCCTCCGAAAAGGCCGATTTTTCCGCCTTTCAGGTAAGGCTCCAACAGGTCGATGACCTTGATGCCGGTAAACAAGACCTCCTTCGAGGTGGCCAAGTCCTCATACTTGGGCGGCTCGCGGTGGATGGGATATTCCGTCGTGCGGTCGAGGTTGCCGATACCGTCGATGGCGTCGCCCGTCACGTTGAGCAGGCGGCCCTTGATTTGGCTGCCGATGGGGATGGAGATGGGTTTGCCCGTAAGGGTGACTTCCATGCCGCGCATGAGGCCGTCGGTGGAGTCCATGGCGATGGTACGCACCGAGTCCTCGCCGATGTGCTGTTGGCATTCCAGCACCACGCGCTTCCCGTTGGGACGGGTCACTTCCAAGGCATCGTGAATCTTCGGGAGGTTGGCCTCGCCGCCGGCAAAATAGACGTCAACCACGGCGCCGATGATTTGTGTGATGTGTCCTTTGATTTCCTTTGACATTGCTATATGCGTTTTCTATTTTTTTCGGATATTTGGCCGCAAATTTATCAAATAATGTTTTCCGTTCGTCGGAATTTGAAAAAAAAGGGAAAAAAGTTTCCGAAGGGGTATAAAACTGCCCTAAGCAAAATTTCATTTGATTAGTAAAGTTATTTACTGTCACATATTTTACTTTTTCCTATTTTTGCAGTTCAATCAAAAACAGAAAAAAATGATTTTCATGCCAACAAAATACCAACTGCAAACCGTAGCGACTGGCCGACTTTTTGAAGACCAAGGCTGGACGCTCGACGACAAGGAATGCGCCACCCCGAGCATGGTGCGCCCTGTGTATGAGAAAAAGCAACTTGAGGTCAAGAATGAGGCTTGCTTGGGCCTTTACCGCTATGCCGATTGGCTGCCCATCAAGACCATGCTGAAGCATCCTTCGGAACCCATCACCTACAAGAGCGAAGGCTTGGCCAAACGCTTGGGCTTAAACAATTTATACATCACCTTCAACGGTTGGTGGCCCGAACGCGGTGCCCACATGACGACCTGCTCCTTCAAGGAGATGGAGGCTTTTTCGGTGTGCGCCCGTTTGGGTGACAACCTGAAAGACAAGGTGTTGGTGGTGGCCTCGGCGGGCAATACAGCCCGTGCCTTTGCCAAAGTCTGTTCCGACAACGGCATCAAATTGTTGTTGTGTGTGCCTCAGGACAACATCAAGGCGCTGTGGTTCGACAAGCCCTTGAACGACTGCGTGAAACTCATCACCACCGAATCAGGCAGCGACTATTTCGATGCCATCAACCTGTCGAATGTGGTCTGCGAAATGGACGGTTTTCTGGCCGAAGGCGGCGCAAAGAACATCGCCCGACGCGACGGCATGAGCACCACGATGATGTCGGCCACGACCTTCATCGGTCGCACGCCCGACTTCTATTTCCAAGCCGTGGGCAGCGGCACGGGTGCCATCGCCGCATGGGAAGCCAATTTGCGTTTCATCGAGGATGGCCGTTTCGGCGCCAACAAAGCCCGACTGATGGTTTCGCAAAACAAGCCTTTCGTCCCGATGTACGAGGCATGGAAGGCTGATTCACGCGCCCTCCTCCCCTACGATGCCGACCAAGCCCGCAAGGATGCCGCCGAGATTTGCGCTCCTGTGCTCTCCAACCGCAAACCGCCCTATGGCCTCGCCGGAGGACTTTACGACGCACTGAAAGACACGAACGGCGACATTCTCGCCGTCAGCAATGCCGAGGCCCATGCCGCCAAAGCCCTGTTTGAGGAAACCGAGGGCATTGACATTTACCATGCCGCAGCCGTGGCCACGGCCTCATTGCAACAAGCGGTTGAAAAAGGTACGGTGAAACCTGACGATGTGGTCATGCTCAACATCACGGGCGGTGGCGAAAGCCGTTTCGTGGCGGAGCACGAAATCCATTATTTGCAGCCGACTCACATCTTCAAAATCGGCTTCACGAAAGAGGAAGTGGAGCGGGTTTTGGCGGAGATGAAATAAGTGCCGGATTTCAGGCCGGTCAAGTCCAATTGAAGGGCGTTCCCGTTGGCGGGGACGCTCTTTATCGTTCTTCCCGTTGCGTCCATCACCTTGACTATCAGCAGATCTTCCGCCTCAACGGTCACGAAATCGGATGTGGGATTGGGGAACACGTTAATATTCGGCATGTGGTCTTCCGATACGCCAGTTGGGTCGAGGGGCGTCACCCAGAAGGTGACCATCGCCGTGTTGCAGTTGCAAGGGATGGTCATGAGGATGTCGAGCCAACTGACGGTGCCGGGCTCAATTTCGGGGCGCAAGGTGGCCGTCATGGTCACTTCCACAATCTCGTCAGGGTCGGCGTGGATGGTCATGCCACCGACACCGTTGGCGATGCAACTGAAGTTGGTGAAATATTCGTTGGAGGGGTGCATCGTGATGTCGAGTTCATCGTAGCCGACATTATGCACAAGGAAACGGAAACTTCCCTCGCTGCCCGGATACATGGTCGTGTCGCCCGTAACAGCCTCAGCATCAAAAGTATATTGCTCCACCATATCAACCTCGATGTCGTCGATGGTGAGATAAGCGTCGCGGTTGGTCCCGATGGCGCGGATGCCGAAATACTGGCAATCGGGGGGAATGGTTTCCACATAAACGGAAATCCTTTCGTATTCGCCGCCCGCGACCGCCGTGGAAAGGAATTGCGTGTGCATGTTTTCGGGATTGGGTGCCGAGCCGGCCCAAATCTCAAGTTGGAAAGTGCCGTCGGTAATCGCCCAAAGGGTGAAACGGTACCTCAGGGTTTCCATCAGGTACATGGGCATATACATCCACGAGTCTTGGGCGTTGCTGAAAGCATACCAGTTGCCGGTATGGGGAATGCGGTTGTGGTCTTTTTCTTGGTAGCCGCAAACCCATGATTGGTCGCTGCAAGTCCAGCCAACGGGCACTTCAAAGTCGTGGTTGGCGTATTCAAAGCCTTCGTTTAGGAGGTTTCCGGCGAAGGAAAAGGTCGCCACGAGGCAGGCGAAAAGGGTCAAAGTCAGTTTCTTCATTTGCTCAGAATTTGGGGCAAAAGTAAGAAAATTTCTCAATTGTAGGCATGTATTCCACCCAAAATCAAATTCACCCCAAAATAAGTGATGACCACACTCAGGAAAGCGAGGATGCCGTAAATGTGGAAAAACATAGGCTTGCGGAAGGAACGCAACACATTGGGGAACAAGGGCATGGCATAGATTAACAAGGTGATGAGCGCCCAAACTTCTTTCGGGTCCCACGACCAATAATTGCCCCAAGAGATGTTGGCCCATACCGCGCCGATGAAAATGCCGGCAGCCAACAAAGCCACGGCGGGATAAAGCATCGCCATGCTGATGTTTTGCAAACGTTCCAAACGTGCCTGATTGGACGGTTGGGCTATGCGCATGACAACCGCAATAATACCAATGACCAGGATGCCGAGCAACAAGGCGTAAGCCGTGACGATGGTCGAAATGTGGACGCTGAACAAGGGCGAACGCAGCACGGGCATCAAGGGACGGGTGAGCATCCTGATATGCAGCACCACCATCAAGACGAGAAGCACCGACAGCCACGACCATGTGACGGCGGGTATGATTTTGCGCCGCTCGATGAGCATGGCAATTATGGCGAGGAAAAGAAACACATAACCCGCGTAGGTCACGGCGATGCCCCAAGGGTCGTGGGCGACATCGAGAATGGAGTTGCCTTTGTTATCGTAGTCGCTTTGGTAGAAACGGTAGCCCTTGTGTTTCAGGATATTGTTCATTGAAATGGTGGTTTCCATCGAAGTGCCGCCGTCGTTGATTTGGAGATGGCTGATATAGTCCTTGGGCTTGGGAGAATCGGGGTAGGTTTCTATCTCGAAACGGTCCAATGTGAGGCTGAAAGGCAAGGCTTCCTTGGTGATTTTGTCGTGTTCCTGTATGAAAAAATGGCTGTTGGGCCGGTTGGGTTCCAGTTTCATCCTGCCATGCTGCCCTGTGAGCATGGTGAGCAAGGCTCCCAATAGGATGCAAGCCACGGAAAGGAACAAAGTCAAGGCCACGGGGCGTTTCCAGTTCTGGTTTCGGAAGGTCAAAACGGCGGCGAGGATGGCAAAAACCGCCCAAAGCGCGACGAACCACCATGCGCCATAGACATGGATTCGGGCGAAGTCAGAGCCGTGCAACTTCTCGACAATCGTGCCTGCGGCGAGGACGGCGATGAGCAGAATCATCAAGACGGATGTGATATGGCGTAATTGTTTCATAATGAATTGCAAAAATAGAAAAATTGTAGAGACGTGCCATGGCGCGTCTCTACAATAAGTATTTAAATCGCATCAATGAATTTGACAACCGCATCCCTGTCTTTCTTAGGCAGTTCGCGGAATTTCTCCACCGTGCGGCGGGCATCGCTTTGGATGTTGCCGTGCCACATGATGGCCTCGATGACGGTTTGGGCGCGGCAGTCGTGCAGGCGGTCGCTGCGTCCGGTGCAGACGGCGGACAAGCCACGGCCCCAAAGCGGGGTGGTACGGCACCAGCCCGTGCGGATGTCGTTCTCCATGTGGAGTTTGTGCTGGATGTAGTCGCTGTAAGGCCAAATTTTCTGGTGGGGATAACGCGGCAAGCGCGGGTCGCTGTCGCTGAAAAAGCCTGCGGGGTCGGTGAAGTTGTCGTCGCCGGTCTGCCATGAGGGACGGTGGCAATAGGCGCAGCCCATCTCCTTGAAGAGTTCCTTGCCGCGTTGCACATCGGGGTCGTCCAAGTCGCGGGCGGCGGGAACGGCCAAGCCACGGTGCCACACCATGAAGTTGACATAGTCCTCGTCCTTCATCTCGGGCACTTTCAGCGACTCAGGGATTTGGTCATTCATCATCAAATAGTTGTAGATGTCGGTTTCCACATTGCCCGTGAGGTTGTATTGCGGGAAATAGTTGTAGAACTCGGCCTGCACATCGGGGTCTTGGGAGGCTTTGGTGGCGTAGGCGGCAGTCATGTAGTGGCCCATTTTGGTGCGGTGTGTCACGTTGGTGATGTTCCAGATGGCGTTGGCACCCGGGGCATCCTGCAAAGGGCCGCGTGTGAGAGCGTAGGTGTATTTCTTCGGATGCGTTGTGTTACCATACAAGCCCGTTGGTGCCCAGTCGGAGCCTGCCCACATGGCGGGATTGAGGCCGTTTTGCATGTAGCCGTCGTTGTATTCCTTTTGGTACTGCGCTTTCAATGAATCATCGGGAATGGCATCAATCAAACCTGTGCCATAAATGCCGATGGTCGATTCCAAGCGGCAAACGAAATCGCCGTAAGGGATGGGATTGCCACCCACTTCGAGCGGGACATAGAAAGCATCTTCAGGAATGTAAACTTCGGGATAGGTAAGGTTATAACGCTCACCGTCAGGGAATTGGTTGCCCCATTCGTCCACATAACTCAGCCAATTGATTTGGATTTTTGTTTCATCCACGGGTGCCTTGAAAGGCGCGACGGCCTTGGTTTGGGGCATTCCTGTGTAACTGCTCAAGTAGGTGTCGTTGCGGTCGGTGAAAACGAGCAGATAACCGTTGCCCCAGTCGTCGGCACGATAGCGGTTCATCCGCATTCCGTGACCATAGCCCGGGTGACAAGCGATGCACGAATTGCGGATGTAAAGCGGTCCGAGGCCGTTGAAAGGCGGGTTGTTTTGTGTGTAGGAACGCTCGAAGAAGGCTTCGCCATACCTGAATTGCGTGGTCAGTCCAGCCTTTTCGGTGGCAGGCGTGGGGTCTTCGTAGGCCGAATGTGAGCGGTTGAAAGTGGTGCCGAGTTCGCCTCCGGCGTAGGTTTCTTCGCTGATGACGGTCGGCAAAGGTTCTGTCCGATGGCAGGAAGTGATGGCCGTAGCCACGAGGCCCCCGAGCATCAGCCATCCTATTTTTCTAAGATTAAACATATTGATTGTGAGTTAGTTGGTTAATAATCATTTGTCGTTCAAGGCACTCTTGGCTTCGCTCAGCACATCGGAAAGTTCCTGACAGGCTTCCATGGCTTCGCCCGCGCTAACATCCAAGTAATTGTTGACGAAAGGCGCCTTCATGTTCTTGATTTTGTCGATGGCGTTGTTGATAGCACCGACGACCTTGGCATCCAGTTCGGCATTGCTGTTCTTGATGAAATGATGCACGGAGAGGTCTTCGTCGCGTTCGCCTTCGTTGCCGCCCATGTAGGCGTTTTGTACACTGGTAATGTTGTCGGTGAAGTCTTGGATGGACTTCTGGCTGTAAGGCGATTCCACGTATGTCGGGTCGTCGCCGGTGTGGGGTTTGCCGATTTTGGAGGTGCCGACCTCGTCAGCGATGTCGATGCAGCCGTCAAGGATGGCTTGCAGGGCTTGGGTGCGGGTGGAATAGGTGCTGCCCGCCTGACCTGCAAGAGTCATGTTCTCGCCGTAAGTGTTGCCATTGGCGAGCGTGGTGTTGAATTCCAGTTCCTCAAGCAAATCCTTGTGGGCTTGGGGCGCGTTGGCGTTCCAACTCACTTCCAATTGGAAACAGTGGTTGCGCAAGTCGCGGGCGACGGCCACGACAAAGGTCATGTAATCATCCGTGATTTCGCTGACGGGACGGGCCTCGCCGTTGCGGAAAAGGATGTACTCCAAGCCGTGGAAGCCAAGGAGCGAAGGGGCAAGTTTCTCTTGCGCCACGGAACCGTCCTCGTCCTGTTCGAGCAGGGCAATCAAGTCGAGTTGCGACATCAGGCTGTTGAACTCGGTCTCGTCCAAGGGCCAAGTGTCGATGTGCGGGTCGATGCCGAAGTCGGAAGCGGCACCATAAAGGAAGGCTTCGCTCATCTCCCACCAGTGGCGGGCTTCGAGGAAGGTGGCGCAAGCCTTGTTGAGGTTGGCTTGTGTCTTGTTGGCTTTCAGAGTCTCAAGGTCGCTCACCAAAGTCTCGGCGTTGGTGGCCAATTTGCCGTAGGTCGGGTAAACGGTGTGGTTGAGATACTGCTTGATGATGACGTTTTTCGTTTCGATGTTCGCCTCATCGGTCGTTTCGGTGGTCTTGTTGCAGGAACTGATGCTCACTGTCAACAGAATGGATGCAGCGACTATGGCTGCGGATTTGAAAAATTGCTTCATTTTATTGATATTTAGTTGTTTGATTGTTTATTCCATTGGGTCGGCCCTTCGACAGGCTCAGGGACCTAAGGTCGTTGAGCCTGTCGAAACGCCGACATAAGTCATTTGGTAAAGAACCCGCTATACGCCACGCCCAAGGAGAACATCGGCTCGTCATTGTATTGTTCCTTCAGGAAACGCTTGGCATATTCCGCCTTGATGACGACCTGCTTGATGGGATAATAATTCACGCCAAGGGTCATGATGTGGCGTTCAGTCCATTCGTAAAGCGAGATGGCACCCTCGTAGGGGATGTAACTGTCGTAATAGTCGTAACGGCCAAAGAGATAGAGTTTTTGGTCGCCGGTGCGTTTCATTGGGCGAAGGATGTCGTAGGCAATCTCACCGCCGCAGGCAATGGCCGCCTCACCGACCAAAGAGCGCGGATAAGGCGAAAAACTTTGGTGGTTCTGGTTCTTGTTGTAGGTGGAGATGATGGCGGCCTCGCCGAGATGACCGTAGTCGAAGTTGCCGCGCACCACGAGGCCGTTGGTTTTGTAGTCGAACTCTGCCGTGCCGATGGCGACAGTGCCTTTCACCTCTTTGTATTTGTCGGATTCATTGGTGACGAGGTCATTATTAAAAGTGTTGCCGACATAGCCGCTCACGCCCCAGTGGAAGTTGGGGATGCTGTAGTTGTCGATACGCAAGGCTCCCGCAAGACGGTTGGCCACGCGGAACTCATAGCCCGATGCCGAGCCGTTTTTCACCCAATTGGCGTTGTTGAACATGTTGGAATTCAAGGCGGGAACGAGAATGGCCTCGTAACGCCAATCGTCCAATTTTCCCCAAAGACTGATGCCCGTCTCATGCCAAGTGCAGGGCAAGATGGTCATTTCGCCCTCGGGACGATAGCAGGTGAAAAACTCGGTGGGCAGGTGGGCGTTGTTGGTCTGTCCAACGGGTATGATGATATGACCCATTCGGATATTGAAGCCTTTGCCGAACGACTTCTGAATCCAGAACTGCTCCAAGGCCACTTCGCCGCCGCGCTCGATTTCGTGCTCGAACTCGCCCGTTTCCTCGGCCTCGATTTCGACGGCCACTTCGCTGCCCCCGTGCTCAAACTCGATTTCGCTACCCATGCTCCAGCCCTTGCCGAAGTCATAGCCCAAATTGATGACCACATGCGGCAAGTCCACCCGACCGTGGCCTTTGGCGTCTTTGTAACGCTCGGCGTGGGAATAGCGGAACATGTTGTCGCTGTAGAAGTTACGGGTATAGACGGCCTCGCCGTAGCCGCCCACGGTAAGCCGCGACAGGGAGAATAGTTTGGTCGAATCATTGACTTGGTTTTGCGCTTGCAAAGGCATGGCACTCAACGCCAAACCTACAAAGGCACATTTTACAATCGTTTTCAGTTTCATAGTCGGATGCTATTTTCAAATACGATTGCAAAATTCCGAAATACAGAAAAGCGGGTTTATCCCCAAAAATTGGGGTTTTTGAAAAGCCGAATAGTTACAAATGAGGATTACATAGCGGAGAATTGTTTGTGACTTTGATAACCAATGTTCATTACATCAAATCTATGTTTGTTACCTAATAAAATTCATCCCTTGCCACTCGCTTTCACGCTGTGGATAGTCGGGGTTGTCACCAACGTGAATCTTGGCGAGCATCCAGGCCATGTTGTCGGCTAAGGTGCGCATGGTCTGCATGCCCTCGGTGTCGAGCGCCGCCTCACCTTTGGCTCGACCGTAAACAATGTTCCAATATTGCGAGGTCACCATCGGCATATTGCTCAATTGGAACATCATGTTCAGGCTGTTGAGTGCTGCTGTGGCGCCACCACGACGGCACACGGCCACGCCTGCGGCAGGCTTGTTTTGGGTGAAGTCGCTGCCGGCATAGAAAACACGCTGCATCACCGACAACACACCACCATTAGGCTGACCGTAATAGGTCGGGGTGCCTACGATGAGGGCATCAGAGGCGGCCATTTTGTCGATGATCTCGTTGCACGGGTCATCGTCAAACACACAATGCTTCCCGTTGCGGCAGTGGCCACAAGCGATGCAGCAATGCAACGGCTTGGTGCCGAGTTGCACCAGTTCGGTCTCCACACCATGCTTGTTCAGTTGTTTCGCTATCTCGCCGAGAGCGGTGAAGGTGTTGCCGTCGGCTCTCGGGCTTCCGT
>Ga0310786_10008590_pt1 | contig 13089 bp, 10 predicted proteins | sample AusTroGonzalo_MG_FD_203881 | JGI IMG/M metagenome (GOLD analysis project Ga0310786, IMG submission 203881) | Bovine rumen microbial communities from tropical cattle in Woodstock, Queensland, Australia - Gonzalo_03 (v2) (version 2) | ecosystem: Host-associated > Mammals > Digestive system >... | reverse complement strand
TGGTTGGGAGCTATCGGATTTGCCGACGATTACATCAAGATGAAAGTAACAAAGGATGGCTTGCGTCCAATGTACAAGTTGTTGGGGCAGGCTCTGTTGGGACTTATCATCGGACTTACCCTGTGGCTAAGCCCAGATGCCGTTGTTCGTGAAAATGTGAAAGCAGAAGTTCAGAACCCTACTGAAGAGGTAACTTACAAGAAAGAAGCTGTAAAAAGCACCATAACTACCATCCCCTTTGTAAAGAACAACAATCTACAATACAGCGATATGTTCCGTTTTTTAGGTAAACGTCGTACTGCTGCCGGATGGATATTCTTTGTTTTCATGACGACCTTTGTGGTAATGGCAGTAAGCAACGGCTGTAACCTAAACGACGGAATGGACGGTATGTGTGCCGGAAACTCGGCAATTATAGGTGTTGCCTTGGCCATCTTGGCATATGTGAGCAGTCATATTGTGATGGCAGGATACCTGAACATCATGTTTATCCCCGGTAGCGAAGAGATGGTAATATTTCTGCTGGCATTTGTAGGTGCGCTGATAGGTTTCCTATGGTATAATGCCTACCCCGCACAAATATTCATGGGTGATACAGGTAGTCTAGCTATCGGCGGCATTATAGCCGTAGCAGCCATCATTATTCACAAAGAACTGCTGGTTCCGCTGCTCTGCTTCATCTTCTTTATGGAAAGTGTTAGTGTATTACTTCAGACCAACTACGCAAAGATGGGTAACAAGAGAGGTAAGAAATGGCGTGTGTTCAAGAGGGCGCCCATACATGACACCTTCAGAGTAGCACCCGGTCAGATTCCTACAGACTTCAAAGTACTCATCAACTGGCCCAAAGGATGTTGGTTAGAATCAAAGATAACTGTCAGGTTTTGGATTATAACCATTATACTGGCAGCACTTACCATAGTGACCCTGAAGATTAGGTAAAAGTGAAAAATGAAAAGCGAAAAGTGAAAGATAGGATGAAAGACAGAATAGTTGTTTTAGGCGCAGCCGAAAGCGGTGTGGGTGCAGCAGTACTGGCACTCAAGAAAGGTTTTGATGTTTTTGTCAGCGACATGGGAACCATTAAACCAGAATACAAGAGTATGCTGGAACAATATGCCATTGAATGGGAGGAAGGCCATCATACCGAAGAGAAGATACTGAATGCAAAGGAAATCATCAAGAGCCCTGGCATCCCAGAGAATGCTCCTATGATTCTGAAAGCAAAGGCAGCAGGAATTCCCATCATTAACGAAATAGAGTTTGCCGGGAGATACACTCATGCTAAGATGATCTGTATTACAGGCTCGAATGGGAAAACCACAACTACCAGTCTCATATATCATATCTTTAAGGATGCAGGATATAATGTGGGCTTGGCTGGAAACATAGGCAGAAGTCTGGCATTACAGATTGCAGAAGGCAAGAACTATGATTACTACATCATAGAACTGAGCAGTTTCCAGTTGGATAACATGTACAAATTCCGTGCAAACATTGCCGTACTGTTAAACATTACACCTGACCACCTGGACCGATATAACAACAATATGCAGGAATACACTGATGCCAAGATGCGTATTCTGCAAAACCAGACAGAGGAGGATGCTTTTGTGTATTGGGCTGACGACCCCATCATAGCTAAAGAACTGAAGAAATATGGAATAAAATCCCAGTTATGTCCATTCAGCATACTCAAGAAGAATGGCATGATAGGTTATATCAGCGATGGAGAATACGTAATTGAGCGTCCCACCCCATTCAACATGGAACAGGAAAGTCTGAGTCTTAGAGGTAAGCACAATATGTACAATAGTCTGGCAGCCGGAATTGCTGCTCATCTTAGCGGCATTAAGGACGAGACACTTAAGCAGAGCCTGGGAGACTTTGAGGGTGTGGAGCACCGACTGGAGAAAGTAGCTCGCGTGGGCGGCGTTCAGTATATCAATGACTCGAAGGCGACTAACGTAGATGCTTGCTGGTATGCATTGGAGAGTATGACAACACCCACCATACTTATCATTGGCGGAAAAGACAAGGGGAATGACTATAACGCCATAAAAGACTTGGTAAAAGAGAAATGTGCCGGCCTGGTATTCCTGGGAGCCGACAACACAAAATTACACAACTTCTTTGATGGCATGGGAATTCCTATCGCAGACACCCATAGCATGAAAGAATGCGTGGCTGAATGTGTGAAGATGGCCAAACCCGGATATACTGTATTATTAAGCCCCTGCTGTGCCAGTTTCGACCTGTTCAAAAACATGGAAGACCGAGGTGAGCAATTCAAGGAACTGGTTAGGGCACTATAATCACTATAAGAGAGAGATAACATTATCAGAAAGAGACAATACTGAAAGAGAAAAGAACCACATAACATGACACTGGGCAATCTAAAAGAAAAAAGTTGGCTACAAGGCGATATGGTAATATGGATGGTTTTCCTATTCCTGTGCATGATATCCGTGATTGAGGTTTATAGTGCAACAAGCACCATGACCTATTCAAGCGGACACTACTGGGACCCCGTATTGCGCCACAGTGCATTCCTTGCAATCGGAATAGTATTTGCATGGTTAATCACCCAGATTTCATGTAATTGGTTCAAACTTGGCTCACTCGTTATCTTAGCATTGTCCATACTGCTGCTTATTATTGTATTGTTCACCACCAAGATTAACGGCGGTGCCAGATGGCTTGAAATAGGAAGAATCTCTTTCCAACCGTCTGAATTGGCAAAGATGGGACTAATTGGCTTTACCGCATTCGTCCTATCAACATCAAGGGACGAAAAAGGAGCCTCCAAGATTGGCACCAGATGGGTACTAGGCATAACAGGATTTGTATTGCTTCTTATAGCCACGGAAAATCTATCTACAGCTGGCATTATAGGCATAACTATCTTTGGCATCCTGTTCTATGCGCAAGCACCTAAGAAATATCTGGGCATTATTGTCGGATTAGTCCTGGCCGGCCTTGTGTTAGGAACAACTACAGTCTATACCCTATCAAAATCAGAGGCTACGATGGAGAAGATGGCACAAGGTCCTCTACACCGTATTCCCACATGGGTACACCGTCTGACCTCAGATAACACAATCCCAGAGGATCCCAAAGATTATCCTTTGACAGAGAACATACAGGTCACTCATGCTAACATTGCCATTGGCACATGCGGCATCATAGGGAAAGGACCAGGCAATTCTGTGCAACGCGACTATCTACCTCAGGCATATTCCGACTTCATCTACGCTATCATCATAGAGGAGACAGGAGTCTTTGGACTTTTTGGCGTAATGTTCCTGTACTTACTACTGATGTGGCAGTCTATGAAGATTGCCAGTAGGTGCAAATCCAGATTCCCGTCGTATCTGGTAATGGGATTAGCACTGATGATTGTGATACAGGCTATGGTAAACATGGCTGTTGCGACAGGTGCATTCCCTGTTACAGGTCAACCCCTTCCCCTTATAAGTCGAGGCGGAACCAGTACGTTTGTGAACTGCGCCTACTTTGGAATGATTCTGAGTGTAAGCAGAACAGCAAAAAGAAAAGACGTAAATTCTATATAATATATAATAAGGTATATGGGAGAACTGAGATTCATTATAAGCGGTGGTGGAACTGGAGGACATATCTTTCCAGCAGTCAGTATTGCCAATGCATTGAAGGAATTACGTCCTAATTCGGAAATTCTCTTTGTAGGGGCAGAAGGAAGAATGGAAATGCAGAAAATCCCAGCTGCCGGTTATAAGATAGTAGGGTTACCCGTCAGAGGCCTGTTACGTCCCCTGTGGAAACCAGCCAACATAGGCGTACTATGGGATTTCCTACGAAGCAAGAAGGCTATCAAAAAAACTATACGTCAGTTCAAACCGCATGTTGCTGTAGGAGTGGGCGGCTATGCCAGCTCTGCCACACTGAATGCCGCATATGAATTGGGCATCCCATGCCTGATTCAGGAGCAGAACAGCTTTGCCGGACTAACCAACAAGACGCTGGGTAAGAAGGCTAGTAAGATTTGCGTAGCATACGAAGGGATGGAACGATTCTTCCCTAAAGAAAAGATTCTACTCACCGGTAATCCTGTCCGACAGAACCTGGTGAACAACAATATAACAAAAGAAGAGGCTGCCAATGCCTTTGGACTCAAAGCCGACGTTCCAACCATACTCCTTGTGGGAGGAAGTCTGGGCGCCAGAACAATGAACGAGAGTGTACTGCAAAATCTGGACAAAATAGGAGAAGCGCAGATACAGTTCATCTGGCAAACAGGCGGATATTACAAAGAAACCATTGCCAACGAGCTTAAAGACAAGAGTGTACCAAGCAACCTGTACATAACAGACTTTATCAGCCGAATGGATATGGCATACAAACTGGCAGACCTTGTGATAAGTCGGGCCGGCGCCAGTAGCATCAGCGAACTTTGTCTGTTAGGGAAGCCCAGCATACTAGTGCCAAGTCCCAATGTTGCCGAAGACCATCAGACACATAATGCAATGGCACTGGTCAACAAACAAGCCGCCCTTTATGTCAAGGACGGCAACGCCAAGTCGGAGCTTATACCTTTGGCACTAAAGACTGTTATTGATGCAGATAGACTGAAGACATTAGGTGAGAATGCCTACAGAATGGCATACAAAGATTCTGCACGCATTATTGCAGAAGAAGTTTTGAAATTAGTAAAAGAATAAAGAATATGAATCTGAACAACATAAAAGCAGTATACTTCGTAGGAATTGGCGGAATAGGGATGAGCGCTATTGCCAGATATTTCCTGCACAAAGGACTAATCGTAGGTGGATATGACAAAACACCCAGCGACTTGACAAAAAAGTTGCAGGAAGAAGGTGCCTCTATCCACTATTCAGATGACGTTGAGCTGATTCCTGCTGCATGCAAGGAAGTAGATTCTACGTTGGTGGTCTTTACCCCTGCCATACCCGCAGATCATAAAGAACTGGTATATTTCCGCCAAAACGGATTCGAAATACAGAAAAGAGCTCAGGTGCTGGGCACACTAACTCGCTCACTGAAAGGTCTCTGTGTGGCAGGTACTCATGGAAAGACAACAACCAGCAGCATGGCAGCCCATCTGTTACACCAAAGTCACATAGACTGCAATGCTTTCCTAGGCGGAATTACCAAGAACTACGGCACAAACTATATACTCAGCAAAGATAGTCCCTATGTAGTTATTGAAGCTGACGAGTTCGATCGCAGTTTTCATTGGCTGACTCCATTTGCAAGTGTTATTACCGCTACAGATGCCGATCATCTGGATATTTACGGAACAAAAGAGGCTTACCTAGAGAGTTTCAGCAAATACAGCAGTCTCATTCAGCCTGGAGGTTATTTGATTCTTCATACAGGATTAAAAATGAAGCCCTGTACACAGGAGGGTGTTACAACCTACACCTATAGCAGGGAAGAAGGTGATTTCCATGCCGAGAATGTTAAGATTGGAAATGGAGAGATTTCTTTCGACCTGATATCACCACTTGGAAACATTAAGGATATAAAACTTGGCGTTCCTGTGACTGTAAACATTGAGAACGGGATTGCAGCCATGGCATTGGCACAGATTGGCGGTGCAAATGAGGAAGAGATAAGGAAAGGCATGGAATCCTTTGGCGGTGTGGATCGCAGATTTGACTTCCGTCTGAAAACAGACAAGATGGTATATCTGAGTGATTATGCCCATCATCCGGAGGAAATACGTCAGAGCCTGCTTAGCATCAAGCAGCTTTATGAAGGCAAACGCATCAAAGTTATCTTCCAACCTCATCTGTACACCCGAACTAGAGATTTCTATCACGAATTTGCGGATGCACTATCACTGCTGGACGATGTTGCCATCGTAGACATCTACCCTGCAAGAGAAGCACCCATACCCGGTGTTACCAGTGCACTCATATATGACAACCTGCGCCCTAATATAAAGAAACAGATGTGTAAGAAGGAAGAAATATGCGACGTGGTTCGTCAGGGAGGATTTGATGTGCTCATCACGTTAGGAGCAGGAGACATTGAGAATTATGCTGACCAAATAACAGAAATACTTAAACCATTATCATGAAAGTCGCAATAAAAATATTTTTACTCCTACTGGTTGCGGGTTATCTGGTATTCGCTATCATAGAATTCTCCCAACGTACTGAGGAGCGAGTCTGCGAAGCTGTGGACATACAGATAACCGATAGTCTGGAGGGCGGATTCGTCACCACAGACTACATACACAGTATCCTAACCAAAAACAAGATTTTTGCCGAAGGGAGAAAGCTAAGTAGCATTGACATACAGGGACTGGAGGAAACCCTTCAGAAAGACCCTTATATAGACAGCGCTAACTGCTACTGCTCTGCGGCAAGCCATCTATGTATACAAATTATCCCACAACGTCCCATTCTTCACGTTATACAGAATAACGGAGAAAACTATTATCTGGACCGAAGTGGTGCCACCATGCCCGTAGAAAACATGAACATCGACCTTTGCATAGCAACGGGTAACATCACAAAAGACTATATTAAGAAGAATATCATGGAACTGGCAAAATTCATTTACCAGGATGAATTCTGGGACAAGCAAATAGAACAGATCCATGTAACAGACAAACATGTGATTGAACTATATCCAAGAGTGGGCGAGCATGTAATCATCTTAGGAACTCCAGAGAACTTTAAAAGAAAACTGGAAAATTTGATGATATTCTATAAAAATGGTCTCAGCAAGACTGGATGGAACAAATACGCTATTATTAACCTGTCATATGATGGACAGATAGTATGTACCAGGAAAAATAACACAAAAATTATATAGACTATGGGAGCAGAAAAGGACATTATCGTTGCCGTGGAACTGGGTTCCACCGCCATTCGTGCCATTGCTGGTAGAAGAGAGCCTGACGGTACCATGCAAATCTTGGCAATTTCTCAGGAGGAAACAACCGATTCCATCAGAAAAGGTTTAGTGGACAATATCGACAAGACAACGCAAGCGATATCACACGTTGTGAAGAAGATCAACGAAGAACTGGGTATCTATGTCACACGCGTTTTTGTCGGTCTGTCCGGACAATCCTTGAGAACGATGGAGAACAAAGTTCCCTATCAGTTTGCAGAAAAGACAATCATCAACAATGATACAATTGACCAGCTCAAGGAAATCAATAATGATATAGTATATCCTCAGGCCAAAATCCACGATGTAATACCTCAGGAATACAAAATCGGGAGTCGATACGTACAGGATCCTGTAGGTATGCAGAGCGAGCAAATCGAAGCACGCTTTATCAATGTTGTCGCTCGTACTGGTGTCAGTGATAATATAGAAAGATGTATAAAGAACGCCGGACTTGAGATGGCCGACCTGTTCATCTCCCCCATATGTCTGGCAGACTGCCTGCTTTCTGCTAACGAGAAGAGATCTGGATGCGCCTTAGTAGATATGGGAGCAGACACCACAACCATATCTGTCTATTATTCCAATATTCTACGCCATCTGGTTGTTATCCCTCTGGGAGGCAGCAATGTGACTACGGATATCACCACAAAGAGCATTGAACAGGGAGAGGCCGAGCAACTGAAACTAAAATACGGAACAGCTTGGCGCGATAATGAAGACGAGCCAAACAAGAATAAAATTCAGATCAGCTTCGACCGAACCATAACAGAAGATGAACTGTCCAATATCATAGAAGCCAGATATGAAGAAATTATCGTGAATATATGGGCACACATTAAACCATACAATGACAAATTGCTTTCAGGCATTCTACTGACGGGCGGAGCCAGCAAAGTTAAGAACCTTGTAAAGGCTATCACAGAACTTACACAGACCGACAAGCAGGTACGCCTTACCAAAGGTTTACCCCTTAACATTAGCACAGCCCCCAACGTATACATACCTGAAGACAGCAATCTGTACACACTAATGGCTCTGTTACTGAAAGGTGACCAGAACTGCGCCAGCGAAACGCCCTCCGAACTGCACGAAGTATATATGGAGGAAGAGAAAAAAGAGCCTAAAACCGAGGTTGTTGCCACACCCGAAGTTCCTATTGATGTGGAAAGTGAAGATGTTACGTACGATGAACCTGAGACAACTAAGAAGGAAGGTGGAGCCAAAAACAAGCTACGCAGATTCTTCAAGGCTATCAACAATATGCTGAGTGAACCAGAAGAGGATGAGGACGAGAAAAATGAAGAAAAATAACAGTTAAAGCAGGATATATTATGGCAGACAATATTAATTTCAACAACGGAGGCATATCCTTTAATTTTGAATCAAAAGCCTCTCAAAGCATCATCAAGGTTATTGGTGTTGGTGGTGGTGGTGGCAATGCCGTTAATCACATGTATCGTGAAGGCATTCACGATGTCACGTATGTACTCTGCAACACAGACAAGAAAGCTCTTAGCGACTCTCCCATACCTAATCATCTGCAATTAGGCAAGGACGGACTTGGAGCTGGAAACCGTCCCGAGAAAGCCAGACAAGCAGCCCTGGAGAGCATGGATGAGATTAAAGAAATGCTCAGCGACGGAACACGTATGGTATTTATCACAGCTGGTATGGGTGGAGGTACAGGAACCGGTGCCGCCCCAATTATTGCCCAGTGTGCCAAGGATGCAGGCATTCTTACCGTAGGAATTGTAACAATACCCTTCAAATTTGAGGGTAACAAGAAAATCAACCAGGCCTTGGATGGTGTAGAGGAGATCTCCAAGCACGTTGATGCATTGCTGGTAATCAACAACGAACGACTGCGTGAGATATATCCCGAACTAACTGTTTTAACAGCCTTCGCAAAAGCCGATGACACGCTTAGTATTGCTGCCAAGAGTATTGCCGAGATTATCACTATGCATGGCATCATGAATCTCGACTTCCAGGATGTAACAACCGTCCTGAAAGATGGTGGTGTTGCCATCATGAGTACCGGATATGGCGAAGGCGAGAACCGTGTCACCAAAGCTATTAACGAGGCTCTGAATAGCCCCTTGCTTAATAATAATGATATCTTCAACTCCAAGAAGGTGCTCCTGAACATCAACTTTAGTAGTGATAATGAAAGCGAGAACCTGATGATGGAGGAAATAAATGAAGTTCATGACTTTATGAGCAAGTTCCGCGAAGACGTGGAGACCAAATGGGGCTTGGCCACAGACAGTTCATTGGGTAACAAGGTTAAGATAACACTGCTTGCCACCGGTTTCGGACTACAGAATGTACCGGGCATGCCTGAATTAACAGAGCAACAATCTCGAGAGAAGGCAGCTTATGAGACCGAGAAGCAGCAGAAAGAAAGCGACAGAATAGAGCAGTATTACGGAACAGAGAATTCATCACCTCGCCGTCGTCGCAGTATTCATATCTTCAGGGACGAGGAACTGGATAACGATGATATCATCTCAATGATTGAGACATTACCCACCTATCGTCGTACAAAAGAGGATTTGAACAAGCTCTCTACTATCAAATCTACTTCTACTCCACCCGTAGAACCTGCAGAAGAGTCCAACTACGGAGAAAGTCTTACGTTTAACTTTTAAACCATATATATAATAGAAGATGTTATTTGAACAGATAAGCGGCGATATTATCACCGCAATGAAAGCAAAGGACAAGATTCGACTGATGGCATTAAGAAACATAAAGAAGTTGTTCATCGAAGCTAAAACCCAACCTGGCGCAAATGATGAGCTTACAGACGAAAATGCCATTAAGATACTTGCCAAAATGGCAAAACAAGGCAAGGATACAGCCGCCTTATACGTTAGCCAGTCACGTCAGGACTTAGCTGAAGAGGAATTAGCTCAGGTTGCAGTCATCGAGGAATATCTTCCCAAGCAACTAACAGCAGAGGAACTTAAAGCTGAACTTACTGCCATCATTTCAGAGGTTGGCGCAACCTCCGCAAAAGACATGGGCCGTGTTATGGGCGTTGCCTCCAAAAAGTTAGCCGGGAAGGCCGAGGGAAAAGCAATCAGCGCAATGGTTAAGGAATTGCTTAACTAAGAAAATACCGTTCGCAGCACATCCAAGGATTTCATCTCAGGAAATTCTGGGATGTGTATGCGATAGTAATCTATCAATTTATCCAACACCCTTGCCCTTTGTTGCCGGTCGAAACGATAAAGGTGCATCGAAACATAATCCATTCTTAAGAGAAAAGGAAGGAACGCCGATTCTTCTGTATTCAAATACTGATTATGAAAAGGTAGTCTCTCCACCAGCGCAGCCTCACGCATATCAAACACTTTACCTTGTTTATAATCAGTGACATTGGGCCAGAAACCCAGGAAGCGAGTCAATCGTAACAGAAAAACAAGGTGAAAATTCGACAATCCCTTCTGCGAGCGGTCAAGCCATTGAAGACTATTGCACAAATACTGAAAAAGGGATTTGTTTTCCATCTCATGCTTTAATGTATAATAAAGGAACTCTGAAAGAAAAAGTGAGAGTGCCCCTTTTATCGGATCGTAAGGCAAAGACTCATAAGAGAGATATAGCTTCATATCACGTATCCGTTGTAATGCAATATTCGGTCGGAAGTCAAAATCCAGTTCCAGAATATTCAGCGGACGTAAAAGTAAGGTCTTCACATTACTTCGCTTCTGTTTCGGCACCTTAACCAGAAACCCCAAATTTCCATGCTGCAATGTGTAAACATTCACTATAACACTTTCATCATTATATTTAACCTGATGCAGCACTATTCCAATTGTCCGCTCTAACATTCTTCCCAATACGCTTTTATAATGTAAAGTTACACATAAAAAGCAACAAATCAGCACTTGTAACCTAATTTTTGCATTTAAAAAGACATTTTTCTTCAAAAATATTTTGTCAGTCAACGAAAAAGGCCTACCTTTGCAACCGCAATTGAGGAAACTCCCTCAAAAGCATTGGCAATAAAGCCGAAGGTTTGGTCCCTTCGTCTATCGGTTAGGACGAGAGATTTTCATTCTCTAAAGAGGAGTTCGACTCTCCTAGGGACTACAATAGAACAAAAACAAAACAAAATTCAAAATGGCTAATCACAAATCATCAGTCAAGAGAATCCGCCAGGAGGAGAAAAGAAGACTCCACAACAGATATTACGCTAAGACCATGCGTAATGCTGTACGCAAATTGCGTGCAACTACAGACAAAGCTGCAGCTATCGAGTTGTTCCCAAGCGTTCAGAAGGCTTTGGACAAGTTGGCAAAGGTAAACGTTATTCACAAGAATAAGGCTGCAAACCTGAAGTCTAAGCTGGCTCATCACATCCAGAAGCTGGCTTAATAAGCACTTATTTGTCATAGCGGACACAATAAAGGCAGTTTCCTTAAGGAAGCTGCTTTTTTGTTTTCTATTCGTTTCCTTTTTCCCATAACTGACAACATGAATTTGAAATGATTTCGGTAATACTTCCAATCGGGAATAAAAAATAAACAAGTTTATTTTGTATTCCGCTCGCTTTTTTGTATCTTTGTACCAAATTTAACGTCGTTCTAAAACAATGGAAGAATTACAAAAAAACAACGCGGAATACAGTGCCTCTAACATCCAAGTGTTGGAAGGATTAGAGGCAGTACGTAAGCGTCCCGCCATGTACATTGGCGACATCAGTGAAAAGGGTCTGCACCACCTTGTTTACGAGACAGTAGACAACTCTATTGACGAGGCATTGGCCGGATACTGTACACACATTGAAGTTACCATCAACGAAGATAACTCTATTACCGTTCAAGACAACGGTCGAGGCATCCCCGTAGATATGCACGAAAAGGAGCACAAGAGTGCGCTTGAGGTCGTTATGACCGTCCTACATGCTGGAGGAAAATTCGACAAGGGTAGTTACAAGGTCAGTGGCGGTTTGCACGGCGTAGGTGTAAGTTGCGTGAACGCCCTATCTACAAAGATGATTTCACAGGTGTATCGTGACGGTAAGATCTATCAGCAAGAATACCATATAGGTAAGCCCTTGGCTCCTGTTGCTGTTGTCGGTGAGACAGAATTACGCGGTACCCGCCAGCAGTTCTGGCCCGACAAGAGCATATTTACAACCACAACATACAAGTACGATATTCTGGCAAACCGTATGCGCGAATTGGCTTACTTGAACGCCGGTATCACCATCACGCTAACCGACCTGCGTCCTAACGAGGAAGGCAAAACACGTACCGAGAAGTTCTACAGTGAAGGCGGTCTCAAGGATTTCGTTCGTTACATCGAAAGCACTCGCACAGCACTTTTCAACGATGTCATCTACCTGAATACAGAAAAACAGGGCATACCCATCGAGGTTGCCATCATGTACAACACTGCATATTCCGAGAATCTTCACTCATACGTAAACAACATCAACACCATTGAGGGCGGAACGCACCTTCAGGGATTCCGTGCAGCCCTTACACGTACCCTCAAAACGTATGCTGAACAAGAATGCACGAAGGAGTTGGAGAAACTTTCAAAGAACAATATAGAAATCAGCGGAGAGGACTTCCGTGAAGGTCTTACTGCTGTCATCTCTATCAAGGTTGCCGAACCACAGTTCGAGGGACAGACAAAGACCAAACTTGGCAACAGTGAGGTTGCCGGAGCCGTACAGCAGGCTGTTGGAGAAGCTCTCTCACAATACCTTGAGGAGAACCCACGCGAAGCCAAGCTTATTGTAGAAAAGGTATTGCTGGCTGCACAGGCTCGTGTTGCCGCCCGTAAGGCTCGTGAAAACGTACAACGCAAGAACCCCATGAGCGGCGGTGGTCTGCCCGGAAAGTTGGCAGACTGTTCCGACAAGGATCCCGCAGCAGGCGAGCTATTTATCGTCGAGGGTGATTCTGCCGGCGGTTCTGCTAAGCAGGGACGTAACCGTCATTTCCAAGCTATCCTCCCCATCCGCGGTAAGATATTCAACGTAGAACGTGTAATGTGGAACAAAGCTTTTGAGCACGAAGAGGTGAACAACATTTTCCAGGCTTTAGGCGTCAAGTTCGGATTGAACCCCGACGATTACAAGGAAGCCAACTACGATAAGTTGCGTTACTACAAGACCATCATCATGACCGATGCCGATGTCGATGGTTCTCACAT
>Ga0310786_10008589_pt1 | contig 13089 bp, 13 predicted proteins | sample AusTroGonzalo_MG_FD_203881 | JGI IMG/M metagenome (GOLD analysis project Ga0310786, IMG submission 203881) | Bovine rumen microbial communities from tropical cattle in Woodstock, Queensland, Australia - Gonzalo_03 (v2) (version 2) | ecosystem: Host-associated > Mammals > Digestive system >... | reverse complement strand
TTTTATTGATGTTTTTCCTGTCGATGATGTTCCTGATGATAATAAAGAATGGCTTTGTTATAAGAGGAAACTATATTTTTTTAGCTGGCTTAGAAATATTAAATTTTTGAAATGGAGTGATAACAGGGGGGGGGGTAAAAATATTTTTCTTTATATATGTAAGCTATTGATAATCCCTATTCCTTTTAAGTGGATTTTGAAGCATATGAATGTATATGCTCAAAAGAACAATGGGAAAGGCTACCATATGGTTTATGAAACATGTTATGGAATAGGTTATGAGCGTCCTTTTAAGAAAGAATATTTTGATGATATAATTGATTATCCATTTGAGGACCGCATTTTTAAAGGATTTAAAAATGCAGACGAGTATCTAACCAATACATTTGGTGATTATATGCAGTATCCCCCTGAAGATGAACGTGTGTCAACTCATGTATATCGTGCATATTGGAAATAATGCATTGGGGATTTTGATGTGTAATATCAGTAAATAAATGAGATAAATGTCATCTATTTGGAATCGTTTGAAAAGAAGTGCTCTTTTCAAAGACTCTGTTTGGGCCGTAAGCGGGAACGGAATAGGGAATTTCTTGATGTTACTATCTGGGATTCTAATAGCCCGTTACCTTGGAAAAGACCTTTATGGAGAATATGGCATTGTTAAGTCTACAATGTTTCTAGCAGCTTTGTTTGCAACATTTGGCTTGGGAGATACCTCGACAAAATTTGTAGCTGAGTATCTTCAGAAGGATCAACAAGATGTTAAGGGAATAATTATTGCATCATTAAAAATCGTTCTTTGTTTTAGTTTAACAATATGTACGCTTTTGTTGTTTTTTTCACCACAGATAGCAGAATTCGTACATGAGCCCAGGTTGGCAGTTCCATTTAGATTTTTGGGAGTCATAATAGTATTTAGGGCATTAAATACTGTTAGTGCTGGAATATTGGGAGGTTTTAAGGACTATAAACGTCTTGGCAAAAACAATGTATGTGGTGGCGTGATAATGATAAGTGTAGCAGTCCCAATAACATCTATGTTTGGCTTAAAAGGGGCATTGATTGCCCTGTTGTTTTCTCAAGTTTTCCTATGCTTCGCTAATTTAATAGCAGTGTATAAGCGTAAAAAGTCAATTATAGGAATATGTAAAAAAAATCATGAGCGCGAACTGATTGCTTTTTCATACCCATTTGCTTTGAACGAGTTTATTTATACACTCACAGCGTGGGGGGGAACGCTATTGTTAACAAAGTATTCCTCTTTGGGTGAATTGGGAATGTATACAGCGTGTACGCAATGGAATTCAATAATTCTTTTTATGCCTGGACTATTAGGAAATGTTATACTATCTTATCTTTCAACCACGGCTATAGGTGATAGAAATACACATGATTCACTTATAAGAAAGATGTTGCTAATTAACTTTGTAAGTACATTGATTCCACTTCTTCTTGTTGTTGTTTTATCACCCTTTATTGCTCGTTATTATGGACCAACATTTGAAGGCATGAAATTGGTATTATGTATATCGGTTCTTGGAACACTTTTCGTGTGTTTGACAAGAGTATATCAGTCAAATTTAATTTCAGAAGGAAAAAAATGGCTAGCTTTCAAAATAAGGAGTTCGTATAATTTTCTGAATTTATTTGTAATATATGTTATTTTAAGGCTTACTAATGGCGTAAACGCTGCTTTGAATTTGGTAATAGCAGCTCTTTTTATTGACTTGTTAAGTTTGTTTTTGTATATGTTTTTTTATTATAGAGGAAAGACGAAAACCGTATAATTAAAAAGGCATTTTATTAATGAGGTGATAAGGTAATTGCTATATGTAAACAATGAATCGTATTTACCGGATTTGTAATAAGATTAATTAAGATGTATAAGATACTAATACTGTTTTGTATTTTTGCAAACTTTTGGGGGTGTTATTTGGCGATTGAATTAAACCTTTTGCCAGACGCGAGTTACATAGTACCCCCCAATCGCTACTATCATGACACAATCATTGAATTATTGATAGTATCAATTGTGCTTATCACTTATGCTTTTACAAGAAATAGGATTAATAGAAGTAACGTTACTTTTAATGTCACCCATAAGCATAAACGTTTTATTACATATTTATATTTGTTTTTTGTAATATCCTCTTTCGCGGCTATCAATTTTAGTGGCGATAATTCTGCGAGGGGTGTGGATCAGTTTGAACTCTCGGGTAGAGGAGGAATTGCCGGATTATTTACATCAGTACAAATGTTCTACGTTCCATTTTTTATGTTTTTACTAATGACAAAGCCCTTTAAGGAGAAGAATAATATATATGTTATGATATTCCTCTTGGTATTCCTAGTTTCCGGAATAACGGGTGGCGGTCGCCGTAATTTAGCATACTTAGGTATTTCTCTTTTGCTTTTCTTTTACTATTATAAAAACCTTTCTCTAAAGAAGGTGTTTTTGTTTTCGCTCCCCCTTATTTTCCTATTTCCGATTTCATTGGCAATGAGAAACGAGGAAGCCTTGCTGCTTGTGTTAAAAAATGCTGATCCTGTGGCATTAATATCATCTGCCTTTATCTTGACCAATTCTGATCCTTCGTTTATGTGGGCAGTTAAAGATTATATGGCATCCGGAATCTCCTTATCTCCTTTTACTTTTATGATGCATTTTGTTAGTTTGTTGGTTCCCAGTTTTGTTTTTATTATTCTTTTCAATAAAATCAGTTACGAAAGATCTGTTTTTTTATTTGATAATCTCTTTAATAATAATCCGAATCAAGGCTATGACTTCATGTTGTTAGCAGATTTCTTTTGGTGCTTTGGCTATTTTGGGTATGTTTTATATGTTTTGTTAATTATGTGGTGTATGAAGTTTTTCAAAAGGAACGTATACTCACTACGATTTTATAAAATAACAGGCGCATTACTTTCCGTTATTTTTATTTGCCAGCAGAGAAATGATTTTGGCGCAATATTGAAATCATTCGTATATTGCTTTTTATTTGCCTATCTACTTGATAGATTTTTTATTAAGAAGTTTGAAATTGTAAAAGATCAAGATAATTGACGTATGAATTTCCTAATTAATGCTTCCAATCTTAAGGCTGGTGGCGGGCTACAGGTTGCAGACTCTATTTGCGGCCAGCTAAATAGATTCCAACGGCATCATTTTGTTGTTGTTCTATCTTTGTATCTAACCACAACAAAAGACAGACTTCAAGGTTATGAAAACGTTGATGTTTTAGATTATACGATACCGAACACCTTTAAAACAATAGTATTGGGAAGAGACTCTTTTCTCGATGAACTGGTTGAAAGCAAACATATTGATGCGGTTTTAACGGTTTTTGGCCCGTCAAGATGGCGCCCCAGTGTACCACATCTTAGCGGATTCGCACTCCCTCAATTGGTAATACCAGAGTCGCCTTATTTTACAAGAATGGGATTTCTGGAGAGGCTAAAATGGAAGTTATGGTGCAGTATAAGAAAATGGTCTCTTAAACGAAGTGCAGATTGTTTCTGGACTGAAAATCCCTATATTTCAAAACGTCTCAATAACAAAATTCACAACGTGAAAGTATATACTGTATCAAATTACTATAATCAGGTGTTCGATACGCCTGAGAGTTGGAAGAAAGGCATTACATTGCCAAATTATGATGGCATTACTTGCCTTTCTATTTCCTCGCCTACGCCACATAAGAACTTTGGTATTATTGAAGGTATTGTGAGATATCTTCGTGAAGCTCACCCTGGTTTTAAGGTTCGTTTTGTATTAACATGTGACGAGGAACAGTGGCCAATGGCAGGGGATGTTCTGGAACATGTGGAATATGTGGGCAAGACGGAGGTCTCAGAAGGGCCATACTTGTATGAGCAGGCAGGCATTATGTTTATGCCTACGTTGCTCGAGTGCTTTACGGCCACTTATCCCGAGGCAATGAAAATGGGGGTTCCTATAGTAACGACAGATTTGGAATTTGCCCGTGGCTTATGTGGGGATGCTGCGTGTTGTTATAGTGCGGTCGATGCTAAAGCCGCAGCTGAGGCGATTTATAAGGTCGCAACAGATAAAACATATGCAAAGCAGCTGGTAGAGAATGGCAAAAAGCAGTTGTTGACTTATGATAACTATGAGCAGCGGGCGGATAAGTTGATTGGTATATTGGAAGAAATAGTAAAGTAATTATGTATAAGCATTTCTTCAAACGAGTCTTTGACTTTATAATATCTCTAATTGCCCTATTGTTGATTGGTTGGGTTCTAATAATCATTGCCATTTGGCTGCACTATGCTAACAATAAAAGCAGCCTCACCCCTCGCTCGGCCGAAGGACGCTTGCAAGGCAAGAACCCCTCTCCTCAAGGCGAGGGGAACTGGATACAGCGGTGGTTACAACCTGTCATATTCACACAAGAGCGACCGGGTAAGGACGGAAAGATATTCAAGGTTGTCAAGTTCAAGACGATGACGGATGAACGAGATGCGGAAGGGAACTTATTGCCGGATGAACAGCGCTTGACGAAGGTGGGTAAGTTCGTGCGTAGCACTTCCATTGATGAACTGCCACAGCTTATTAACGTGCTAAAGGGTGATATGGCGCTGATAGGGCCGAGACCTCTATTGGTACAATATCTGCCGCTCTATTCCCAGGAGCAGGCACGTAGGCATGAGGTCAGGCCAGGAATCAGTGGATGGGCGCAGTGTCATGGTCGTAATACCATCAGCTGGGCCGAGAAGTTCAAACTCGATGTGTGGTATGTGGATCATGTGTCGCTTTGGACGGATTTGAAAGTGATTGGTATCACCATCAAGAATGTGCTGATGCGGAAAGATATTAATTCCGCTACAGCAGCTACGATGGAAGCGTTTAACGGAAATAATTGATAATTGTATGAAGGATATTGCAATTTTTGGAGCGGGCGGCTTCGGTAGAGAGGTGGCTTGCCTGATACACTTGATAAATAAAGATAAACCGACATGGAATTTTATCGGTTTCTTTGACGATGATATTACTTTAAAAGGTACTCATAACGAATACGGCGAAGTGCTGGGAGGACATGAAGAATTGAATGACTGGCCCAAACCGTTGGATGTCGTTATTGCAATAGGCAATCCTTTGGTTGTGAGAAAGGTCGCGGAGGGATTCAAGAACCCCAATTTGGACTATCCCAATGTCATAGCACCTAGCGTCACGTTCCTTGATAGAGATAATGTGAGACTGGGTAAAGGAAATATCCTTTGCACCAATTGTATGGTAAGCTGCAATGTGACAATAGGTGATTTTAATTTGTTCAATGGCTATATCCCAATAGGTCACGATACAGTTATTGGTAATTATAATGTGGTTATGCCTTCGGTAAACATCTCTGGTGGTGTGAGAATGGGTGACTGTAACTTCTTTGGTGTTCAGAGTGTTGTACTTCAATATCTTAAAATAGGAAACAACACCAGGGTGGGAGCTAATAGTGTGATTATGAGAAATACAAAAGACGGATTCCTTTATATGGGAAATCCGGCAAAGAAAATGGAAATTTAAATTATAATAGATATGGATATTAAAGAGTTTATTGAGAATTTTGTAGATCAGTTTGATGATGCTCCTTCTGTAGAGGTGACTCCGGAAACGCGTCATCATGAAATGGATGAGTGGACATCAATGATAGCCCTATCTGTAATGGCAATGATTGATGAGGAGTATGACGTGCAGATTAAGGCTGATGAGATGCGTAATTCTCAGACAGTACAGGAACTATATGATATAGTTTGTTCTTATCTGAATAAATGATGCCGAGATGAGACAACTTGAAGGTAAGCATATTCTTGTGACGGGGGCATCCTCCGGCATGGGCCGGGTATTTTGTCAAATGATTGCCAAAGAGGGTGCTACTATTAGTCTTATAGCCCGTAATGAAGAACGGCTTAAAGAGACTTTGTCAAAGATGGATGGCGAAGGACACGATTATTATGTCTGTGATTTGACAGATGAAGAACAGCTTAAAGCCACGATAGCTCAGCTAAAGGCTGTTGATGGTGTCGTGTTCTGTGCAGGTATCAATGACTATGTTCCTCTTAAATTTGTGAAGCAGGAGAAACTGGAACGTATCTTCCAAACGAACTTCTACTCTCAGGTTATCCTGACGCAGATGCTCGTCAAAAAGAAACTAATCAACAAAAATTCCTCCTTGGTTTACATCTCTTCATTAAGCTCTGTATTGGGCGTGGCTGGTACTCTACTATATGCTTCATCGAAGGCAGCTTTAAACAGTGCAGTCCGTGTTATCGCATCAGAATTGGCACCACAAGGTATTAGGGCCAATGCCATTTGTCCGGGAATTGTGAGGACGGAAATGCTAAGTGGGACAAATATAGATGAAAATACATTTATTAAACAAGAGGCAGATTATCCTTTGGGCCTGGGGACACCTGAGGATGTCGGGCATGCCGTGTTGTTCCATCTGAGTGATGGGAGTAGATGGCTTACTGGTAATTGTATGGTTATTGATGGTGGTTATTCTTTAAAATAAGACTATGGCTATAATAAAATATAAGAATGTGGGCATAAGTGCAATGAGTGCCTGTGTGCCCAGCAAGGTATATAGCAATCGGGATCTTGGCTATCTTATACCAGAGAATGAGATAGAAAAGACAATCTCTAATATCGGTATAGAAGAGCGGCGCATTGCAGATGACGATGTGTGTGCAAGTGATCTGGCTTATAAGGCGGCACTGAAACTGCTTGAGGATAATAATATTGATCCAGAGAGTATTGATGTCCTGTTGTTCATGAGTCAGACGAGTGATTATCGAATACCGGCCACTTCTTGTATTCTGCAACATCGCCTTGGATTGTCGAAGGATACTTGTTGTATTGACCTGACATTAGGGTGCTCTGGTTTTGTCTTTGCACTCTCAACAGCTTTTGCCTATGCTTCGATGGATGGCGTAAATCGTGTTCTGCTGCTTGATGGAGAGACGTTCTCTAAGATTGTAAATAAGAGAGACAAGGTGGACTGGCCTTTGTATGGGGATGGGGCGACTGCTACGTTGATTGAAAAAGGTGACTTTGAAGAGAGCGTGTTTGTCTTGAGAAGCGATGGCGCTGGTGAGAATGCCGTGAAGATACCGGGTGGTGGTATGCGTAATAGGGTGACGGCAGAATCTGTTGTTGAGACATTGCGCGAAGAGGGTAACATACGTAATGATCTGGAGGTCTATATGGATGGTATGGACGTGTTTAACTTTGCAATGAGTGTTGTGCCTAAGGGGGTGAAGGAGATTGCCAAGATAACAAACACGACTTTGGAGGATATTGATTGGCTGGTCTTTCATCAGGCAAATAAATTCATGACAGATTTCTTCGCCAAGCGACTGAAATTTGATATGAACAAGGTTCCATATTGTATTCATAAATATGGCAATACCAGTTCTACGTCTGTGCCTCTGACTATTGTCAGTGAACTGTATGATAAGCTAAAAGATGGTGATCGTGTCGTAATGTGCGGCTTTGGAGCAGGCTTGTCATGGGGTACTGCCAGAGTCGTGTTTAAGGATTGTAAGATATCACCGGTAATTGATTATTGAAATGCTGGACAGTCTCAAGTTTCATCATATAGGCGTTGCAACAAAGGACATTGATGCTACGGCATCTGTGTACGAACAAGGTGGTTACAAACGCTCTTCGACCATCTATGATCCTATCCAGAACGTCAATATCTGCTGGCTGACTAAAGATGGCACGCCAACAGTTGAGCTTCTGGCTCCACAAGACGAGAACTCTCCAGTGAACAAGACATTGGAAAAGGTGGGCGTTTCTCCTTATCATTGTTGTTATATGGTCGACAATATTGAGGATGCTGTAGCAGAACTAAGAAAACTACGCTATGTGATGGTAAGCAAACCTGCAGAAGCGGTGGCCTTCAATGGCAGCCGTGTCTGTTTCCTTTTCAATAAAAACGTGGGGCTCATTGAAATAGTTGAGGCTCCAGCAAAGATTATAGAATGAAATACTTCGTTTTCCGCAACAACACTATTGAACGTTTCTTTCCTAAAGAATATACGTTCAGTGGCTATGATGATATCTCTTGTATCCCCAAGGACGTGGATGGCTATGTTTGGTTCTACCAACTGCCAGTGAAATATGACCAAGAGATATTGTGCTCCGAAATTAGAGGATATGCTCAGAAACTTTTGTTTGTATTGACACAAGTGGATGCAGCCAAGCCATTTATTATACTTACAATGGACGAGGGCGGTTATGCTGCTCCATTTACATCGGGTATAGAACTGATGTCTGCTGTGTCTGATTACAATGCAGTATTGGTGCAGGCTGAGGGCGAGCATAACAATGTAAAGTTGTTGGATATTCGTGAGTTTACACGGCAGTATCCTGTGAATGAGGTGTTCGACTGGAGGTTCTGGTTTATTTCCCAGATGGGAATGAACCCCAAACTGTCGAAACCTTTCTCGGACTGGTTTGCACGTAAGTTGGACGAGATAGCTTTGAAGCGAAAAAAGTGCTTGGTGCTTGACCTTGACAACACGCTATGGGGTGGGGTGCTTGGCGAAGATGGCATTGAAGGCATCAAGCTGGGGGGCGATTACCCTGGCAAGGCATTCCACTATTGGCAAGAGGCTCTGCTGGAACTGAGCAAGAGTGGTGTTATCCTTACCGTATGCAGTAAGAACAACGAGGCTGATGTCTTGGAGGCATGGGAGAAGAATCCCTTCATGGTGCTAAAGAAAGAAAACTTTGCTACTTGGCGCATTAACTGGACAGATAAGGCCACCAACATCAAAGAACTGGCAGATGAACTGAACATAGGCCTGGACAGTTTGGTGTTTGTGGATGATAATCCAACAGAGCGTGAACTGATTAAGCAGGTGCTTCCGATGGTGGAAGTGCCTGAGTTCCCAGCACAGCCTTACGAACTGCCAGTATTTTTCAAAGAGATAGTTGAGAAGTACTTCCGTGTTTATTCTGTAACCAGTGAGGATAAGAAGAAGACGGAGCAATATAAGGCTAATGCACAGCGGGCACAGGCTCAACGCAGCTTTGTGGATTTTGATGCTTTCTTGAAGAGCTTGGACATTCAGATTACCATTGAGGCTGCCAATGAATTTAATGTGCCTCGTATTGCCCAGATGACGCAGAAAACCAATCAGTTTAACTTGACGACCAAACGCTATACGGATGCAGATATTCGCTCATTCATACAAGAAGGATGGAAAATCTGGTGTATCAGCGTGGCAGATAAGTTCGGGGATAATGGTATTACTGGCTGTATTATGGTGAATGGAGATACCATTGATACTTTCCTGTTAAGTTGCCGTATCTTGGGCAAGGGTATTGAGATTGCTTTTATAAAGATAATACTCTCGCTGCTGAAAGAGAATGGTGTGAAGTCTGTCAATGCTGAATTTATCCCAACTGCAAAGAATGCCCAAGTGAAAGATTTCTATGACCGATGTGGTTTCTCTTGTGTGGCGGAAGATGCTGACGGGAAACGGTCGTATGCCCTTGAACTAAAAAACGCAGATCTGAATATTAAAGAGTATTATCATATTAATTTGAAATAACATGGAAGAGAAAGTTTTGGAGATTCTGAAGAATCTTTTTGAGTTAGATACCGTTGATAAGACCTGTTCTCAGGCTACATGTGAGAAATGGGATTCTATGGGTCAGTTGAATCTTGTGGTAGAACTGGAAACAGAGTTTGATGTGACACTGGAGCCGGAAGAGATTGGTGAGATGAAGTCATTCAATGATATTATCCGTATTCTGAAAACCAAGGTCGCTTAACACAGAATGAATATAATCTTTCTGACGCTTGTCCGCATATTAGACATCGAGGAACGGGGAATATACCAGGACTTGATGCGGAAGTTTAGGGATGAGGGACATCAGGTATATATAGTAACTGCTGCGGAGAGAAGACTGGGGCAGGATACTTCATTAGCGGAAAGTCATGGTGTGAAGATTCTGAATGTAAAAACCCTTAATGTTCAGAAGACGAACATCGTGGAGAAAGGAATAGGAACGTTGCTTATTGAAAGTCAGTTCAAGTCTGCTATTAAGAAATACTTGGGCGAAATATCGTTTGACCTAATTACTTACAGTACGCCACCTATCACGTTCACCAATGTCGTTAAATACCTGAAAAGAAAGAACCCTAAGGCCATTTCATATCTCCAGTTGAAAGATATCTTCCCGCAGAATGCAGTGGACATAAGGATGTTTGGGGAGAGAAGTCTGTTCTACGGGTATTTCAGAAGAAAAGAGAAGGCACTCTATAAGGCATCTGACTATATTGGTTGTATGAGTCCTGCCAATGTCAGGTTTGTGTTGGAGCACAACCCGGAGATTGATACGTCAAGGGTGGAGATGGCGCCGAACTCCATAGACCTTAACGTTGACCTTCATGAAGAGCCCGGTCATAAAGAGTCAGAGCGGAACTACATCAGGAGTAAATATAACCTGCCACTTGACAAACCCGTCTTCATATATGGAGGAAACCTGGGAAGACCGCAAGGAATAGATTATCTGTTGGCGTGCCTGGAGACAAACAAGAACAGGACGGACTGCTACTTCCTGGTAGTGGGATCGGGCACTCACTATGACTTGCTGCTGGACTGGTACAAGGACAATAAAGAGTATAATGTGAAATTGATGCAGTCTCTGCCAAAATCAGATTATAATATGTTGGTTCGCTCGTGTGATGTTGGATTGATTTTCCTTGACCATAGGTTTACGATACCGAATTATCCTTCACGTCTACTCTCATATCTGGAAAATAAAATGCCTGTACTTTGTGCTACAGATGTTAATACCGACATAGGTAAGATTGCAGAGGAGAAAGGCTACGGCTATTGGTGCGAGAGTGTGAAACCAGAGGACTTCACGGCTATGGTGGACAGGATGCTCCTGTCGGATATGAAGGCCATGGGCGAAAAGGGGTATGAGTTCTTGAAAGAGAACTATCTGGTGGAGCATACGTATAATGCGATAATGAGACATTTGAAATGATGTTTTTTGAACTGATACAAGTTGCGTTAGGCAAAAGAGACGACTTGTCGAAGACGCCCACCTTCTTTGAGTGGAAGCGCCTATACGAAGAAGCCCAACGACAATCTGTTCTGGGCATTGTGTTTGAGGGGGTACAGAAACTTCCCCGAGAGCAATGGCCTTCGCAGGCTCTTTTGTTTCCGTGGATTGGGTTCTGCGAACAGATAAAGCAGCGGAACGCTATCCTGAATGCAAGATGCGAGGAGCTCCTCTCCAAACTGTCAGCTGCCGGCCTGCATCCGACAATCCTGAAAGGACAGGGAGTAGCCAAACTTTACCCTGAGGCGATGCAGGGGCTTAGGCAGTCAGGAGACATTGACGTATATGTAAGTGACGGGATGGACAAGGCGATAGACTATGCCAGGTCTACAGGCCAGAAGAATGTTTCATGGGACTATAAACACCTGCATCTTCAAGAATGGAAGGACACGCAAGTGGAATTACACTATCATGTTGAGGTGTTGCTGAATCCGCGAAGAAACAAGAAACTGCAGCAATGGTTTAAAAAGAACGAGGCCCTTCTGTATTTCAACAATGAGGGGCTTGTCACACCAACGATAGAAATGAACGTGTTTTATGTGTTTTTACACATTTACAGGCACTTCTTTACCGAGGGTGTGGGACTGAGACAGCTGTTGGACTATTATTTCGTGCTAAAAGCAGCAAAAGGTAGAACCATCAAATACGCTGACGGGTCAGGGATTGTGGAGGTCCTGAAAGAATTCGGCATGCTGAGGTTTGCTAAAGGCGTCACGTGGATTATGCAAGAGATTTTTGCACTTGACAGGGAGTATTTGTATTGTGAGCCATCGGCCAAAGAAGGCCGTTTCATACTGAAGATGGTGATGAAAGGCGGGAATTTCGGATACTACAAGCATACCAATGTCCGGGGACTTGGAAAGCTGAACACCCTGCTTTCCGTAACGAAGCACAATTTGCAGATGATGTATAAATACCCTTCTGAAGCACTGCATTCTCCCTTGTGGTATATATGGCATAAGTGGTGGAAACATAACAGGTCATAAACGAGGTCTAGTAAAAAATAATCATAAAAGAATCATACTATGAGTGTATTTAAAGACAAGACGCTGCTTATCACTGGCGGCACAGGTTCTTTCGGTAATGCTGTACTGAACCGTTTCTTGAGAACAGACATCGGGGAGATTCGTATCTTCTCGCGTGACGAGAAGAAGCAGGACGATATGCGTCATGACTTCCAGGCGCGAATGCCGGAGGTGGCACATAAGATTAAGTTCTTTATCGGCGATGTGCGTAACCTGCAGTCGTGTCGTAATGCAATGCCCGGGGTTGACTACATCTTCCATGCAGCAGCACTGAAACAGGTGCCCAGCTGTGAGTTCTTCCCTATGGAGGCAGTGAACACCAACGTGATTGGTACCGACAACGTGCTGACAGCAGCCATAGAGGCTGGGGTGGAGGCGGTCATCTGTCTCTCGACAGACAAGGCGGCCTATCCTATCAATGCGATGGGCATCACGAAAGCCATCGAGGAGAAGATAGCTGTGGCCAAGAGCAGGTACAGCGGTAAGACAAAGATATGCTGCACGCGCTATGGTAACGTGATGTGTAGTCGTGGTAGCGTGATCCCCCTGTGGATAGAGCAGATACGCAAAGGAAACCCCATCACGCTGACGGAGCCGAAGATGACGAGATTCATCATGTCACTGGAAGAGGCGGTGGACCTGGTACTCTTCGCCTTTGAGCATGGAAACAATGGTGATATCCTGGTACAGAAAGCACCTGCCTGCACCATTCAGACGCAGGCAGAGGCGGTGTGCGAGCTCTTCGGTGGCAAGAAGGAGGACATCAAGGTGATTGGCATCCGACATGGTGAGAAGCTGTATGAGACACTACTCACGAAGGAGGAGTGTGCCAAGGCGGAGGACATGGGTAACTTCTATCGTGTGCCAGCGGATAACCGCACCCTGAACTACGATAAATACTTCTCTGAGGGTGACATGAAACGGGCGACCATCGAGGAGTTCAATAGTGAGAACACCCGG
>Ga0310786_10008588_pt1 | contig 13091 bp, 13 predicted proteins | sample AusTroGonzalo_MG_FD_203881 | JGI IMG/M metagenome (GOLD analysis project Ga0310786, IMG submission 203881) | Bovine rumen microbial communities from tropical cattle in Woodstock, Queensland, Australia - Gonzalo_03 (v2) (version 2) | ecosystem: Host-associated > Mammals > Digestive system >... | reverse complement strand
AGATTTTGCAAATTTTGTTGACAATATATAAAGATTGTATTATAATGAAATATACAGAGATAAAAATTGAGGTGTAGAATGAACAAAAGAAGGAAGCAATGGCGCAATGCTAACTTGTTAAAAGCAGGCACAGCGTTTTTCCTTTTAGTTCTTATATTTGGCGGAATAACTGCGGCATCGTATCTGATAAAGCATAACAGGCGTACTGTTCCTGATAAAGCTGTATCAGATAGCTTTGTTGTACGTACAGACTCATTGTCTGATATTTCCGGGACTACTACAGAACATGCAGGAAAAACGGCGGTGCCTTTTGTTATATTTCCTGAAAAGACGGACAAGTCTAAGGAATTCACAAGAGACTATGACGCGAAAAATGCTATTCTGATAAATGTTGCTGACAGCGAAGTAATCGCTTACAGAAATGAACATATTAAACTGTATCCTGCGTCTCTTACAAAAATAATGACGCTGATCGTTGCTGTCGAAAATATAGATGATCTTTCGGCTACCGTACAGATAACATATGATATGGTAGCACCTTATATTGCTCTGGACGCTTCAAGAGCCGGGTTTGAACCTGATGAGACTCCGTCACTCAAGGATGTTCTTTATGGCATGATCTTATGCTCGGGAGCAGACGCTTCACTCGCAGCAGCTGAATATGTTGCGGGAAGCGAAGACGCATTTGTCATGCTTATGAACGACAAATGCAGGGAAATAGGCTTAAATAATACGCATTTTACAAATGTTGTAGGATTTCACGATAAAGATAATTACAGCACAGCTGAAGATATCGCTGTTATGCTTGAATATGCGATAAAAGATCCTGTGTGCCGTGAGATCCTGTCAGCAGTTGAGTATAAAGTTCCGCCTACAAAACAAAATCCCGAAGGTCTTGTGTTTGAAAGTACACTTTTCAGCAGGATGTACGGTGATGAAATGCCTAATGTAAAGGTTATAGGCGGGAAAACTGGATTTACAGATGAGGCAGGAAACTGCATTGCATCTTTTGCAGAGATAAACGGAAAGATATATATACTCGTACTCTGCGGAGGCAAGACGAATTGGAATAATGTATACAATACGTTAAGCGCGTACAGCGTTTACTGCGCAGGTGGCAAAGCATATATCCCGCCTGAATAAATATATAAGCAGAATATAAGCGCTTTTTAGTGTAGAACAAAACTTTGGAGGATATAAACAATGAGTGAGACGAAGAAATGCAGGCTTAGAGTAGGCCGTGTTTTTCTTGCAATGGGCATAACAGTCGGTACACTTTTTGGAGCTGATAGTTTAAGGAGAAATTTTGAAAGTCAGCAGCCATATAATATAAAAATTCACGGAGATTTCCGTAATTCGGGAGAAATCGAAGAACCTTCGGCAGGCAGCAGCCTTTCATACGGTACAAGTGATGAAGCAACAACTGCTTTTGAAGGTATAAAGTATCTTGGATATTCGGAATTTGAAATATCAAAGGACGAAATATCTGTGGGTATTCTTTCATTATATACGGATGAAGCTCCTGCAAGAGCAAGTGACCAGGGACATATGGTGAATCTTGCAGAAGAGAAAAATGAGTTTTATTCCCTTGTTGATGATAAAGTATACCTTAATACAGCAGCAGCAGATGCTCTTAATCGTATGATGGAGGATTATGCTAACGAAACAGGCAATGCTGATTTTATCGTTTACGGAACCACTGATACATATACAGGAGATGACTCTTATTGTCCTAAGAAATTTAGCGAGTCTAAGGCAGGATATTGTGTAGATTTTGCCTTAAATGCGTATGGAAATGTTCTTACCTACGATGGCTGTGATTCACAGGGCTGGATAGTTGAGAATTGTTGGAAGTACGGTTTTGTAGTTAGATATCCTGAGGATAAGAAGAGTAAAACAGAGAATGAATACTGTCCTTGGCATCTCAGATATGTCGGCGAGATACATGCCGCTATTATGGCAAATAAAAAGATGTGCCTTGAAGAATATGTAGATTATCTCGAACAGTATACTTTCGATGAGCCGTATTCCTTTACATTTAATGATGAATCATACCAGATATACAGCGTTTCGGGAAATGATGATAAGCTCGAAACACGAGTGCCTATATCAGGTAATTATGAGTTGTCAGGCGATAACAGGAATTCGTTTATAATAATGCAGAAAAACTGATTTTTATGGAGCGGTTTTATACCGCTCCTTTTCATTTTGTGAAGTATAGTTGCATATTATTGGGTGAGGTGATATTTATGCGTGTATACTTCAGGTGGGGATGGTTGGCTATTTGTCTGATATTTTCATTTACTTGTATGAGTGCTGATGTATCAGAAGTCTCCGAACCTGCCGCATATGTGCTTATAGAGGCTGAAACAGGCACTGTTTTAGATGCAAAGAATGAAAAAATGAAAATGAATGCAGGATATCTTGCTAAATTAATGAGTATTCTTGTTATTGCCGAGTGTATCAACAAAGGTGATCTTTCACTTACGGATGAGCTTACAGCTTCTGAAAGCGTAAGAGATACCAAAGGCTCTGTTGTATGGCTTCAAAACGGAGATAAGATGTCTGTTGATGAGCTTCTGAAAGCAGTAATAATAGGTAATGCCAATGATGCTCTTACTGTACTTGCAGAAAGGATTTCGGGCAATTTAGAAGACTTTGTCATGGATATGAATTCAGAGGCTTTTGAACTCGGAATGCGTGACTCTTATTTCGTATCACCGTATGGATACGCCGATGAGAGTGGATATACTACAGCGCATGATATTGCTTTAGTGTGTTCAAAACTTTCGAAATATGTTTTTTTGCAGCCTTATTTCAAGACATGGCGTGATTTTATAAAAAATGAAAAGGTTGAGCTTGTAAGTGAAAACAAGCTTACAAGGAATTATGAGCATCATATAGGATTTAAAGCCTGTCATTCTGATGAAAATGGTTATTTTCTTGCCGAAGGAGGCAGAAATACTCAAGGTAATACCTTTATTGCTGTTATTTTCGGCGCAAAGGACGAAACAAGAGTTTTTAATAAAGGAAAAGAGCTTTTAAAAGAGGCATTTACAAAATACAAAGTTGTTTCAACAGAATTTCCTGAAGAAATGCTTGTTCCTATAAAGGTAAAAAACGGTGTGGAAGCTGCTGTAGAGATCGGCATAAAAGAGCAGGGGAAAGCGGCAGTTCCAAAAGAGAATAAGACTATTCGCTCAAAAGTTGTTATACCTGAATATATTACCGCTCCTGTACGTGAAGGGCAGCCTGTTGGCACGGTTGCCTTTTTTAATGGAGATACCATTGTTTTCGAGACGGATATTATATCAAAACACTCGGTTTACGAACTTTCATGGGATTATGTCTTGAAGCAAACATTGCTTAAAATGATAAAAAAATAATGCCGAAATTGTAAGGTTTATACAAATGTTGAAAATGTTATGTAAAGGTACTTGAAAAAAAATCAAAAATATAGTATCATAAAGATGGTAAATTATATTTGTATGGTTTCACATACATATTGGAGGTAAATTTTAATGTCATTAAAACTCAACACCAAATACTTGAAGGACTTCGTTAACGATGACGAACTCGCAGGTATCAAGGCACAGGTAGAGGCTGCTGCTCAGTCACTTCAGAACAAGACAGGTCTTGGCAATGATTTCTTAGGCTGGGTTGATCTTCCTACTGCATACGATAAGGAAGAATTTTCTCGTATAAAGGCTGCTGCTGAAAGAATAAAGAAAAATTCTGATATTCTTATAGTTATAGGTATCGGCGGCTCATACCTTGGCGCAAGGGCTGCTATCGAGCTCCTCAAATCTCCTCTTTATAATAATATGAAGAAGGATACTCCTGACATTTATTATGTTGGAAATAGCATTAATCCTGCATATCTTAACGAGATCATTGCTCTTTGTGAGGGTAAGGACTTCTCTGTAAATGTTATCTCTAAGTCCGGTACTACTACAGAGCCTGCACTTGCTTTCCGTATCTTCAAGAAAATGGTTGAGGATAAATATGGCAAGGAAGAGGCTAAGAACCGTATCTTTGCTACAACAGACAAGGCAAGAGGAACTCTCAAGAACCTTTCAGATACAGAAGGCTATGAGACATTTGTTATCCCTGATGATGTAGGCGGACGTTTCTCAGTTCTTACAGCTGTTGGACTTCTTCCTATTGCAGTGGCAGGCTGCGATATAGACGCTCTTATGAAGGGAGCTGCTAAGGCACAGGCTGATTTCTGCGCTGATTTTGATAATAATGACTGCTATAAATATGCTGCTCTCAGAAATATCCTTTATAGAAAGGGTAAGTCAGTAGAAATGCTCGTTTCATATGATCCAAGTTTCGTTATGATGTCTGAGTGGTACAAGCAGCTCTTCGGCGAAAGCGAAGGTAAGGATAACAAAGGTATATTCCCATCAGCTGCTGTGTTCTCAACTGATCTTCACTCAATGGGTCAGTATATTCAGGACGGAGCAAGAATACTCTTCGAGACTGTTGTTGATATAAAGAAGCCAAAGACAGATCTCTTCCTTGAAGAAGATGCTGAAAATCTTGACGGTTTGAACTTCCTTACAAATCAGAATATGTCTGTTGTTAACAGAAAGGCTTTTGAGGGTACTGTTCTCGCTCATACAGAGGGCGGTGTTCCTAATATTATTCTTGAACTTGACGACACTACAGAGGAAAGCGTTGGCTATATGATCTACTTCTTCGAGAAGGCTTGCGCAATTTCAGGCTATGTTCTTGGTGTTAATCCGTTCAATCAGCCAGGTGTTGAGAGTTATAAATCAAATATGTTCGCTCTTCTCGGAAAGCCGGGATATGAAGGAGCAAAGGCTGCTCTTGAGGCTAAGCTTGGCTGATAGGTCCGTTTAGCTCAGATACAAAACTAAATCGTCACAAATGCCGAAAGGCACGGAAGGAGTAAATTATGATTAAACTTATTACAGGAAAAAAAGGTACAGGTAAAACAAAGATACTTATTGATAACATCAATGAGGCTGTAAAGTCAACAAACGGAAATCTGGTTTGCATTGAAAAGGGAGACAATATCAGACGTTCTATCAGCTTCAGAGTTAGATGGTGTGATACAGAGAGCTTTGCTATCGAAGGTGCAGATGCATTCTATGGTTTTGTTGCAGGTATGCTTGCAGGCAACTATGATATAAAGGACGTTTTTGTAGATGGTATCCTCAAGATCGTTGGCCGTGACTATGACGTGCTTGGCACACTTTTTGAAAAGCTTGATAAGCTTACAGGTGAAGAAGCTACTATCGTTTTCACAGTTTCAGCTGATGCTTCTGAGCTCCCTGAAAGCGTTAAGCAGTTTATTAAGTAATTCTGCAAAAAATTTGAAATTTTTACACTGAACTATTGACATATTTCGTTGTTTAGTGTATAATGTATTTTATGGTGCTCTGAAGGATTGTTGTATGAAGATCAATTTAAAGCAGATATTCAATATTATTGGAGAGTCTAAGGATTTTTCTTATGAGATCTCCGCAGATGAATTCGGTGATATCAAGGGCTATATTTTTAAATCACCTGTAAGTCTGAGCGGAAAATTCCATAATAGAGCAGGAGTAGTTTATCTGAATTATTCTGCTGCTTTTAAGCTCCTTCATACGTGTGACAGGTGCTTGAAGGAATTTTCAAGAGATTATGATCTCAGCTTCGATCATATTGTTGTTCCTTACATAAGCAATGATGATAATGATGATTATATCGTTGCGGATGGTGAGAGCATTGAATTGAATGAAATTGCACTGACCGATATGCTTCTCAGCCTACCTACAAAAAATCTTTGCAAGGAAGATTGCAAAGGACTTTGTATGGTATGCGGCTGTGACCTTAATGAAACTCAGTGTGATCATCTTAATTAATCTGAGCTGTGAAGCTCTTTAAGGAGGTGCCAGAATGGCTGTACCGAAGAGAAAAACTTCCAAGGCAAGACGTGACAAGAGACGTAGTGCTGTTTGGAAGCTTGAAGCACCCGCAATGTCAAAGTGTGATAACTGTGGCGCATATAAGGCTCCGCACAAGGTTTGCAAAAATTGCGGATTCTATAAGGGCGTTGAGGTCCTTAAGATCGACGCTGAATAATCGGCTTGATCCGATAAAAGAGAAGGAGAGGAGGAGAGTATCCTTCTCTCCTTTTTAAGTGTTTGGAGTAATTTTATGGTTAAGATCAACAGCGTTATGCATGGTTCGCCGTGTGATAAGCACGGGATCGTGAGCGGCGATATACTCGTCAGAATAAATGGTCATGGCATCAAAGATGTTCTCGACTATATGTATTATGCTGCGGATACTGATATTACCCTTGAAATTGAAAGGGACAAAGTTCCCTTAACTATACATATTAGTAAGGACGAATATGATGATCTCGGTCTTGAGTTTGAAACGTTCCTTATGGACAGCAAGCAGTCATGCAGCAATAAGTGTGTGTTTTGCTTTATTGATCAGATGCCTCCGGGAATGCGAGAAACTCTTTACTTTAAGGACGATGACGCAAGACTCTCTTTTTTGCAGGGAAATTATGTTACTCTTACCAATATGAAACAGGAGGATATTGACAGAATCATTGAAATGAAGCTTAATATCAATGTTTCTGTACATACTACCAATCCTGAACTGCGTGTAAAGATGATGCATAATCGCTTTGCAGGCGAAAAACTAAAATTTATCTGGCAGCTCGCCCAGAATGGTATTAAGCTGAATTGTCAGATCGTTTGCTGTCCGGGTCTTAACGACGGCGATGAATTAAGACGTTCTCTGACCGATCTTGGTACTTTAATGCCGAATATAACAAGCATGGCTGTTGTGCCTGTAGGTGTTACTAAATTCAGACAGGGACTTTATCCACTTGTTGGCTTTGATAAGAAGGGCGCAGGAGAAACCATCGATATAATTGAAGAATTTCAGCAGATATTCCTCAAAAAATTCGGTACAAGAACTGTTTTTCCGTCAGATGAGTTCTATTTAATAGCTGAAAGAGAACTTCCTCCTATGGAAGCTTATGAAGATTTCTCACAGTATGAGAACGGTGTAGGAATGTTGAGATCCCTGATCGATGAGTTTGAAAAGGCTCTTGAACTGGCAGAATGGGATGGCGATGAACGCCATGTTTCCATTGCGACGGGCTATTCTGCATTCGGAACAATAGATATGCTTGCAAAAATGGCAGAGAAGCAGTTTCCGATGCTGAAATGTGATGTTTATCGTATCCGAAATGACTTTTTCGGAGATACTATCACAGTTACGGGACTTATAACGGCGCAGGATCTTATTGCACAGCTTGGAGGCAAGGATCTTGGTGATAATCTTCTGTTGTCTCAGGCTATGGTAAGACGTGATTCAGATGTTTTTCTTGATGACTTAACAATAGACGATGTTGAGAAAGCACTTAATGTTAAAATACGAACTACACCAAGCGACGGCTATGAGTTGCTTGATGCAATAATGGGAATCGAATATTAGTCGTGAATTATCACACTTTAAGATATGAAAGGGGAGGTAGAAATATGTCATTACCGATAGTTGCAGTTGTTGGCAGACCTAATGTTGGTAAGTCAACTCTTTTTAATAAGCTTATCGGACAGCGACTGTCAATAGTTGAGGATACTCCCGGTGTTACACGTGACCGCATTTATTCTAAATGTGAATGGCGCGGAAAGGAGTTCATGGTTGTTGATACAGGCGGTATCGAGCCTGACAGCAATGATGTTATTCTTGCTCAGATGAGGAGACAGTCTGAGCTTGCTATTGAAAAGGCTGATGTTATTGTTTTTGTAACAGATATAAAATGCGGAGTTACAGCTGATGATTACGCCGTAGCTCAAATGCTTCTTAAAAGCGGTAAGCCTATTGTTCTTGCTGTTAATAAGGTAGATAATCTTGGAGAACCGCCGATGGAGCTTTATGAGTTCTATAATCTTGGACTTGGTGATCCGTATCCCATATCATCGGTTCACGGTCATGGCACTGGTGATATGCTTGATAAAGTATACGAAAGTCTTCCTGACAGCGAGGAAGAAAAATACGACGAAGATCATATTAAGGTAGCTGTAATCGGAAAGCCTAATGCAGGAAAATCCTCACTTATTAATAAGATCGCCGGTGAGGAGCGCGTTATTGTATCTGATATAGCAGGTACTACCCGTGATTCAACGGATACTGTTATCGAAAATGAATACGGTAAATTTGTATTTATTGATACAGCAGGTATCAGAAAGAAATCAAAGGTAACCGAAAAGGTAGAGCATTATAGTGTCCTCAGAGCTTATATGGCGGTTGACAGAGCAGATGTATGCGTTATTATGCTTGATGCGGCTGAGGGCTTTACAGAGCAAGATTCAAAGGTAGCAGGCTATGCTCATGAACAAGGAAAGGCTTGTGTAGTTGCTGTGAATAAGTGGGATCTTGTAGAAAAGAATGACAAGACTATGCAGGAGTACCGTACAAAGCTTGAAAATGATTTTAGCTTTATGTCTTATGTTCCTTTTGTATTTATTTCAGCAAAAACAGGTCAGCGTATCAATAAGCTTTATGAGCTTATAAAGTACACCTATGAGCAGAACAGTATGAGAATATCTACAGGTATGCTCAATGATGTTCTTGCTTATGCTACTACAAGAGTACAGCCGCCGTCAGATAAAGGAAGAAGACTGAAAATATACTACATGACACAGCCTTCAACTAAACCGCCTACGTTTGTAACTTTTGTAAATCGTGCTGATCTTTTCCATTTTTCATACAGAAGATACATTGAAAATCAGATACGTTCAACATTCGGACTTGAAGGTACACCTGTAAGATTTATAGTGCGAGAGAGAGGAGGAAATGATAAATAATGAAGGTGTTTTTTTCAATTATTGCAGCTGCTGGATTAGGCTATTTCCTCGGCAGTATCAATTTCTCTATTATTGTTGTAAGAATGATGACAGGAAGAGATATACGTGATATGGGTAGTAAAAATGCCGGCCTTACCAATACACTGAGATGTGCTGGAAAAAACTGCGCTCTTATGACACTTATCGGAGACCTTGCAAAGGGAATTATCGCAGTTGCGTTGGCAAGGCTCTGTTGTCATTTGCTCCATGCAGGTCTTATGCCCGGAAATGATACCCATTACATTGGATATGTGGCTGGATTTTTTGCCATAATCGGTCATGTTTTTCCGATTTATTATGGTTTTAAAGGCGGAAAGGGTGTACTTGTAGGTGCTGCTTCCTTCCTTGCAGTGGATTATAAGGTGTTTTTAGCACTTATAGCTATTTTTGCTGTTATTCTTGCACTTTCTAAGTACGTTTCACTTGCATCAATAATTTCGACTATCTATTGTCCGATCGCAACATTGCTTATGTCATGTATTGTTGATGGGTATTCATTCGGAAGAAGCTTTATCTATATGCTGTTGTCTATTCCTATGGCAGCAATGGTAATATGGATGCACAGATCAAATATTCAGCGGCTTATTGACGGAAATGAGAATAAATTTTCATTTAATAAAATAAATATTAACTGAGGCTGTCAAACGAAAGGAGTAAAATGCTATGGCAAATATAGTTATACTTGGTTCGGGCGGGTTTGGACTCAGTCTTGCAATAATGGCTGAGCATTGCGGCAAACATAATGTTACGGTATGGTCGAAATTTCAATCAGAGATAGATGATATCCGTTCACATGGCGAACATATTCAGAAGCTTCCAGGTGTTCCTGTTTCCGAAAGTATTGCGATGACAAGTGATATATCATGTATTAAAGGCTGTGATATGCTCGTTTTTGGAATTCCGTCATCGTTTGTTCGTGATGTAGCTAAAGATGCAGCTCCTTATGTTGACGATCACATGGTGGTTGTCAACACCGGCAAGGGACTTGAAGAGGAAAGCCTTAAAACTCTCAGCGAGGTAATTTGCGAGGAAATAAATACCGATAAAATGGTCGTCCTCTCAGGACCTTCCCATGCTGAAGAAGTAGCAAGATGCGTACCGACAACAGTTGTTGCAGCTTCTGAAAATCACAAGGCAGCAGAGTATGTTCAAAGAGAATTCGGCAACAACTTTATGAGGATATACCTTAACGATGATGTTAAGGGGTGCGAGATTGGTGGTGCGCTGAAAAATATAATAGCTCTTTGTGTTGGAATATGTGACGGGCTCGGTTATGGTGATAATACAAAAGCTGCTCTTATGACACGCGGAATACATGAGATCGCACGCCTTGGAAAAGCATGCGGTGCTGATGTTGATACATTTAGCGGACTTACCGGTATCGGAGACCTTATTGTCACCTGTACAAGTATGCATAGCAGAAACAGACGTGCAGGTATACTTATTGGTCAGGGTGTATCTCCTGAGGAGGCAGTTGAGCGTGTTGGCACAGTTGAAGGCTATTTCTGCTGCAAAGCAGCATATGAACTGGCAAAAAGGCTGAATGTTGAAATGCCTATAACCGAACAGCTTAATGAAGTGCTTTTCAATGGTGGAGATGTAAGGCTTGCACTTGGTGCACTGATGAACAGACCACAGATCTATGAAGAAATATAAGCTATATTATCAGAGGTGAATTAAAAGTGATACATATCTGTGATTACAGAGGACATATTAGAAACTGGCGCGAGCTTTGTAAGGAGCTTGAAATTGATAATACTCTTTCACGAGAAGAGCGCGAAAGAGCTATTATTGTAAAAGCATATGAAAAATGGGGCAGGGAAATGGCTGACCATTTTTACGGTATGTTTGCTTTCGCTCTTTATGATGAGGCGGAGGATAAGTATTTCTGTTTAAGAGATCATTTTGGTACAAAGCCGTTTTATTACTATGTAACTGCCGATAATAAGCTTCTTTTTGGTACTAATATCAGTAGTATCATAAAGCAGGAAGGCTTTGTAAAAGAGCTTAACGTGGATATGTTACAGATATATATGACACTGACATATGTTGCTGGTGAAGATACCTTCTTTAAGGGCGTTAAGAAGCTTATGCCGGGACATTGGCTTGAATTCAAAGATGGTATGCTTATTATTGAACGTTACTGGACTCCGACATTTAAACCTGATGAAAGTAAGTCTCTTAATGATTGGGCAGATGAGATACATGATACTTTGACTAAGATATTCCCTGAGGTCAAGGACGCTAACGAGGTTGCAGAGTCGTTCCTTTCTGGCGGTGTAGATTCCTCTTATGTTCTCGCAATGAGTGACGCTAAAAGAGCTGATTCGTGCGGATATGATGAAGAAAGATTTGATGAGTCACGTGTTGCTGCCAAAACAGCTGAGCTCCTCAATGTAGAGCACAGTGTTGCCAATATTCAGCCTAAGGATTTCTTTGATATCGTTCCTTTTGTAATGTACAATATGGAGCAGCCTCTCGGTGATGCTTCTGCTATAGTATTCACACTTGGATGTAAGTCTACAGCAGAGCATACAAAGCTTTGTTATTCAGGTGAGGGCGCAGACGAGTTCTTTGGCGGTTATAATATGTACCGCAATGCTGATCGTTACGGTGATAACCTCAAGACCTTCTATGTTGGTAATACCAATATAATGAAGGAGGAAGAAAAACAGCGTATACTCAAGCACTATGATCCGAATATTCTTCCTATCAATCTTGTAAAGTATATTTACGATGAAACAGAAGGGCTCGATCCGCTTACAAAAATGTCAGATGTAGATATACAGATATGGCTCGAAGGCGATATATACCTTAACGTAGATAAAATGAGTACAGCTTGCGGTCTTGAGATACGTATGCCGCTGACTGACAGAAGAATATTTGATATTGCTTCACGTATGCCTTCTAAGTACAAGGTGAATGAGGAAACGAATAAGGTCGCATTCAGAACTGCTGCTGCAAAGGTTCTTCCCGAAGAAATAGCCTTCAGAAAGAAGCTTGGGTTTATTGTTCCGATAAGAATTTGGCTTGCTGATGAGCGCTATAATGCAGATGTACGCGAAAAATTCAACAGTGATATGGCTGCAGAGTTTTTTGATGTTGATGAGATCAATGCTATATACAATGATTATGTCGGTGGTAATTCCGATAACTGGCGTAAGGTATGGACTATCTATACTTTCCTTGTATGGTATGAGGAGTATTTTGTAAAAAGATAAAAATTATCCCCTGTGTGTAACAGGGGATTTTTTATCCTATATTGCTTACTATACTAATGGAAATATACTTGTCAACGACTGCCCTGAAATCAGTATTTGGTTCTGCATCTTCGTTGTAATCTCCCTCCACCATAAGCCTTATGCCATTATTTTCAAGCTTTTCAAGCTCTATGTAGTGATCACGGAAAAACATACCGTGAGAGATCTTTCTATCTGTAAGTATTCCCTTACATTCAGGTAGCGGACATCCCGGGAAGTTTACATTGAATATCTGACCGTATCCAAGCTGTTTATCAGCAAGGTCTGACAGTATGATTGGTAAGTATTTGTCTGAAACCTCATGCAACTTGTCAGCTTCCTCTGATAAAGCTATGGACTTTATTCCTTGAAATGCCCCCTCAAAGGCTGCTCCTGCTGTGGCAGAATACTGTATATCAGACGCTACATTATATCCGTTATTTAATCCTGAAAGAAGTAAATCGGGTTTATAAGGCATTATATTCAAACAGCCAACTCGGACGCAATCAGAAGGAGTTCCGCTGCATGAGAAAGCAGTAACTCCCTTTATAGGAAAAACGTGAGGGTATACATCAATGTGATCATGCAGAGAAATACTGTGCGAGGCTGCACTGCGCTGATTATCAGGTGCAACTACCCATACGTCACCAAGTTTCTTTGCTGCATGAGCAAGTCTTATAATACCTTCTGCATCTATACCGTCATCATTTGTTATCAGTATCCGCATAAATTATCCTCCATAATAAAATACTTTATTTATTATACTATATAAATTCTTAAAAGACAAGCCCTCATGATAAACACAATGATATACAGAGTTTAAGATTTGGTGATTTGCACTAAAAATTATTTGTTTAAGCTTGAAATAAATACAGAAATATGATATAATCAAATTATAAAGGGGAAGGTTTTCTCTATAAAATACTTGAACGGAGTGTTTATAATGGGAAATGAAAAAATATTGGAA
>Ga0310786_10008587_pt1 | contig 13091 bp, 13 predicted proteins | sample AusTroGonzalo_MG_FD_203881 | JGI IMG/M metagenome (GOLD analysis project Ga0310786, IMG submission 203881) | Bovine rumen microbial communities from tropical cattle in Woodstock, Queensland, Australia - Gonzalo_03 (v2) (version 2) | ecosystem: Host-associated > Mammals > Digestive system >... | reverse complement strand
GGTAATGATGATCTCGTCACCGACAGTGAGCGTGGAAGCGTCCGTAACCAGGCTGAACTCGCCGGTCATACTGTTCAAGCTGGTGAACGATGCGCCCTCCATATCCACCGTGAAGACCGCAACCTTGCCGGCTTCGAACTGCCTGTTCTCCGGGAAAAGCACCATCTGCTCGAAACAACCCAGGTTGGTGTACACCGTCAGGTTCAGCACCTCATCCGACACATCCACCGGCGCGCACGCGAACCAGATATCGGAAGTGCCCGTCGTGTTGATGGTCAGGGTAGAGGAGGCACCATAATCCTCGATCGAGGCCCCGGAAGTCTTCCAGAACCAGTCGCCCACGATCGGCGTCGTGGTCGTAATCTCCACCGACGACACCGTTTCCCCCTCATGCAGATCCAGATTACTCATGGACATCCGCCCATAGGCGGTGAGGTGTTGGAAAGTGAGGGCCACCTCGCTCACCTGCGTCTCGCTGGCGAAAGTCTCACTGGTGGCCGCGATGATGATGCCCGCCTCGTCCACCGAGGTGGCAGTCGGAGTCTGGATACAGGGAATACTCACCTTCCACGCCTCGCGGTTCTGGCTCAGCGACTGAGCCGCCGATGCAGGGCTGATGGAGTAGAAGGTGTAATCATCGGCCTCCGGGAAAGTTACTTCCGCGCTGAAAGTCGCGGAGCGGTAGTCTTCGGAAGGCGTTACATCCGCCGTGAGGGCCCCGCCATAGTTGAGGGAGAGTTTCACTTTCGTGTCGTTCTCGGTCCAGAGGGTCGGATACGCATCCCCCTCCTTCTCCCCGAACTGCGCCCTCGTCTCCGCCTGCACCGCCCTGAAATGCACCGTCCGCACGTTCCCCTCGCTCCCGTCCTGCACTGCCATCGCCCCATTCCCGACTTCCCCGGGAATCTCCATCTCCACCTCCCGGCTACACCCTATTACGGCCAGGGCGGCCGCTCCCACGAGCGCCGCCTCGCGTAATAGTTTATGAACTTTATAAATCTTCATGCTTCAGCTTTACTAAAGGGTCCCCCAATTATTCACCGTAACGGGGTTGATGTTAGAGGCTTGCGAGTTGGAGGGCTGGGATCCTTCAGCCGTTACGCCCCACACTACGAACCTCTTTCCGCTAGTAGCTGTGAATGTTAATTCCGTATTTTGTGTTAGGGGATCAGCGAAAGTTATGACCTTGTAATAATCACTTGTGAAGGGATCACCACTAAAAGTGAAGGGGCTATTACCAGAAATACCAGAATTAGAAGTGAGTGTGATATTGTTGCTATAGCCGGTAGGTGAAACAGAAAGCGTGACACTATCGTTATTCCAGCCGGCAACATGGAGATGGAGATATTTCGTCCCACTGGGAACAACGATTTTAACAGCTCCCGCATTATTATTTGTGCCAGCCTTAATTCCGTCATACTCTATAGTGTTGATCTTGATCTTGCATGCAGTAGCTTGAGTGCCTCCGCTTGTGGATAGAGTAATATTTCCTGTATAGTTAGCGGAATAATCACCCGGGCCAAGGGGCGCAGGATTAACAGTAATCGCTTGCGTGGTTTCTTTTCCTAAGTAGAAAATAGTGACAGAGGAAACATCTGTAGTCAGCGCAGTACTCGTCGTAGGTGAGAAGGTAAGATCTGCGTTATCAATGACAACATCTTTAGTGTTGGAATTGTTGTTTTGATCCTCATATCGAGCGGTCACAACCATGCCGGTAGGATCAAAATACTGTCCTGCCGTATACGTGACTTTATTCGGGGCATGAGTTACGGCAATACTCTTCAGTACCCACTGGATAACTGTGATAGCCTGAGATGTGCTTACACCACTATAAGTGATTGTGACACTATTGTTTTCAACAGCAAGCGCAGTAGTCGTTTCCGGAGAGAAGGTAAGATTGGCATTGTCAATGACAACGTCCTTGGTATTTGAACTGTTACTATGATCCTCATAATGAGCAGTCACGACCATGCCAGTCGGATCAAAGAAATCTCCGGCATCGTACGTGGTTTTAGTCGGAGCAGTGGTCACGGCAATACTCTTAAGATCCCAAGCGACATCAAGCATATAGAGGTCTATGCCGCAATAGCCGTTTCCATTATAGTTGGAGAGAGCATACCCTCCAAACTGACTCCCAGAAACAAGCATGCCACGACTATTCACCGTGTATTTGTTATTAGAATAGGCAACACCCGCAAATTCGAAGACACCCTTGGCACCTGACTGAGGAGAGTATGGTGTAATCTTCCATAAATAAATAGTCGAGGTACCATAAGTGAGATTTGTTCCGGAATTACCACCATTTGAATGGTAAATATACTTGCTTCCGTCCGAGATAGTGAAGTATTCGCCGGTTTTTGTAAGAGTCCAAAGGTAATTCTGCGCAACTTCACTAGCGATACCCTTATTTGTTACAATTTCTATTTCATCGCCGTTTATCTTCCCATTATTCACAGTAGGGGCAGTCGGCAAAGCGTAGTTATTCGTCCCATTCGATCCGACTATCACATATTTTTCGCCACTGACAATTTGGTCAAGGCTCGTGATTTTGGCGTAATACACGATTGCTTCCGGGTCGGTATAAACAACATCTTGTCCGGCGACAGCGCTATTGCTATAACCCTCAGCCGTTGCAATAGCTTTGACATAACCGTCACCTTCAGAAATCTTAGGTTTATTGTCCGGATCATATACGGAAGAAGTCCCCACAATGGGATCGGCAACACTGGAATCAGCACCAATCACATAGTAAATGGTCGCGTTCGCGGGTTTTGAGCAAGTGATTGTAATCGTATTATTGGCGCAGGAAATGCTAGGCGTTGCGCATGGAGGATTGCTCACATCGGCATCGTCCCATTTGTATAACGTGACTTGAGTACCAGTTGTTGAATTGGGTGCATAGCAACTGAAGATAGGACTATCGTTATTGTAGTTGAACCGAATACTGTTGCGGTTAGTGGATTCTTTTGCAACGATCGTAAAGCTACCTCCATCTTCTTTAATTGACCAGTAGTAATGTGCCGCATTCTCGTTAGTTCCAATACTCTCAGCGGCTTTCAGATAATTGTTTGATGATGAGGCCGCATAAAGATAATTACTGTTTGAATCTTGAATTGTATACAATCCGGCATAAGTCCCTTGCTTTACAGGAGTAATTGTAATCTTGATTGAGGGCTCCGTGCTGGTGACCTTTTTCCCTTCGACTGTTACTTCCGTGCTCTTAATGTTGTTGGGTTTGTTTTCAGTGTCATAAGGCAAGGAAGCATAATATTTGTCTACCGAATTTGCGGTGTTCTTTCCGACCATAATCCATGCACCTTCATAAGGATACAAAGTGATTGACGGTGTCAAGAATACATCTCCCTTTGAAAGGCTGATACTTTCGCTCAATGTTTTAGTTCTTACAGAGGAGGCGATTTCTTTAATGTCATCACCTGTGCCGCTTAAAAGGGCTGAACGGAAATATCCATAATCTCCAGTGGGGACAGGGATAAAAAACTCCAGAGTCTGATCCGACGTCGTGATCGGAGACGCTAGCATAAGGGTTACAGATTTGCTCCCAGTCGCGGGTGTGACCAGCGTTACATTATTTGCCGTAGTCTGATTGAAAGAGCCGGTAATAATGACATCTGTAGTGAACTTGAAACCCGTGGTCCCAACAGGGATATTCTTATACACATATTTTACCAGCGCCGCTGCATGGGACAACTTAAACTTGTAGTACTCACCATCCATTCCGTCGGGAACACCGATCATAACTGCATTCGTGGTCCCGGGAACATAGTTCGTGTAGGTCTCCGGAAGGGTAAGCGTATATGATGTCCCATTGGCACTAGCTAAATCTGAAGCAGGAGACACGGCGTAGAGCAGGTCTTTGCCGACAGTCTTTGTGCCGGTGAATGCACCATTTTCCTGATTTGAAATCGTGAAAAGGGCACCATTCAACTTCTCTGGCGTATCGAGGACGGCATCCTGCTCCACCACGGCAATCATCTCGTCGGACTGCCAGTTGAAATTGACATAAGCTCCATCAACTTCGGCTGTGGTTCTGGTTTGCGGCGTCTGGGCAATCAGCGTGACCAGCTCCTTCCCGGTAGAAACGACCGGCTCTTCGGGCTTTTCAACTTCCTTCCCGCAGGAAGCCAAAACTGCGAGCGCACCGAACAAATAGTAAATCTTGTTTTTCATAAGTGTCTCCAGTTTATTAGTTTTCATCATCCCAACCATCCCAGTCACTGTCGACAGTCTGCCCCTGCTGGAGGCCGTTTCCGTTGTAAGTGAATTGCAGAAACCCTTCCTCAATCAGTACCGTGTAGTGTGAGGATCTTGGCGTTTCATAATGAGCTTTTTTCATAATATGTTTGGTTTTATTTGTTTTTCGTTGTTGGGTATTAGTTATTATTTCGCATGATGCGCATACGATTTACAAATTTAACAAATCACGGCCACAATGCCAAATAAAACCTCTGTTAATGTAATTAACAGGGCATTTTTCGGCGAACGCCTGAACGGTTTCGCTGCGGGGAGCGAGGAATCGGCGAGGGGAGGCGAGGGGAGAAGGGGGCTGTGAGGCGGGAGGCTGATTTTGGCCGTCGAATGGAACTGTCAATTAGTCAATGTTTTACGCAAAGCTTTCTGGGTAATTTTACCCAGGTCAAATCGTGTAACTCGCTCTCTTTCAGTTGCTTCCATTCGACGCCCACCTCACAACTCCGCCGCCCCGCCCCTCGAAAGAAATCCATCCGTAGGCTCCAGAGGCAGAAAACGCGGAGCGATGGTGCCACATCTTCGAAAATTTGCATAAATTTGCGGGGCGCCCGGTAAAAGCCGGGCATACCGGTAAACGCCGGGCATAAATCACACATTCCTATGCGCATCGTCATCCAACGTGTCTTGTCGGCCTCCGTCACCATTGACGGGGCGGTGAAGTCTGCCATCGGCCCCGGAATGCTCATCCTGCTCGGGATCGGGCACGAGGACGACGATTCCGATATCGAATACCTGGTGAAAAAGGTTTCGGGCCTGCGGATCTTCGATGACGAGGCGGGGGTGATGAACCTGAGTATCCAGGATGTGGGTGGGGAGGTGATCGTGGTGAGCCAGTTCACATTGATGGCGCATACGAGGAAGGGCAACCGGCCTTCTTATATTGATGCGGCGGGGCACGAGAAGGCGATTCCGCTGTATGAGGCCTTCTGCCGTAGGCTCTCCGAGGCACTCGGGAAGCCTGTCGGGACCGGGGTGTTCGGGGCCGATATGAAGGTCGCGCTGGTGAACGACGGCCCGGTAACCATCTGCATGGACTCCAAAAACCGCTGATTTTCCGTCCCCGACAGTAAATTTCCTGCAAATTTTTCAAAAAAAGTTTGCAGGTTTCATTTTTGTTTGTACCTTTGCGGTGTACTAATAAACTAATACACGCAAAAGATATGATCGAAATCAACAACCTTGCTTTCAGTTACGGCCCCAAGGCGGTGCTGAAGAACATCTCGATGAAGGTGTCCGAGGGCAACATCTACGGACTCCTTGGCGAGAACGGGGTGGGGAAGACCACCCTCCTGACCCTCCTCTGCGGTCTCAAGAAACCCCAGGAAGGGACTATCCTCGTGGACGGCCGCAATCCGTTCGACCGTGAGCCTTCGCTCCTCGCCGACCAGTTCTATCTGCCGGACGAGGTCTCTCCCGTGCACGCCACCGCCATCGACTTCGCCCGTGAGCACGGCGTCTTCTGGCCGAACTTCGAACTCGGGAAGTTCGCGGCCATCCTCGCCGAGTTCGAGGTGGAATCCAGCCAGCGCATGGACGCGATGTCCGCCGGCCAGCTCAAGAAGGCCTGGATCTCCTTCGCGCTTGCGTGCAACGCGAAATACTATTATCTGGACGAGCCCACGAACGGCCTGGACATTCCCTCCAAGGCCCAGTTCCGCAAGGCCGTGACCAAGTACACCTCCGAGGACTCCACACTCATCATCTCCACCCACCAGGTCCGCGACCTGGAGAACATCATTGACCCGATCATCATCCTGGACAACCAGGAGGTCCTGGTGAACGCGTCGATGCAGGAGATTTCCGACAAGCTCTACTTCGACTACGGCACCGAGCTCCATCCCGGCTCTCTGTACCTCGAGCAGACCCCAGGCGGCTGCATCCAGGTGTATCCCAACACCACGGGCGAGGAGAGCAAGGTCAATGTGGAGGCCTTCTTCAACGCGGTCCATGCCCACAAGGACCTTGTCAAACCGATGTTCAACCTGTAAATCATCCTGGCTATGAGCGAAACATTCAACTTCAGCCGCTTCTGGACCTATTTCAAGTACGACCTCAAGCAGATGTGGCGGAACCATTCCAAGGCCGCCATCCTCATCGGCGGTGCCAGCGCCCTGTTCTATGTCCTCTGGGTGATGTGCAGCCTCGTTTTCACGCAGCAGTGGACCTCCCCGGTCCTGATCGCCCGCGTCTCCGTCCTGATGCTCGCGTTCGCCATCCTGGAGTTCTACCAGGTGCGCACCTACGGACACCTGACCGAGAAGAAAGCCGGCTCGTCCTGGCTTATGATCCCGGCTTCCAAGGGTGAGAAATTCGTGTCGATGCTCCTGATCACCATCCTCGTCATCCCCATCCTCTTCTTCGCGGTCTATTTCATCCTGGACGGCATCCTGGCCCTGGTGGACCCGACCTACGGGGAAGCGCTCTTCACCGGCGCCCTGGATGGCTACAAGGGCATTATCGCGGCCTTGAACGAGGCCGGCAACGAGTCTCCCATCGACCTGTCGCCCTCCAGCCTGGCCTTCCCGACGGTCATCGGCACCTTCTGCAACTTCCTGTATTTCCTGCTCTGCGGCATCTGCTTCAAGAAGAACAAGCTCGTGAGCGCGATCGCCATCCTGTTCGGCCTCTCCCTGGGCCTGTCCCTGATCACCGGTCTCGTGATTCCCTGGATCGCCGGTTCCGTCAACTGGCAGTTCATGGCGAATGTCGATGAAGAACAGGCGCTCCAGTGGCTCGTCGGCTTCATGAACGTGATGGTCGTCCTCGAGTGCATTGTCACCGTCGGCCTCGGCTGGGGTGTCTGGCGCAGAATCAAAACCCTTCAGCATTAGTACTATGAACTTCAACACTGAAAAACCCATCTATCTCCAGATCGTGGACGTGATCTCCGACCGCATCCTCTCGGGAGAACTCAAGGGCGGTGACCGCATCCCGTCCGTACGGGAGTACGGTGCCGACATCGGGGTCAATCCGAACACGATGATGCGCTCCTACGAGAAGCTCACCGCCGACGGTATCATCTACAACAAGCGCGGAATCGGCTATTTCGTCTCCGAAGATGCCCGGGACACCGTGCTCGCCTCCCAGCGCAATGACTTCATCGAGAAGGAAGTCCCCGCCATCCGGCAGCGCATGCAGCTTCTCGGCCTGGATTCCTCCATCTTCAACGCTTAATCCGATATGAAAAAGATCTTGTATATCGCAGCGATGGCCCTGATGTGCGCCTCCTGCTTCCGTGTCAACAGCAACTACCACACCGGCAAGAAAGCCATCAAGGGCGAGGGTGCCGTGATCACCAAGTCCTTCGACCTCAAGGATTTCGACTCCATCACCATCAACGGTCATGCCGATGTCACCTTCACCCAGTCCCCGGAATTCGAGGTGACCCTCAGCACCCAGGAGAACGTCTTCGAGTACATGGACTACCGGGTGGAAGGGAACACCCTGATCCTGGAGACCAAGGACAAGCGCTCCGTCCGGGCCGAGTCCTACGACGTCACCATCAAGGCGCCCGCCCTGAAACGCCTCGTCGTGAACGGCGCTTCCGACTTCAACATCCCTGCGGGGCTCGTGTCCGAGGATGACCTGGATGTCAATGTGAACGGTGCCGGGGACCTGGATTTCAAGCAGATCCGCTGCGGCAAACTGAACATCGTCTCCAACGGCGCCTCCGACATAGACGCCACTTCCATCTCCGCGACGGGGCTCTCCATCACGGTCAATGGGGCCGGTGACGTGATCGTGTCCGGCGATGTTTCGGGGGATGCCTCCCTGGAGGTCAACGGGGCCGGCGACATCGACGCCCGCAACCTGACGGTTTCCGGCGAGTTGAAGAAACGCGCCGCCGGTGTGGCCCGGATCAAGAACTGAGTCAATCCATCATAATCGTTTTTGCGGCCTGGATGTCGGGAGACATCCGGGCCTTTTCGCGCCACTGGACGGGGGTAAGGCCCGTGTAGGCGAGGAACTGGCGCGAGAAGTTGGAACGGTTCGAAAAGCCCACGCGGAGGCCGATGTCCGCGGCCGCCGCGTCCGGCTCCTCCAGGAGCAGCCGGCAGGCGTCCTCCAGCCGGAGCCGGGTGCGCCAGGTGCGGAAGTCCACGCCCACGCGTTCGCGGAAATAGTGGTGCAGGACGAGGGTGTCCGTGCCCAGCTGGTCGGCGGCGTCACTGAGGTTGCGGAGGGGCTGCCGCCAGCCCTTCTTCCTTTGCCAGGCCGCCAGGGTCTGCTCCAGACGGTCCATTTTCTGCCGGGTCCGCTCCGGGAGGGGCTTTTCGGCGTTGGATTTCCTTTTCGGGGGAAAGAGGATGCGCCCGAGGCGCCGCACAAGATTCTCCATACACAAGCCGTGCGGCTTATTGCCGCTTGCCGCAAAATTAGCAAAATCTTTTCAATCCGGTGAAAATTGATTATATTTGGGTCACTAAACCACAAACTTTTTTCAGTATGAAGAAGTATTTTGCTGAATGTGTGGGCACATTCGTCCTCACGTTCCTCGGCTGCGGAACCGCGATGTTCCTCGGCTGCGGCGAGCCTGCTGGCGTGGTGGGCACTGCCATTGCCTTCGGTCTGTCGGTTGTCGCCATGGCGTACACCATCGGCGGGATCAGCGGCTGCCACATCAATCCGGCCATCACCCTGGGTGTCGCCCTTTCCGGCCGCATGAGCTGGAAGGAGGCCTGCGGCTACTGGTGCGGCCAGGTCATCGGCGGTATCCTCGCCGGTGCCGTGCTCCTGCTCGTGGCCAATGTCGTGAAGGCTCCGGACCTCACCGGCGCCCTCGGCTCCAACGGTGTCGCCAATGCCGGCGGCGTGGGCGGCGCCTTCCTCGTGGAAGTGATCGCCACCTTCCTCTTCGTCCTCGTGGTCCTGGGAACGACCGACTCCAAGGTCGGCGCCGGCAACCTGGCCGGCCTCGCCATCGGCCTCACGCTCATCCTCATCCACCTCGTGTGCATCAACCTCACCGGCACTTCCGTGAACCCGGCCCGTTCCATCGGCCCGGCCATCTTCGCCGGCGGTGACGCCCTGAAGGATGTCTGGGTGTTTATCTGCGCCCCGCTCGTGGGCGGCGCCCTCAGCGCCTGCGTCTGGAAAGCCCTCGCGCCGAAGGAAAAGTAACTTCTTCCTGCCGTTCAGGCCTCTCCTACGGGTACCCGACTTTCCGGGTGCCCGTTTTTTTATTGGCCCCTGCCTTTTCCCGCTCCGCCGGTGACCGTGTTGGGTGCCGGTGACCGTGTCCCTTGCCATTTCTCGCTCCGCCGGAGGCGGTTCCCTTTGTCATTTCGAGCGGCGCCGGAGGCGGTTCCCTTTGTCATTTCGAGCGGAGCCGAAGGCGAAGTCGAGAAATCTTATTATCTTTGCAGGATAAACGACACAGACTATGTTTGAGAACCTGAGCGAAAGGCTGGAGCGGTCTTTCAAGATTCTGAAGGGTGAAGGGAAGATCACCGAAATCAATGTGGCGGAGACCGTCAAGGACATCCGCAAGGCCCTGCTGGATGCTGATGTGAGCTACAAGGTGGCCAAGGACTTCTGCAACCGCGTGAAGGACAAGGCCATCGGCGCGAACGTGCTGACGGCGGTGAAGCCGCAGCAGATGATGATCAAGATCATGCACGACGAGCTGGCGGCGTTCATGGGCTCCGAGGCGCAGGACATCAACCTCAAGGGGAATCCCGCCGTGGTGCTGGTGGCCGGCCTGAACGGTTCCGGTAAGACCACCTTCTCCGGCAAGCTCGCCCTGCACGTGAAGTCCAAGAAGGGCATGAAGGTGCTCCTCGCGGCCTGCGATACTTTCCGTCCTGCGGCTATCGAGCAGTTGAAGGTCCTCGGAGAGGGCATCGGCGTGCCGGTGTACACCGAGGACGGGGAGAAGGACCCGATTAAGATCGCCAAGAACGCCATCAAGAAGGCGAAGGCCGAGGGCTACAGCGTGGTCATCATTGACACAGCCGGCCGCCTCGCGGTGGACCAGCAGCTGATGGACGAGATCTCCGCCCTGCACCAGGCCGTCAATCCGACGGAGACCCTTTTCGTGGTGGATGCGATGACCGGCCAGGATGCCGTGGAGACCGCCAAGGCCTTCAACGACCGCCTGGACTTCGACGGCGTGGTCCTCACCAAGATGGACGGCGACACCCGCGGTGGTGCGGCCCTGTCCATCAAGGCCGTCGTGGGCAAGCCCATCAAGTTCGTCTCCTCCGGCGAGAAGATGGAGGCCCTGGACGTGTTCCATCCGGCCCGTATCGCCGACCGTATCCTCGGGATGGGCGACGTCGTCACCCTCGTGGAGAAGGCGCAGGAGCAGTTCGATGAGAAGCAGGCCCGCGAGCTCAAGAAGAAGCTCGCCAAGGACCAGTTCACCCTCTGGGACTTCTACCAGCAGATCCAGCAGGTCAAGAAGATGGGCAACATCAAGGACCTCGCGGGGATGATCCCGGGCGTCGGGAAGGCCATCAAGGACGTTGACATTGACAATGATACCGCTTTCAAGAGCACCGAGGCCATCATCCTGGCCATGACCCCGAAGGAGCGCGAGCATCCGGAGATCATCAACGGCTCCCGCCGCAAGCGCATTGCCGACGGTTCCGGCACCTCCCTCCCGGAGGTGAACCGCCTCCTCAAGCAGTTCGAGGGCACCCGCAAGGTGATGAAGGGCGCGATGACCGGCAACCTGATGCAGCGGATGGGCGGTATGCCCGGCATGCGGAAACGCTAAAAAATAGTCTCGATATGAAAAAGTGGATGCTGATGCTTCTGGCCGCGGCCTGCCTGACCAGCGCCTGCGGCGTGTACACGGAAACTCCCTCCGAACGCCAGGTGCGGGAAAACCGCGAGGCGCAGTTCGTGGCGGAGAAGGTGAAGGCCGGTGACTTTTCTGTCGATATCACCCGGATGTACCCGCTCCGCGGCTCCTCCAAGTCCGTGAGCAGTTATTCCGTCACGGTCAAGGACGGCAAGATGACCTCCCACCTCCCGTTCGTCGGCCAGGCCTGGCGCGTGAAGTACGGCGGCGGCAACGCCCTCAGCTTTGACGATGTGGAAATCTCGGAGTATCAAGTCTCTACGCCCCGAAAGGACAGCTACGTGGTACGGGTCCGCGTGAAAACCGAAGACGACGATTTCGTGTACGTCTTCACCATCTTCACCAACGGCAACACCTCCCTCGACGTCCAGTCCGTCAACCGCGACCGCATCTCCTACTCCGGCGAGCTGACCTCCTCGGCGAAGTAAACCGACTTCGCGAAGTGTACTTTGTCATTCCGAGCGAAGCGAAGGAATCTCGTCTCGTCGATTGCGTAAAGCATTGACCATCAAGACTATAACCACAGGTCTATGTCCTTTTTGGGACATAGACCTGCTCTTATTCCATTGACATTCAATCAATTACTTTTGCACACCCCAGACCCTTCGCCCGCCGAAGGGGACTTTTTTCACACCAGTTTGGCGAAATTCGTATCTTTGTACCATGTTGAAACTCCAGACCCCAGTGACGCTGGATCCTGCGCCGGTGTCCATTTCGTATAGCGACCGCGTGCTCGTGGTGGGCAGTTGCTTTGCCGATGAGATCGGCGAGCGGCTCTCCGATGCCGGTTTCCAGGTGCTTTGCAACCCTTTCGGGACGTTGTATAATCCCGTTTCCATTGGCAATGCCCTCGCGCGGCTCGGGAGCGGCAGTCCGTTTTCGGAATCCGACGTCGTGGAGATGGGGGCGGGCGCCGGGAAGGTGTGCTCTTTTTGGCACCATACTTCCTTCGCTCGGGAATCGGCCGAAGCGTTTTTGGCCGATGCCAATGTGGCGCTGACGGAAGCATCGGCCTTCTGGAAACAGTGTAACAAGGTGATTATCACCTTGGGAACCGCATGGGCCTTCCGCTTCAACGAGACCGGCGAGACGGTCGCGAACTGCCTCAAGCGCCCGGCGGCGGAGTTCACGCGCTACCGGCTCACGGTGTCCCAGACCGCTGCCATCCTGCGGGGCCTTGTCCAGCGGAATCCGGACAAGGAGTTCATCTTCACCGTCAGCCCCATCCGGCACCTGGCCGACGGCGCCCACGGGAACAAATTGTCCAAGAGCACGTTACTGCTCGCGACGGAAGGCCTCCCTTACTTCCCGGCCTACGAGATCATGATGGACGAACTCCGCGACTACCGCTGGTGGGCGGAGGACATGGTCCATCCCACCAAGCAAGCGGCCGCCTACCTCTGCGACCGCTTCATCGAATGGGCCCTCCCCGTCCGTGAATGGGACCTCTACGACACCCGTATGAAAGAGTGGCGCCGCTCGCAGCACAGGCCGATGCACTCCGAATAGATATAGGTCCATTCTTTCCGAATAGTTTAGGCCAATGCTTCTTTCCGAATAGTCTAGGCCCACGTTCTCCGAAAAGTTCAGGCCAATGCTCTCCGAATAGCATGTGCCCATGATTACCAAACTGCTTAGGCGCATACCGAAAACCGCATAGACTCCTTACGCCAAACTGGCGCACCGCCACCTTGCTTTTACGGCCCTCAAACGGCACCTCCGGTGCGCGGGAGGCCGATATCGGCCCCCCGAGCACAGCGACATGCCTCTCAGTGCGCGGAATCATGCTTCCGGTGCGCCAGTTTGGCGAAATGCCTGGAATCTGGTGCGAAAGAAGGTACAACCCACTGTCATTCCGAGGAGGCCGGAGGCCGACGAAGGAATCTTTGAGCACTCAATAGATTCCTTCGCTTCGCTCGGAATGACAAGGGGCAGTTCGCACGGAATGACAAAGGGTACAATTCCCTCGGAATGACAAGGGGTAGATCGTTCGGCATGAGAGTCCAATGCCAGC
>Ga0310786_10008586_pt1 | contig 13093 bp, 10 predicted proteins | sample AusTroGonzalo_MG_FD_203881 | JGI IMG/M metagenome (GOLD analysis project Ga0310786, IMG submission 203881) | Bovine rumen microbial communities from tropical cattle in Woodstock, Queensland, Australia - Gonzalo_03 (v2) (version 2) | ecosystem: Host-associated > Mammals > Digestive system >... | reverse complement strand
GGCTCTTTAGCGGAATCTTCTACAACCACAAAAGCAGCCTATTCAAATACATACGGTATTGATTTAGTTGCTCCTGGAACAGTTTATGTTGCAGACAAAGGAACTAATTCAGCATATAAAAAGACCTCAGGAACTTCGTTCTCATCCCCAATTGTTACTGCTGCGATTGCTTTGTATAAGCAAAAACATCCAAGTGCTACTCCTGCAGAAATCGAATCCGCTTTATATGCATCTTGCGATTCAATAAGTGGAAATCCGGGATGGGCCGGAAATGGAAGACTCAATGTTGAGAAATTTTTAGACATTCCTGATGTTGGCCCAATCGACATTCAAATCAATAATCCAGAGATAGTTAATGAAGAATTAGAATTAGAAATCGGAGATTATCTCGATTTAGATTGGACAGTGAATGGCGAAGGAACATTTGATGATTCAGTTAATTTCTACACCCTTTCTGGCGAAAACAGTGTCGTATCCGTCAATAGTAGTGGAAGAATAACCGCGACTGGAGTAGGAGAAGACTACGTTGTTATCGAATCAAACGCTGATTCAAATGTGTATACAAGCGTATATGTTACCGTTACTTCTTCCGGAGGATCTCCAACAGTTTCATCTGTAAGCGTTTCTCCTTCGTCTATTAGTCTTGATTTAAACGGTACAAAAACTGCTAATTTAAGCGCGACAGTTAACGGTGATAACAATCCTTCTCAAGCTGTTACATGGTCAAGTAGCAATACAAGTATTGCGACCGTATCAGCTTCAGGTGTTGTTACCGCTAAAGCAACTGGTAATGCAACCATTACAGCGACTTCACAAGCGGATCAAACTAAATCAGGCACTTGTACAGTCACAGTTACGGATTCAACCGTTCATGTTTCTAGTGTTTCTTTAAATAAGAATTCAACATCCATTGAAGCGGGTAGTAGCGAAACACTTACCGCAACAGTTTCGCCTAATAACGCTACCAATAAAAGCGTTACATGGCAAAGCAGTAATACAAGCATCGCTACGGTTGATTCAGCAGGTAAAGTCACAGGTGTCAGCGCAGGCAATGCAACAATAACCGTTACAACTGTGGATGGAAGCAAAACTGCAACTTGCACTGTTACGGTTACGGCTAAAGCTGGTCCTAGTGATTCCACTCAGTATTCTTTGATTACTTCGACCGATGATTTGGAAGTTGGAAAGAGTTATTTGATTGCTGGTGGTACATCAGGAACAGTAAAAACTATGGCGGTTACTAGTAATGGTAACAATAGACCAACAACCGAATTAACTGTATCAAATAGTAAACTTACAAGAGGATTATCAGCGTTAAGCGTAACACTTGGTGGCTCATCTGGGGCATACACTTTCAAAACTGACAATTACGCGGGAACTGCAGGGTATTTAAATGCGACAAGCACAACTGGAAGCAACTATTTACAAGTAGTTTCTAACTTGGACGCTTATGCCTATTTCTCCATTTCTTTTAGTAATAGCCAAGCTGTCATAACTTGTACTGGAAAATCTTCTAGAAACATTATTAGAGTTAATACCAGTGGAACGCCTATAGCTTGCTATTCTTCTGGCCAAAACCCAGTTTACTTATGGAAAGAGGTTACTAACAAAACTCTATCTTCAATAAGCATTCAAACCGCTCCAACAAAAACGAATTATTCTTTAGGTGAATATTTCGATCCGACTGGACTTGTTATTAATCGTGTTTATTCGGATAGTTCATCAGATACCTATTCTTATGCCGGCCATACTTCTGAATTTACTTTTACTCCAGGTTTAAATACAGCATTAGCAACAAATAATAGCAGTGTAACGATCACCTATGGTGGAAAGAGTTGTTCACAAGCTATTTCGGTCAAAGAATTATCCTCGATCTCTATCAGCGGTTACACAACTTCCTTCTTAGAAGGCGATTCTTTCTCCTTTGGAGGAATTGTTACAGCGAATTATTCTGATAGTACCAGTGCTAATGTGACATCATCTGCCACATTTACTGGCTACAACATGACTTCTGTTGGAAATCAAACTGTCACAGTTAGTTATGGTGGAAAATCTACAACCTATAGCATCACTGTTAGTGCGGGTACGCCTTCATCCATTTCTCTCAGCGGTCAAACAACTAACTATGTTAAGAATCAACCATTTAGTTTTGATGGAACCTGTACTGTAACGTTCACTAACGGATATCAAAAAGTTGTGACACCAACTAGTGTTTCTTCCCCTAATATGTCTACAAGTGGAGTGAAAACTGTTACTGTGACTTATTTAACTGTATCCACAACTTACGATATCACTGTTTCTTCAAGTCGTGTTGTCTATGAAACAACAACCACAACTGGCTATTCGGTGATCGGAACAATCACCTATCCAAATAATACTAAGACTATTTCTGTAGATACATTGTCAGTCAGTACCGGTGGATATACAACAATCGAATCCAACGCTATTAGATTAGGATCTGGAAGTAGCACTGGAACCATCACAGTTACTTCAACAACTTCAAATATTACAAAGATTGTAGTTAGTGCTAAAACGTATGGATCTGATACTGGCGTGACTTTAAATATTGATGGAACTGGTAACTCAATAACATCTTCTTATGCAGATTATTCAAAAGAATTTGCGACTGCCACTAATTCTGTCGCAATAGCAACAACCACATCGAAGAAGCGTGCATATATTCAAACAATCACCGTTTATGAGACGAAGGAAACCGAGATTCAAACAGATATTTCTAACAGCGAGGATTGTTTAGGATTAGAAACATTTATTGATAGTTATCTACATTTTGAATATACCGAAAATCTTGGTTATTGTAAGGATAGTGAGCATCATTACTACGCAACTGCTAAGACTGCATTTAATGCTTTAAATAGCCATCAAAGAAAATTATTTACCGAAAACTCAGCATACAGTGTTGAGCGGGCACGTTTATCAGCGTGGGCAACAGCGAATGGTGATACTTTAAATTCTTCATCGGTATTGACTAGCGCTCCAAAGATTAATCCTATTATTACTAGCAGCAATCCAAATACTATAGTTATTGTTATTGTTGCATCACTTATAGCAGTAACTGCTATCGGTGGATATTTCTTCTTAAGAAGAAAAGAAGATTAATTATATTTTAGAATTGCAATCCGGTATAAAAGGATTGTTTTCTTTTTGTTTACAAAGATTTAATACAAGTATATTATTGGTATAACTATTATGCCGAAAGGAAAATAAAGGTATGAAATATTTATCCGTGCAAGAGATGTCAAAGAAATGGGGAATCAATGAAAGAAGAATTAGAGTCCTCTTAAATGAAAAAAGAATTGAAGGCGCCAAATATGAAAAGCATCGTTATCTTATTCCGGAGAACGCTCCAAAGCCATTAGATAGGAGAATAAAAGGACAAAGGTTATTTGAAGATTCACCTTTAAAAGAAGTGAATTTCGATTTTAAGAATTATCGCAAACAATTCCCAACTCCTGATGGTTATTTTGGTCGTTATGGTGGATCATTCATTCCGCCTCATTTACAGAAAGCATTCGATGAGATTTATGATGGGTATCTTACAATTGCGAAAAGTGCAAAATTCATTGCAGAACTCCGTCAAATTCGTAAACATTATCAAGGAAGACCAACTCCAATTTATCATTGTCAAAACCTTTCGAATTATCTTGGAAAAGTCCAGATTTATCTAAAAAGAGAAGATCTTAATCATGGCGGTGCTCATAAGCTTAATAATGCGATGGGTCAGGCCTTACTCGCTAAATATTTAGGCAAGAAAAAACTCATTGCTGAAACAGGAGCAGGTTCACACGGATCTGCAGTCGCAATGGCAGCAGCTTACTTTGGCTTGGAATGCGATATTTACATGGGTGAAGTTGATATGGAAAAACAAGCACCGAATGTTGCTAGAATCAAAGTTTTAGGTGCAAATGTCATTCCTGTTAGCTTTGGAACGAAGACTTTGAAGGAAGCAGTTGATGCTGCTTTTGATGCATATTCTAAAGAATATAAGACAGCTTTTTATGTCTTAGGAAGTGCGGTTGGACCTCACCCTTATCCACTTATTGTTCGTGATTTCCAAGACATTATTGGAGTTGAGGCTAAACAACAATTCCAAGAAATGACTGGTGAACTTCCAGATATCGTCACAGCCTGTGTTGGTGGTGGAAGTAACGCAATTGGTATGTTTGAAGCCTTCTTAGAAGAACCAGTTAATATCGTTGGCGTGGAGGCGTTAGGCACAGGAAACAAACTCGGCGAAAATGCCGCCACAATGACTTTTGGCAAAGAAATGATTCTGCACGGTTTTAAATCCTTAGTGCTCCAAAAAGAAGATGGATCAGCCGGTGACGCTTATTCAATCGCTAGTGGTCTAGACTATCCTGGCGTTGGACCCGAACACGCATTTTTGAAAGAAATCGGTAGAGTTAAATATGAAGCGATCAGTGATGATGAAGCAGCGGAAGCTTTCTTCTTACTTTCTAGATTAGAAGGTATTATTCCGGCAATCGAATCTAGCCATGCGTTAGCGTATGCCATCAAATGCGCTAGAAGCATGAAAAGTGGAAGTATCTTGGTGAATCTTTCTGGCCGTGGTGATAAAGACATGGATTATATGCTTAAAAGATATCCACACATGTTTAGATAAGATACAATTGAGATGTAGCCAAGGAGTTTAAAATGGAATACAAATCAACTTATAACGAAATATACACTGAAGACGTAATGGGTAGACACATCGGTTACGTCAAATTTGAAAATGTTGGATTTAATACATATTGTATTACCGAGACACATGTTGACTTCATATTAGAAGGACAGAATGTCGATGGAAAACTAGTCGAATTAGCGGTCAAAGAAATTAGAGATCGTAAAGGTAAAATAACAGCGACTGACCCATTTGCAAAAGGATGGTTGGTGAGAAACGGTATCATCCAATAATTAGATTCTAAAGCGGTTCAAATTGAATCGCTTTTATTTTTAAATTAAAATTTAGTTATGAGTAAACCAGGCAAAATTATTTTTTGGATAACATTTCCATTAACCGCAATTATCACATTGCTTCTTTTAATTTTTTATTTAGATTTAACTAACGGACCACTAGTGATTTTTGTTTTGACAACAATTGCTTTTGTCCTAATGGCGTCCATTCGTATCATTCTTCGACATAAGAAATTTGTTATTAGAATGATTCCAACTTTAGCGTTCCTACTTACGGTCGCAATCTTGCTTCCCTTTGCCAAGCCAAGTCTTAAAACTAAATCAGTAGCTTACTACGATAATCCTACTAAAACCGAGGTCTTAACTTTAGAAAACGGACAAGTCCAAGGATTATACAACGAAGATAAAACAGTTGAGATTTACGGGGGAATTCCATATGCAGAAGCCCCTGTTGGTGAACTTAGATGGAAAGAACCTGTCTCTAAAAAGAATTGGGATGGAGTGCTCGATTGTTCTAACTTTGGACCAAGGGCAATGCAAAATGATAACTCAGCAGTTGTTAACTCATTGGTGGATCTTTACGCTGAAAAAAGTTGGCATCCAGATTTTAAAGAAGGTCATGTCGAGCCAATGTCAGAAGATTGTCTGAATTTAACGATGTGGAAACCTGCTGGAAATGTCTCTAATTTACCAATTCTTGTTTATATCCATGGTGGTTCTTTAACTAGCGGCGCTGCTTCATTTGAAGATTATAACGGTGAAGAAGTCGCAAAAAAGGGTGTCATCATGATCAATGTTCAATATCGATTAGGTATCTTTGGCTATTTTGCGCATCCTGATTTAGCAAAAGAATCTCCAAACGGCACGACTGGTAATTATGGTTTGTTAGATCAAATCAAAGCTCTTGAATGGGTTAATAATAATGCTTCCTATTTTGGAGGAGACAAAAACAATATCACAATCGCTGGTGAATCAGCTGGTTCATCTAGTGTTTCTGCATTATGTTCTTCTCCATTGGCGGTTCATAAATTCAAACGTGCGATTGGTGAATCTTCTTCTGTTGTTGTAAAAAGAGCGCCTCATACATTTAGAAAATACGAGGATGCGATTAAGATGGGTCAACAAATCATGGAGGAGATGAAATGTTCTTCTATTGAAGAAATGCGCAAATTAGACGCATCTAAACTCCTTAGTAGCAAATACACAAATTCATCGATGACAGTGGATGGATATGCTTTAACAAAGACACCTTATGAAGCATATTTAGCTCACGAAAATAACGAAGAGGAATTGCTAAATGGCTTCAATGTTTTAGAAGCTGATGCTTTTGTTGTTCCACAGTATCTATTAAACCCAACAAATAAAAACAATATTCACGAAAGACTAGTGGAAACTTTTGGTGATGTTTTTGCTTTAGAAATCGAAACGCTTTACAAAGATAAAATTGAAAAAGACGCTTTCTCTGCTTTTAACGAAATATTCTCTGTTTATTGGTTTATGTATCCACATCATTCTTGGACTAATATGGCTCTTAAAAATGGTGTGAAAGTGTATAGATATCAATTCACTAAAGAGAATGGATATTATGGCACTTATCATTCTGGAGAAATGATCTATTGTTATGGTAATGTTAAAAATTCTCCATACGAATATCGTTACAATGAAAGCGATTTAAAATTATCCGAGACGATGTTAACTTATTGGACGAATTTCGCTAAAAACGGAAATCCGAATAGCGAGAACGTTCAAGCGTGGAATGAATTCACTTTTGAAAATCAAACAATTCAAGAATTGGGAAGCAATGTTGGTCCAATTAAAGATCCTTACGTTGATTTATATCCAATCATTGAAGCTTTTATTGATAGCCAAATCGTTAATGGGAAATAGCTTTTAACTAAAACTTTAAAGAGAATATCTTTTGTGATATTCTTTTTTTATGTTTTCAAAAGACGGAGTTATCCTTCTTCCTTCATATCAACCGGAAGAAACATTGATCAATCTTTCTAGAGGACTTTCATTAGAAGGATTTTTTGTTTTGATTGTTGATGATGGCAGTGGTCCTTCTTATCAGCATATTTTTGAAGCGTGTAAGAAATATGCGACTGTCATTGGTTATGAAAAGAACCAAGGCAAAGGTAACGCTTTAAAATATGGTTTCAAATATTGCTTAGATAATCTAAAAGATTATCACTATGTCGTTACTGCTGACGGAGACGGACAACACAGAATCGACGATATCTCTCGAGTGTATGAGAGATGCAAAAAGAGCAATGTTTCGGTTATCGGGGTGAGAAAGTTTGATGTGAAAGTTCCAATCAAATCTAAGATTGGTAATCAACTTTCTAAACTTAATCAATCGCTAGTCACCAATCGCTATATGCAAGATAACCAATGCGGTCTTAGAGGATTTCCTTATTCAATTCTTCCAGACATGATTAAGATTTTTGGATCAAGATATGAATATGAGATGAACGTCTTAACTTTTTTACAAGTAAAAGAACTTCCATTTCAATGTCTAAGAATTCAAACCATCTATGAAAACAATAATAGTGGTTCACATTTTAGACCAATCGCTGATACGCTCCGCATCCAGTCATCAATATTGTTATATGGACTAATTAACATCGTTTTGTTCATCGCTTTAGCTTTTGCTAATTTCTTTGTTTACAAATATGTTGATTTTGGTCTTCCAATCAATCTTGAAGTATCAACTTCACTAGTGTTTGCTGGATACTTAATTTCAATGATTATTATTAAATTAATAATATATCGTCCAAAATACCCAGCGAAGCTAGTGTTAAGAGTCGTGCTATATGAATTGCTTAAGTTTATAGCCTTATTGGTGAGTATCACTCTATTTGTTAGAGTGCTATCTCTAAATATATTCTTAACCTATTTGATTTGTTATGTGCTAACATTATTACCGCGCTATTACCTTGTTAAGGGAATAGGCTTAGTCTATGACGCTAATATAAATGATGAAAATTAGGAGGTATTTATATGAGTTATGAAATCGTCCTTGAATCAGCATGCGACTTAGATGCTGATCTTAGAAAGAAATATGGAGTGTATCCAGAAATCATCCGTGGTTTTGTTTACGTTCCAGGAAAAGAAGAATTCTACGCTGACAATGAATACAATAACTTCTCCAAAGAAGAATATTTCAAAATAGTCAAATCCAAAGCGGGTAAAGTTCATACCGCTTTTGCCCCATATAATGAATTCGTAAGAGTCATTGAACCAATCTTAAAAGATGGCAAAGACGCGATTGTTATGACGATCTCAACTGGTATAAGTGGAACTTATAATGGCTTCCTTAACTGGGCAAATCTTCTTTTAGAAGACTATCCAGAAAGAAAGATCGCTATTATTGATACTTTAAAATATTCTGGTGGTTGTGGTCTTTTAGCAATATATGCTGCTCAAAATAGAGAAAAAGGCATGAAGTTCGAAGACAATGTCAATTGGTGCAATGAAAATAGATATTGCTTACACGAAGCCGGCCCAATGGATGATCTTTCCTTCCTAGCAAAGAACGGAAGACTTTCCGCTGGTAAAGCTTTCTTTGGTGGGCTTGCAGGAGTGCAACCATTCGCGGATTTTACACGTGATGGTAAAAACGCTCCGCTTGGAACCGTTAAAGGCGACGCTAAAACCAATGAAATTGCTTTGCAATATTTATTGAAATTAGCTAAAGACCTTGATAATCAAGTCGTTATCATCGGTCATTCATCAAGAGAAAAACGTGCGTTACTTTTTAAAGAACAACTTTTAAAAGTTGCTAAACCAAAAGCTGTTGAAATTGTTCATGTTGGTCAATCCTGTGGTCCAAATATTGGTCCTGGATTATGTGCATATTTTTTCATGGGTGCACCTATTACTGATGGCCGTGAAGAAGAACTCAAGACCTTCTTAGAACTAAAGGCAAAATAATGGAACCCTGGGCGATTGTTTTAATTGTAATTGGTGGCATTATCCTTCTATTCCTTCTTGGAGTAGTTTTACCAATGCTTTTTATTACTCTTCCAATCGCTGAAAAGCTTTATAAAGCCCAATGGACTAGAGGCGAACACGCTTTCGAAAGAGGTTGTTCCGATGCTAGTTTTGATTATCACCTTGATATGTTTAACCAAGGCATGAAATGGAGAGAAGAGAATCTTCAATTCAAATCTGATGTTGAAGTTACTTCTTTAGACACAAAATTAGCGGGTGAGTATTTCGATTTCGGATTTAAAAAATCCGTTATCTTAATGCCAGGTAGAACTGAAACATGTTATTACGCTTGCTATTACGCAGAGACATTTAAGAAAGCTGGATTCAATATTTTGACAATTGATCCAAGAGCGCATGGCTTATCCGAAGGAAAACTTTTAACCTTAGGTAAGCTTGAAGGTCTCGATTTAATCGAATGGTCGAAATTACTCCATGATCGATATGGAGTTGAAAGCATTGTTTTATATGGTCTTTGCGGTGGTGGAACAGCTTCTTGCGTTGCCCTCACAAATCCAAATTGCCCTGAATATATAAAAGGTTTCATCTCAGATGGTATGTTTTATTCTTTCTTTAATGTTTATCGTCGACACATCATTGATGAAAAACATCCTGTCTACCCAGTTATCTGGGAAGTTTTAGGAAAGATTAAACGTCGTAACGGCGTCGATCCATATAAGGTGACACCAAAGAATCTTATTGACAAAGTCAAGGTTCCTACTTTATTTTTAACAGGGGAGTTAGATAAGTTTGCTGTCCCTAGTGAAGCTACCAAGTTATATAATCTTAGTGGCGCAAAATTTAAAAACTTAGTCTTAATCAAGAATGCTAGACATTCTCACTTAAGATACGATAATACACTTGATTACGAAAATGCCGTAATCCCATTCCTAGAATCGATTGAATGAAAGGAGACTTATGAAAAAAGTTACACCTAAAAAACGTTCACTATTCAAAAACAAAACACTTATCATCGGCTGTGGTCGACTTGGTTCTTCTATGGCTAACAAGTGTTCCTTAGAAGGAAAGAATATCATCGTCGTGGATAAAAACCCAGATGCTTTTGATCGTTTAAGCGATGCCTTCGGTGGTCTTACAATGGTTGGTGATGTCACTCACCTTGATTTCTTACAAGAAGCCCATATTTCCACAGCGAAAGAAATCATTATCACCACAGGTGATGATAATATCAATGTCTTTGTCGCACATATTGCTAGAAAGATTTTTGATGTTCCTGAAATATATGTTCGTTTGGACAGCCCTGAAAACGAAGTTTTGCTTAAAGGCTTAGCGATCAAGGCTATTTTCCCATTCGAATTATCTTATGACAAATTTAATGTGCTTAGAGGAGGACGCAAATAATGAAAATCGTTATTGCAGGCGGTTATCAAGCTGCTGACTATATCATTAAAAAGTTCAAATCTAGTTCGAACAAATTAGTCGTTATTAACGAAAATAGAGAAGTTGCTCAATATTTGACTAAATCAAATAGAATCCCGGTATTCTATGGCGAACCATATAAATATTTCGTTCTAGACGAAGCAAACGTTGAAGACGCTGATATCTTCGTTGCGTTGAGCAAAGTTGACACCGATAACTATGTTTCTTGTTTACTTGCTAAAAAAGTATTTAACGTCAAGAAATGTATTTGTATCGTTAACAACCCGAAAAACGTCGATGTCTTCCGTGATCTTGGAATTGACTCAGTCGTTTCTTCAACTCAACTTTTAGCGACATCGGTTTTAAATGAATCTTCTTTAGAAAACTTAATCAAGACTATGTCTTTAGAAGACGAACAAATCGTTTTAAGTGAAGTGGTGGTCAAAGCTACTTATGATATCGCGAATAAACGCATCGCTGATATTAACTTCCCAAAAACAGGAAATATTTCCTGTATTTACCGTAAACCAAGCGTTATTATTCCGAATGGTTCCACAATTATTCTTCCAAAAGATAAATTGCTAGTGGTAACTACTCCGGCTCATCAAAAAGAGGTTTTGAACTTTATTCAAAAAGATAAATAATGAAAAAGACTGCTAGTGGATATCGTCTAATTTTTGGTTACTTAGGTATCTTTTTAGCCATGGCTGGCGCTATTATCTTGCTACCTTTATTTCTTTTGGTGGTTCCAGCTTATAGAGATGATGTCCAATATATTCTCAACTTTTTAATTCCAGGCTTATCAATGTTTGTTGGTGGAATACTTCTTTTCACCATCTTACTCATGGGACGAGAAAAATCTAAACTCCAAAAACATCAAGACTCAATCCTTTTAGTGCTTGTTTGGTTGGTCGCGATTATCGTCTCTGCTTTCCCATTTTGGTTAACTGGAAAAATGACTTTCACTGAGTCTATTTTTGAATCGACTTCTGGCTATGCCTCGGTTGGTTTAACTAGACTTCCTGTCGAATTATATTCCTCGCACATTTACACATTTTACCGTGCAGTTCTCCAGTTTTTTGGTGGTGTTGGCCTTGTCCTTATCATCACTAGTGCGGTTTCAGATCGCTACGGGTTGAAGCTATATTCTGCTGAAGGACACAACGATAAAATCATTCCAAATTTAGCGAAGTCCGCACGCATCATTTTATCGATGTATGTTGGCTTTATTTTGCTTGGCATGTTCGCTTTGATGATCGCTGGAGTTGAATGGTTTGATGCTTTAACTCACTCCATCTCATCCATCGCGACTGGTGGTTTCTCATCCAAGGTCAACGGTATGGCTGGTTATAGCGGAAACCAAGTCGCTATCGAAATCATTACTTGTGTACTCATGGTATTAGGCGCTACCAACTTTGTTTTGCATTTCATGCTTTTACTTGGCAGATTCAAAAAAGTTGGAAAAGATATCGAAATTAAGACTTTCGGAATTATTGTTTTAGTATTTGTGCCATTAATGTTTATGGCCTTCTTCTTTAGTAGAATCAATCAATTCGAAGTGCAGAACTTCACGGTTGGACAATCGTTTAGGTATGGTTTCTTTACTTTCATTAGTTGTATTACTACAACTGGTTATAGTAACGTTCCAGCTGGAATGACTATTCCTAGCGTTGCTTTCTTACTGTTAACTATTTGTAACGTTATCGGTGGTGGTATGGGATCAACCGCTGGTGGTGTTAAGTTTTATCGACTTGGTATCGCTGCTAAATCATATTATTGGACTTTAAGAGCGAGATTATCGTCTAGACGTTATATTTATCCAACCTACATCTCTAGATGTGGTGAAACTAAAGAAATATCTAAAGATGACGCTAATGAAGCTTTTGGCTATATTCTCCTTTACATCCTTGTGATGCTTGTTGGAGCCTATTTAGTATCTGTTTTAGGTCACTATGAGTTTGGTGCATCCTTATTTGAATTCTCAACTGCCTTAAGTGGTACTGGTTTATCAAATGGTATTTCCGCTAACGCTAACACGGCAGTTATGTGGGTTTTAAATGTCGGCATGTTTGCAGGCCGTCTTGAAATCTTAGTTGTTTACTATGCCCTCTTTAGAGTGGCTAGAGATGTTTTAAGAAAGGAAACAAATTAACTATGTTAATTAATGAACTTGAAAAAGCTAATATCGAAGCTTTGAAAAACAAAGATAAAACCTCAAGAGCGGTTCTCTCTGTTGTTATAAACAAATATCGAGTCAACGCGATTGAGCTTAAAGCGCAAGGTAAAGAAGCCACCGATACTGATTTAATTCGTGTCATCAACAAAGTTGTTAAAGAATTAGATGAAGAAAAAGTTGGTTATGAGAAGCTTGGAAGAAGCGAAGATGTTAAAAATATCGAACTTCAAAAAGCAGTCATTGAAAAATATCTTCCAAAACTCATGAGCGAAGATGAAATTCGTAAAGTCATCGCTTCTTTAGAAGATAAATCTATGCCATCAGTTATGAAACATTTCAAAATGAATTATGATGGCAAAGTTGATATGTCTTTAGTCTCGAAGATTGCTCGAGAATAAATTCCAACTTGTTAAGAGACTGCTATTTATCTATAATAGTGGTCGCACTAGGGGCGTCGTACAATGGCAGTACAACGGTCTCCAAAACCGCTAATGCGGGTTCGATTCCTGCCGCCCCTGCCAGTCGCTAATAACAGTTCTTTGAACTGTTTTTATTACTTTTCGCGCACAGTTGCACTTGCATGTAAAACAACAATTTTTTAAAATTTAAATA
>Ga0310786_10008585_pt1 | contig 13093 bp, 22 predicted proteins | sample AusTroGonzalo_MG_FD_203881 | JGI IMG/M metagenome (GOLD analysis project Ga0310786, IMG submission 203881) | Bovine rumen microbial communities from tropical cattle in Woodstock, Queensland, Australia - Gonzalo_03 (v2) (version 2) | ecosystem: Host-associated > Mammals > Digestive system >... | reverse complement strand
AGTAAAAAAATATTACGACACAGGACTTTGGAATAAAACAAGGGTAAGAAATGCTGTTATCAAAAATTGGATAACAGAGGAAGAATATACTGAGATTACACACGAAGAATATGTTTAACTACTAATCAGCCATGTGGAGGCGATAACCACTAAAACACCGAAATGTTTCTTAGACGGACAAAGCGAGATGTAAGATACATTGATATTTGTTAGGAGAGATTATGGCAACTAGACAGGAATTTTATAATTTAGTTGCTTAATAAATTTACCGATGATATAATATGACCAGAATAATTCTAAGGAGATTATACTATGCCTATTTCAGAATTAGAATATAACGAATACCGTGCTAAAGTTGAATTCGACAGTGAAGACAATATATTTGTTGGAACTGTTATAGGTATTAAAGATTTTCTCGCTTTTCATGGAAGCTCATTAGATGAATTAAAAGATTCATTTAAGAATTGTATAGAGAATTATTTAAAATGGACAAACAAATAAATTAGGGCAGTCAATTGTGACTGCCCTTTTTTTGCTTTTAAAACTCTGATCCATATACACGAATGTGTCTATGCAGCACAGTTCTAAAAGTACTTACAAAGTACTTACAAATGGATTTGGAGTGCTTCAAACCCCCTTTCTATCAGCGTTTGTAGCACATGGAATTGTTCGAGTCCAGTCACCTCGATGTGTTAAGGTCGCCCAGAATCCTGGAATAATCTAGGGTTTTGGGCGATTCATTTTTATGAATCATACCCCCTAAATTACTTACAAGTACTTACAACATCGTTCGTTGCTAGGATTCTCTCAAGTTGTTCTTCTATCTGCGGCCTATTTTTTCTATCGAAGCAATAGTTACTATATGTTATCCTCTCATCTTCATGCCCGACCATTTCACGAATGGTGTTTATGTTTACTCCCTCGTCTATTAACTTACTAATATATGTCTTGCGAAGTTTATGTATAGATCTGAAAGGTATGCCGATTCTATTACACAAAGTACAAAGCTTTCTGTTCAAAGAACGTTCATGCATCCGTTCGCCTTTAGTGTTGAAAAACAGAAACTGATCTGGATTATTTAATCCACGGTCTAAATTATTCTTTCTAATTTTTTCGAATAAATCTCTCACTTCAACAGGCATATACACATCTCTTGTTCCGGCAGATGTTTTTGTATGTTCTACAATTTCATAGCCGTTACGTTTCCAATGCCCGTCTTCATCTTGAAGTTCGACCTTTACTTCCTGTCTTTCTATATGGAGATAGGTGTCGCCAATGTCACACTCTTTTAAGGCAACAAGCTCTCCCACTCTAAGTCCAGTAAGAAGTCCAATGATTATAGCCAAGGAACTTGTTTCACCCTTGTCTTCATAATCATCATAAGCCGCTTTCTTCAAAGCGTCTATTTCATCGGTTAAATATACTTGTGTTTCGGATGCGGGTTTCTTTTTGATACGGAATAACTTTGGATCAACTTTTATGTCGGAGAAAAAATTTTTAGATATATATCCTTTATCTACCGCATAACTCAAAGATTGTCGCATGATGATTGCCATGTTATAATATTGTTTCTTAGTCATATCATGCATACGAATCATTTTATGCGCCCATTCATCAAGCTCCACCTTGGTCAATTTGTTTATTGGAACACTCGCGATTTCAGTTCCTAAATAAAATCTCCTCCAATCAAAGTCTATACAACTGAGATAAAAGCTCGACCGAGTGTGAAGCTGCTTATACTCTAACCATTCTGGATAAAGACTAGTCAACGTATAACTTCCCGACATATCATAATAATTTGCCAGATATTCCAAAAGTTCACGCTCTGTATTCTTCGCTATGACACGGTTGTTGGCAATGGTCGTCTTCCACCTTTTATCCTTTCCCGTACCTTGCCAGATTGAATTAGCGTGTTTCTTCAATACTTGTGATTTAGTTATCATCTCATTGAATCTTTGAAGCACTCCATTATCCTCTGACATTATAGCTTCTTTTGAAATATCTGGCAATACCTTTTCATACAGTTCTAAGATTCTCACTTAGTTCCGGTACTTCCTATTCCACCGCGATCTTTATTACCAAGTGATTCAACTTCTATAAACTTTACAGTAGCCATCTGTTCAACTATTTCGAACTGGCAAATACGATCATTTTTATGAATGACAGTATCTTCCAATGCAATTGCGGGGAAATACCACTGGTCTGAATCACCTCGGTAGCTGGAGTCCACCTGACCTACAGAGTTGGCAAGAATGATTTTAAAGTTCTTATATGTACTACTTCTAGGATAAATGTTAGCTTTATATCCATACGGAAGTTCCATAGCTACACCGAGAGGAATCAGTTTAAACTCTCCTGCTTTCATTTCAACATCCTCAGCAGCACGAAGATCAATTAAGTCTCCTATAGAAATTTTTCTTACCTTGTCTATGTCTGTAAAATATTTAATCTTAATTTTATTAACACTCAACTTCTCAAAGAGAAACCATAACACAACATCAGCTACAATCAATGTTATTGTAAATATAGTTAATGTTAGTATGGATTCATTGTCACCTGTAATAAGATTAAATAATTTTAAAATAAAATTATTAGCGCCAAATACTAATACAATCCATAATAATCTATCAGTTATTTTTTTTCTCATATTACTTTTCTCCTATATTTCTACCAAACTCTTTAAACCATTCAATCATTTGAGGTTCTTCTGGAAAGAAAATATCACTAGTTTTGTGTTCTTCATATAACCAACCGAAGAAGTTACTAATTAGTTGACCAAACCTCCAATCCGGAAATCTCTCTTTATGTACTTTTTTAAACTCATCATAAAATGAATCAAGTCTATATGGATCTCTCATATCTATCACTCCATTCTCTTTACTGAAATCTGAAACTTCTCGCTACCATTCCAATCTCTGATAAAAACATCAAGCTTATCTTTATTTCTTTCTACTGTTACATTAGTTTCTTTGCTGTCTAATCCACCGAGCGAGTTAAGTAAGTAGTTCAGTATCTCATCCTTTGTCATAACCTTTCTCCTTTAATCTAATTCTTTAATTGCTATGTCAATTAATTGTTTGACTGTCATTCTTATTTTTCCTCAATTCAAAAGACAAATTTTCAGACACCGGTAAAGTTACTATCATTAACTCATTACATTTGGGACAATAAAACAATTGCTCTAAGTCATTTAAATTCATGACTGCGCCACAAAACTTACAACGCAGTTCTGTAAGATTTTTGCAATCGTTTGGAATCCAATAAGTTTCTAACACTCTAACTGTATCACTCATTAGCTTATCCTCACTGTATGTATTCTAGTTGCGACCTAATATCAGTCGGAATGTTTTCTTCCCAAATATAACTATTCTTCAAATAGAACTGGTTATATGTAGCTGCGGTTCTGTTTGCTCTTGATCTTGCCGCATTTGCTAATACAATACTCTCTTTATCGGTTGCATTCTTATTTGTTTCGTAGACAATTTTATCAGCTTCATAACTTGCTATATATGAGCGAAGTGTTTCTTCAATTTCTCGCACACTATCATAGTCGGTATTGTAGTCGATATCTTTGAGATTCGCTTCGTATTTATTCTCAGCTCTCAGAATACAGGCTCGAATACCTACACATATTGCCAATCCCATAATGCAAGCAATTAAGTATACAAGTAATACTTTAAAATCATCGTCATCAAACATAAACAAATATTACTCACCACCTTCAATTCTGATGACGGGATCATCAATCGGGAGAGGTATATCGCTGTAGAGATATGTGCCGTTCCATTCATGATAATTGCCATCACAGTCAAACCAGAAAACACCATCAACATTTGTTCCGTATGAACCATCTACATCTGCGAGCCAAGAATTATAATAGGTTCCGCCACCAGATGCAATTTCATATTGGTCACTATCAGGCGAAAGATAACTATTAAGACTTGTAATCTTACCATCAACTGTATATTGACAGAGAATACTATTGCCTACAACAAGAGTAATATATCCAATAGGTTTTTCAACATTACACGTAACTTGCATCGCTTTCTCACGCTGACCATTAACCCAATATGCGCGCTTAATAAGATTATATCTTTCAAGCGAGAAACTAATATCAGTTGGAGTCTTCTGTGTATCGAGTATCGTTTCGGTTGCGACCTTTGTGTCTATTTTATTTTGTTCGGTCGCTGTGAGTTCATATTCACAGCCGGTTAAAAGTAGTGTGAATGTTATAAACAAAATTAAGATTTTCTTCATTATTCTTAACTTATCCTTTCTGCATATTGGTTTATAAATAGATTACAACAATTAATGTTATTACTATTTGAAGCAAATGTAATAATTGATCGGCTATTAAATTAGTCCATAATCTATTACATTTAAAATCATCAATAATTCCATGAATAATAGTATTTATAATAACTGTAAAACCAAATGATTTAGTATCACAAATAAATAATAAAGGGCTAAAAGTAATAAATGACCAAGAAAAACTATGAACACATAAAACTATAATATAATCGTATTTATAACCTGCATGCTCTTTTACGTAAGGTTCCCAATTTTTCTTTTGTTTATATGTTGCTAAGAAATTATTTTGTACTAAAAAGTCTGCAATAATATGTAAGAATATCATCAACAAGAAAACGAACATAATATTATTTAATAATTCAATCATTAACTTATCCTTTCCGCATACTGATTCTCACTTGCTAACTCCACCCCTAATACATTATCCGTATGGTGTGGACGGTCTTTAATGAACCTTCCGTACTTGACAATTATGTTTGGAAATGTACACAGAATTTGTCTTTGTCCGGTTAATCTCACTTCACTATCTGTATATCCGGTATAAATAACTATGTCATCGTTTAATACTTCACGGAAGTCTTTGATGAATGAAATGAGTTCAGAGAATTGATCGAGAGGTTCAAGACCTTGAAAGCATATCGCTTTTGTTATTGGATTATTCATATAACGTTTAATCAATTCTTCATTACTGATTTCTATGTCTGGCATCAATGCGAGTTCAGAGTTTTGACATACTTTACAACCGTTAAGCTCGTCACACTTGAACGAGCAAGTGTGACAAGCGATAGTCATAGTAGGAAGTTTATATTGGATGAAGTCTTCATCAAGCAGCGATTTTATAGTCATTGATTTTTTCTCCATTTAAAGTATATTCACAAAAATATTCTTGACCATCATCTTGAGAAATATAAGTAAGTCGAACTGTATTAGTTTCAGGATTATAATGAGGTGAATATTCTCCAAAGAGTGCGGCTTCTGCCATAATGCGAACATCAACTGCATCATTAAAGGAATTGTAAGACCCTAACCAAATAGATTTATAGTTAAATGTAATTACAGAACACCATCTTCCAGTCCATTTTCTTTTTTGAAGTTGTTTGCTTACACCTGTAACTCCAGAAGTATTTGTATTTTTCATACCCATGTTCATAGCATTTTGATGAGATGTTACTGGTCGAAGATTACATTTTCTATTGTCTAATCTATCATGAGAGATGTGATCAAATTTATTTTTAAAATCATTAAATATAACATTTGATATATCCACTCCAGTATTAGGATTAATACCTTTAGTTACACAATATCCACCACTATAATACCATTTATAATCTTTTATCTTATCCACATCATCACTATCAATAATTGTTTCTGCTGTTACTTCCTGATTTTTCCCACGTAAAACTATTCGAGCTATGGAATCTTCAACTATAATATCATTGGAATCATAAATAGTTTTTTCTATAATTTTCCCATATCTATGTATCTGTAAACCATGTCTTTTACAATATGGAAGTCCTTTAACTGTACTAATATTTTTATCATAACCGCAAACACAACATTTACGATTCTCTTTTGAGGGATCATATTTAATATGATGTTGCTTACAATAATACTGATAAAGACCATTATCAATAATGAAATGACGTATCTTATCTTTTCCACAACCACATATATCTGCGAGTTCCTTTAGTGTTTTAGTCAAAGGGATTTGTTTTTCAACAAATCCCTTATCAATTTTAATACGTTCCATATCTTTCATTAATCAACCTCATACCATTGTCTATTCTGATATTCCTCATGTCTTTCTTTAGAATATTTGGATATCGGTACGAGATAACCTACAATACGAGTAGCCTCATCGACCTTTTCCCCGCCGCAGATAGGACAAGTCTTTCCAAAAAACGTATGTGAATGTTCGCAAATTGAAAGTTTTGGATTAAATGCGAAATAGATAACACCAGAATTGGCAATTTCATTTAACATATTCCAAGATGTTTCTTCTGTAAGTTGAGCACCTTCAAGTGATATATGAAGAATCTGCCCACCGCCTGCTTTCTTATCAAGCTGAGATGAAAGATTGATTCTTTCTTTAATGCTACATTTCGCCATTAAACTTATCCATTGATTCGAATAAATAAAATCTTCATGGCGATCATATATTATATTGTCTTTCTTACAGAGTTTTACATTGGCAGATTCAGCCGGAATAATTTCCAATGATATGTTATAACCATATTCTTCAATCGCTTTATCTTGTAATGCATTTACTGTGTCCATTATCTTTTTAGCAAATTCAAGACCTTCTTCAGTATATGCAGAACAACCAAATTCATCTATTGTTGTCATACCCATTTCACGTATGGCTTCATACATGGCAGTCAATCCATTGGTAGTTGTTTGTTTATCAAGTTTTATTACACCATATGAATAATTGGGAAGTAACTTCTTTTGAGTATTACGCGCAATAATATGTCGTACTCTATCGAGCACCATCATATTTAGTTTTACTCTATCTGAAAGAAGTTTTATAAACTTAATTTTATCTCCACCAGATTCTATAGCGATTCTCATTAAATTGATTGTGCTAACTTTAACCGATCCGATTTCAATAAGACTACCGCCAATACTCGACTGAAATGCTTTTTGTTTATCTAATTGATTAAGCATCCGGCAGCATGATGCCAAATTTGTAACCGTATCTCCTATATAGAAATTACTATCATACCAATTTAGATTCTGTTTATTGCACCATCTAGCAAATTCTTCATCAACAAATTTACCATCTTGGAAAAGTAAAGCATATGTATAAACAGGAAATGTCATAAACACTTTCTTACGAATCTCACATTCTGTTTCCATAAATGCTTTTTCGTGCTCAATAATTTCATCTATATAGTCTATTACAAAAGTTCCATCAGGAAACGTTCTACCGCCAAATAATTCAGTAATATAGTTTCTATCCATAATAATCAAATTCGTATATGGACTTTGAGTAATTCGCCCATGAATCTGATTTACTTCGAATATGAATTGCTGAAACAATTGTCTTCTATAATATTCAGGATTCTTTAAATAATATCCTTCTTCAACATCCTTTTTCCAGAAGTAGTATGTGTATATAAAGAAACTAGGTAATGCGCACGCACCTGCCGATCTATTTGAAACCCATACTATATACTCACGAAGATGAGCCATAAATGTCGTCAAATGATTTGCAGGTTCTGTATTCGTTTTAGGTAAGAAATATAAACCTTTTTCAGCTAAATCCTGCAATTCATATGCGTAACAGTACCCGTAAAAAGAAGCTGAATGAGCATCATGCAGATATAAGGCTCCGGAAAATTCATCTTCCAACCATTTATTTGCTACCTTTTTTCCATACTTCTTTTTTACTTCATAGTAGATTTTATTTAAACTTAATAACTTACAATGAGGTTTGCTCATTTCATCAAGCAATGTACGAATATCTTTTGTTGAAACATTGGCACTTGAATCAATTGTAGCATCTGCAACATTAGTATCTTCATCCACAAAATTATCTATGAATTCTGTATAATCAAGCTGTTCTTGTGAAAAGCCGTTAATCTTAGTTATTTCTTCGCCGTACTTTGTCTTTAATTTTTCAAGCTGCTTTTCAAAATCATTATCAAGATTTAAATCAATCTTCATTAATCTTTACCCGCCTTTATTGTTTATTTACCCACTCGTTAGCCTTGACAAAGTTCATTACATCCCCATCTACATCAAGCATAGGAGCGGCCATAAATCCTTTTTCTCTCATCACTTCTACATCAGATACTAACTCATATTTAATTCCTTTTGCTCCAAGTTTGGATTCTAATACCCGACATTGAGCACAACCAGTACTATATAAAATCACGCTCATATCATCCCTCCAGTATCTTTAAATTATTTGAAAATAATTTCAAACCCCTCCTGCTTAAGTTGATGTATTAAAATCATTGCATCACCTTCATTTCTTTCAGCAATCTCTAAAATAACTGGTTCGGATAAATTGATTGACATGATTCCAAGTATGCTTGTTGCGTCAACAATATAGTTATTATGACGAAGCATTACGTCACCATCAAATTTCTGCGCTGCATTTGCCAACTTGAAAACTTCATCAACCAATTTGATTCTAATCTCTGCTTTTATCATCTCGTCTTTTCACCTCCTCATATAATATTTTTCTAACTTGCTCCCAATTTTCTGCCCGAATACCAGACCAATCTTTATTCCAATCATAGTTACCGAAACAAATCTTCATCTGTGCATTACTTGTTTCAAGATTTTTCAATTCATCATCAATTAATATTCCACTACTCATATCAATATGGGATTTATCAGCGAAGCTATCATAGACTCCATTGAATTCTATGTTTAAGCCAAATCCTTTATTAAAATTTTGAACCCATTGAATTTTGCCCTTGATATTTTCGGGTGTTCCCATAGATATGAACTCGACTGGAAATTGAGATAAACCATTAAGAGTTGCTATTGATAACTCTGCACCATCTATACAACTTACAAGATCAAAGAATCGACCAGAACAGAAATATTCATTCAATTTTTCTTTAGTTAGCAAGTTTAATTCTGAAAATGTATAACTCTTTATATCTGTGACGGGGACATCAACCCATCTGTCATAGAGTCGATAGTCCTCGTCATACATATACTTAATTACATCTATGGTGTTATACACCACATTGTCCAGATCTATATAGAGAACCGGTTTAATGTCCATCGGCGTAGCCCTCTTCAAGATTCTTTATCATGTGAGATATTTCCCACATAGCCTTTTCAAGATTCTCCTTTGGATCACCTTTCTTATTCCATCTAAGCAAATACTTAAGTGCATTACCAAGATCAACTGCATAAATACCAGTTAAATCTTTTGTTGCTTCCTTGATAATATCAATAACTTCATACTTGCCTAACTGATAATGCGACGGATGACTAACCATCTTATTCTTTGATTCATATAATCCTGAACGTTTCTCAATTATCTTGGCTTTTCTTGCTTCTCTCTCGGCAGCCAACTGTTCAGGGGTCTTAGGATTCTTACCCTTATAACGAGGTGACACGCGAATGATACCGACTTCCTCCTGCACAGGTTCGTCCTTTACTCTCTCCTCGGTTACTTCCACCTGATCTTCATACGACCTACTTACTACGCTCATTCTAATTCCTCCTTCATATATTCAAGAATTGTAAATTCAAGGTACTTCTTTGATTGTGTATCACCATTTGTTGTGAGATAGTAATAATATATTCTCTGATTACCGTTATCAGTGTAATTATCTCCGGTTACAGTATACTTCGGGTGATACAATAGTCGGCTTGTTTCGTCTACATCTGTAATAAGTCTGCGCTTTTCATCTACGACTATCTTTTCTATTGGTGTAGGATTTAAGCCAGCCGTTATTGGTTCACCAATATCAACATATTGCCACGATAGATAACAGCTATTATTGCTTTGCTTCATCTTCTCAATGAATTTAATTATCTCATCCATGTATATCCTCCTTACACAAGTTCATCTAATTTATCCAAAGTATGATATGCAGTATTAATCATTAATTCAAGAGTTCTAATATATTCATATATAGTATCAAAATTTTCTGGAGATATTTGAGCAATATAAGCCAATGCGTCATCTATTTCTTTAGGTCTTTTCATATGTAATCAACTCCTTTGCATAAGGTAATGACTCAATCCATTCACAAAATGTATGCCACTCAGAAAGCTTATGATTTTTTCTTTGGAAATATATGTTACGAAGTACTGCATAATTGGCTGTCCAATGTCTCTTCTGTAAGAAACTCTCTGGTAAAAGGCGAATCAATTCTTGCCAATATCTTTTATCTTTAGTCTCGTTATATCTCTGGCGAATTATCTCAAGGGTATCTATAGTGTGTTCCCATACATCTTGAATATAATTTTCACAACTATAAGGTTCTCCATCATATATCTGAAGCGAAGAATCATAATCCGTCTGGTCAAACATATCTATTGTTATAGGATTCTTAGCGAGCGTATGCATGGTGGATTCACTATCTGTTGTGACTCCGATGCGGTACTGATCGAGTTGTTTCCATAGTGTTAAACTTGCTGTTATATCCGTACTAATAAGTATTTGACGTAGGAACTTATCGTGGGGAGAACTTGCTCCTACTAATCTCTGTGCAAGATCCATATCATTCTCGCCTATATAATATGGAGTCCAGCCAATGTTATCGTCACAACATTCAGCATATGTTTCATTTATATATGGACACGAATAACATTCATTGGGTAAACAATAATATGAATCTGCTTTATCCCCTGATTGAAGTGGGAATCTCATTCCTCTTAATGCACCTTCAAAATTAAATACTTCTGTATTCTCAAATTTCATCTGCTATTCTTCCTCCACCAAATTAATATAAAAGCTACAACTATCAAGCCAAGCAAAAGTCCGATCCAAAATGGACTCAACACCCACAACCACGACCAATTAATCACTCCGCACAATTTAAGTATTATAAATACTATTCCCAATATTCCGGGAAGAGTTAAATTAACTGATATGTTTCCACTCTTTTTATTCATCCTCACCCTCCTTAACCTTTGTTAATTTTCGTTCACCATACTGTTTCTTTGCAGCCTTTACTATATCTTCGGCTTCAGTTTTACTGGAAAAAATAAGTACTCCAATATCTCCGCTATCAAATGGGAAGGCTTGGTGAGTATCCATATGGACTCCAACATACCATCCATCATTTGCCGTACGAATTACTAATTGCAGTACTTCAAATATGTCACACACGGGAATAGCCCGCGCGTAAAAAACTATATTGTCTTTCTCTAACATAGTTAGATTATCCTTTCTTTAATACAGACTCCAAACCTTGTAACGTAGGAAACGCTTGCCTGTTTATAGCGTTTTACCCAAAGAAGGAGGGTTGAAAATGCTGGGCGGAAGTAGGTTTCCGCAATCCACGCATCCGACATGTTTGGCCTGTCTTTCGACACTAGGCTTGTCGTATTTGTTAGCCAGCCCCGTAGCTTCTGATAAGATTCGAACTTACAACCTACTGCTTACAAAGCAGTCGCACTACCATTGTGCTACAGAAGCATATTATTGAGACGATACCACCGCTCCACAGATGAATAACTTTCCACGCTTTGTGCACAAACGCCATCTGCCCCAAACATTAGTTGATCAGAAAGTTTTATTTGATGTCTACGCTTCCAAGAGACGATGATTTTTTATGAGTCAATTCTGCGTCCGTGAGATTGGTATCTGCACCCTGAGAAATCTAACTCTATCGCACACTATCAGTAGTTATTGGACTACTGCACCAAGTTGCCTTTCACAACAGATACTTCCTAGAGCAGCCCTGGACTGATTCGAACAGTCGAATACAACAGTCAAAGTGTTGTGTCTTAACCGCTTGGCGACAGGGCTAAATAATCTCGCATCAGACCGTGAGAGCAATGCGAGCGGTGGACACCACCAGCTTTTATCAGAGAATTTGTCCTTAAAACTTGGTAGAAGTTAAACTCCCAAACCTTATCAATGAACAAAAACATTAATAAATAACAAAATAATCATTAGCGCTTTCAATAAACATTAACTATAACAATCATTTTCTTTATTAATAATATCTAAAATTCTCTGAACGGAATGTCTAGGATACAAACCCGCTAGGGGCAATGTATTTAATCATCAATATCAAACAGTACTGTCTGATTATACTTATCAAGTTCAAGCTGAATTGCTGTAATAGCCGAGCTTACTTTGTCATATTCATTCTGAGCATCTGCAATATTATAATTTGCATATATATACTCAGTAGACTTGTTGTTATAAACATTATTTACTCTTGCTTTAGGTTGCTTCTTACGCATATTGTCAAGTACTTTCTTACGAGCATTAAGCTGTGCCATAGTAATAAGTGCAGAATCAATCGTCATTGTTAAAACATCATCAGCACAAAAAACATCATCAACACAAATCTTATTAGTTGCATTCGCATAGTTAATTGCATGTCTAATATTCATGATCTTATAATCAATCTTATTGATTCTCGTAGTATTCTCATTAAAATCATACTCAGGAACTACCGCATCTTCTCCTGCCGTAACAATATAAGTACTTTGATTAGCCTCTTTATTCAGCAAAAAATCCTTTTCCTCTTGAAGCTGTTTAATTAATTTGTTTGCATAAGCTGAAGTAACTTTCATGTCTCTTTCTCCTTTATCATTTTTTAGTATGGGACGGAGTTGGATTCGAGCCAACATAACCGACTTGGTTGTTTTGCCAATTTTAAACTACCCGCCCCTAGGGAGGTTTCTGCTATGCCATATGTGTCTTCATATGATTGCGGGACTAGGACTTGAACCTAGACAAAGCATCTTCTGTCTTCTGATAATGAGTCAGACGTGTTTCCATTTACACTATCCCGCCTTAAGAACAACTATTAGGACTTGCACCTAACCCTCCTCGGTTTATCCAAGGTATGCTAACTATCTACACTATGGTTGTTGAGAGTATTAAGAAAGGATTAATACTATGAACAGGCAACTAAGTAATCATAAAGTTTTTCCGGTGTACTTATATCTATTGGATTATCATCTATATCAGTTATCGAATCCGGAGTCCACTTTCTACCAAAGTCAAGCTCCCAACAAAAATAACTAATGTCAGAACCAAACTGATCGTTGATATAGGCATCTGTTAATTTTTCAAGCAATTTAATAACTGTATCTGATAAATCTCCTAGATTACACACGG
>Ga0310786_10008583_pt1 | contig 13095 bp, 10 predicted proteins | sample AusTroGonzalo_MG_FD_203881 | JGI IMG/M metagenome (GOLD analysis project Ga0310786, IMG submission 203881) | Bovine rumen microbial communities from tropical cattle in Woodstock, Queensland, Australia - Gonzalo_03 (v2) (version 2) | ecosystem: Host-associated > Mammals > Digestive system >... | reverse complement strand
CAGACCGTGGCCGACATCTACCCCGACCTCGACAAGTCCTCAGGCCGCATCAACAACGACCTGATGTACCGTCATTGGGACCAATGGGTCGACACCTACGGACATCTCTTCGTGGGTAACTTCACGAGCGGCAAGATTGAGAACGCCTTCGACGCGATGAAGGACGAGCAATGGGAATCGCCCGTGCGTCCCTTTGGTGGCATGGAGCAAGTGCAGTGGCTACCTGACGGACAGAGCTTCGTCTACTGCTGCCGCAAGAAGGTGGGCAAGGAATACGCCCTCTCCACCAACACCGACATCTACCAGTACATCATCCAGAGCGGCGAGTGCAAGAACCTCACCGAAGGCATGATGGGCTACGACCTCAACCCCGTCATCTCGCCCGACGGCCGTTACATGGCTTGGGAGAGTATGGAACGCGACGGATATGAGAGCGACAAGCAACGCATCTTTGTGATGGACCTCCTCACAGGCGACAAGACCGACTACACCGCCAAGTTCGACCAGTGCTGCACGGGCTTCAGCTGGTCCGACGACAGCAAGACGCTTTATTTCCTCAGCGACGCCTACGCCACTGACCAGATCTATTCCCTCAACATCGAGAACGGCGACATCAAGAAGCTGACGACGGGCAAGCACAACTACGTCTCCGTACACTTCAACGGCGAGAAGCTGATAGCAGGCCGCCAGTCGATGAGTCACCCGACGGAGCTCTTTGCCGTCAGCCCCACCACGGGCGAAGCCACGCAAATCACACACGTCAACGACAACATCTTCGCACAACTCACCATGGGCAACGTTGAAGAACGCTGGATCAAGACCACCGACGGCAAGCAGATGCTCACCTGGGTCATCTACCCGCCCCACTTCGACCCCGACAAGCAATACCCTGCCCTGCTCTACTGCGAAGGCGGACCGCAGAGCACCGTGAGCCAGTTCTGGTCATACCGCTGGAACTTCCAGATGATGGCCGCCAACGGCTATATCGTGGTCGCCCCCAACCGCAGAGGTCTGCCCGGCTTTGGTCAGGAGTGGCTTGAGGAAATCAGCGGCGACTACGGCGGACAGTGCATGAAGGACTATCTGAGCGCCATCGACGAAGTCAGCAAGGAGCCTTACATCGACGAGAACCGCCTCGGCGCCGTGGGTGCCAGCTTCGGCGGCTTCAGCGTGTACTGGCTGGCGGGTCACCACGAAGGCCGCTTCAAGGCCCTCATCGCCCACGACGGCATGTTCAACCTGGAGGCACAATACCTCGAGACCGAGGAGATGTGGTTCGTCAACTGGGACCTCGGCGGCCCTTACTGGCAGTGGAACGACGCCACCGTGCGCAAGACCTACGCCAACTCGCCCCACCTCTTTGTCGACAAATGGACGGCACCCATCCTCGTCATCCACGGCGGCCTCGACTACCGCATCTGCTTCACGCAGGGCATGCAGGCCTACAACGCCGCCATCCCTCGTGGCATTGACGCTGAGTTCCTCTATTTCCCCGACGAGAACCACTGGGTGCTGAAACCGCAGAACGGCGTTCTTTGGCAGAGACGGTTCTATAATTGGCTGGATAAATACCTTAAATAATGCTGAATTAGGAATGCTGAATGCTGAATGCGGGATTAGCCTAAATGGTTAATTCCGCATTCTTAATTCATCATTCCGCATTCCTCTGCCTCACCACCTCGAAGCAGACCACCCCTGTGGCTACGGAGACATTCAGCGAGTCGATGTCGCCAGGCATGGGAATCATCAAATGTCCGTCAAGACGTTTGAGGTAGGCGGGGCTGATGCCGTCCTCCTCGGAGCCCATCATCACGCAGAGGGGACCCGTGAGGTCGGCCTTCCAGAAGCTGTCGTGAGCCTTCTCGGTGAAGCCCACCACACGCAGGCCACTAGCCTTCAGAAAGTCAATGGCGTCCTTCAGGTTCTCCACACGGCACACGTTGATCAACGACAAGGCACCCGCCGAAGTTTTCATCGCGTCGCCGTTGATGGAGGCCGAGCCATGGCTGGGGATGACGATGGCATCCACACCGGCGGCATAGGCCGTGCGGGCGATAGCGCCGAAGTTACGCACATCGGTCACGCGGTCAAGCATCAGGACGAAGGGGTCGCGACCCTCCTCGAAGATCATCTGGACGACCTTCTCCAAAGGCTGGTATTCTATCGGGCAGATGAAAGCCACCACGCCTTGGTGGTTCTTGCGCGTCAGGCGGTTCATCTTCTCGATGGGCACAAACTGCACCGGCACGCCGTTGGCACGGCAGGCATTGGCAATCTCCGCAATCTCGGGCGAGCGAGTGCCGCCTTGGATATATACCTTTTCTATCTCTTTCTGCGAGCGGATCAGCTCCAGCACGGGATGGATGCCGAACACCATATTGTTCTTGTAGTTGTCTTCCATTATGTCAAATTTTCGGCAAAATTACAGATTTTTGCCAAAGATTTGCTACTTTTGCATTATCAAAACAATTCAAAAAAAAGAACATCATGAAAACTTCAAAGACCCTCCTCGTGCTCGCAGCCCTTTTCATGGGATTGCATCTGACGGCACAAATCACCCTGCCCGAGCCCCTTGCAGGCTATCCCCTGACCAAGGAATACCTCACGCAAAACCTCGTCTATCCCGAGGCTGACCTTCAACAAGGCAACAGCGGCGCTGTGCTCATCGCCTTCCATCTCGACGAGCAAGGCAACGCCACCCAACACACCGTGAAGTCGACCTTCAGCGAGGCGGCCTCCCCCATCGCACTGCACCTGGTGAAGACCATCCTTTGGAAGCCCGCCTTAAACATCGGCGTGCCCATGGAATACGACTATGAATACGAAGTCAACTTCAACGCCAAGAGCTACAAGCGCTACTGGAAACGCCATGAACGCATGGAGGCTCCTCTGACGTTGGAGGCTGACACCTCATACAAGGTATATGAATACAAACAACTCAACGAGGTGGCCAAGCCTTACTTTGCCGACGGCAGCAACATGGGCAAGTATATCGCCCATAACTTGAAGTTCCCAGAAGCAGCCAAGGAACGCGAAATTCAAGGCACGGTGCGTTTGAGCTTCGTGGTGGAGACCGACGGCAGCGTGTCGAACATTGTCGTCGTCAACTCGGTGGGCGGCGGCTGCGACAACGAGGCCGTACGACTCATCCAAGAGACCGTGTGGATTCCTGCAGAAAAGAACGGAATCTATGTGCGCAGCCATAACATGCAGGACATCACATTCAGTATCGGACACAGAAACTTCCAAGACGGGAATAATTACTAAAATTCTATAAACATCAAATCAAATGAAAAAAGTTTTACTTACTGCATTGGCAATTATGCTGTGCTTCGCTGCGTTTGCGCAGGACGAGAAGCCGCAAGGCTGGAGCCACAAAGGCAACATCGGCATCAACTTAGGACAGAGTTCCTACACCAACTGGGCCGCCGGCGGACAGAATTCCCTCACTGCCCAGGGCATGCTCAATTACGAAATCCATTATTTGAAGAACAAGTTCAAGTGGGACAACTCCCTGAGCCTGTCGTTGGGTTACTGCGTTTACAGTTTCAAGCAAAAACCCGTCAAGACCGACGACGTAATCGAGTTCACCTCGCTGGCCGCATTTAAAGCCACAGAGAAACTCAACTACGGTGCCGAGTTGTCGTTCCGCTCACAGTTCGCCAAAGGCTTCGACTACGCCAAAGACTCAACGAACTGCATCTCCAAGTTCCTTGCGCCTGCCTACATCACTTTGGGTCTTGGTATCGAATGGGTGCCCAACAAGTACTTCTCACTCTACTTTGCCCCTGTTACAGGCCGTGTCACCATCGTCAATGACCCGCGACTGGCTGAAGTGGGCGCCTACGGCGTTGAGCCCGGTTACTTCAACCCCAACGACAGCACAGAATGGATCCCCGGCAAGAAAGTACGTTACGAGTTCGGTGCCCGCGCCGTGGCCAAGTTCCAATATCCCATCGCCAAGAACATCGACTTCAACACGAAACTCGAACTCTTCTCCGACTACCTGCCTCACTATTATAACATCAACGGCGAAATGGTGAAGAAATGCCGTCCCTATCTGATTGATGTCGACTGGCAGGCCATGCTCGTGCTGAAAGTGAACGACTGGCTCAATTGCAACCTTTCCACACACCTTATCTACGACTACGACACACCATTTTACGATGAAACAGGAGCAAAGATTGAAGGCTCCAAGGTCCAGTTCAAGGAAGTGTTGGCCATCGGCTTCTTGGTGAACCTGAAATGAAAAAGATAGGCATCCTCTCCGACACGCATTGCACCCTCATCCCGCAACTCTTCGACTTCTTCAAGGACGTCGACGAGTTGTGGCATGCCGGCGACATCGGCAACATCAAGACTGCCGATGCCTTGGCCGCTTTCAAGCCTTTGCGGGCGGTGCATGGCAACATCGACGACCATGTAGTGGGCATGCAGTATCCCGAGGACTTGTTTTTCCATGTCGAAGATGTCAATGTCTTCATGACCCACATCGGCGGTTATCCTGGCCATTACATGTCCGAGGTGAAATACCTCTTGAAAGAGAAGAAGCCCGACCTGTTCGTCTGCGGCCATTCCCATATTCTAAAGGTGATGTACGACGACAAATTCAACTTGCTCCACATCAACCCAGGAGCGGCGGGCAACTCAGGTTTCCACAAACAAATCACCTTCATCCGAATGGTCATTGACGGGAAGGATTTCAAGGACTTGGAGATCTTCGAACTCGGCCGAAACAAGCTCTTCTAAAACGAAAAAAGCCGACCTCGTTGAGGTCGGCTTTCGGTTTCATTGCTTCTTCCCTATCAACGGATGCGGTCGGTGGAACGCACCTTCTTGATGTCTTTCTTCAGTCCCATTGAGGCGGCAACCGACAGCAGCAGGGCTACCAAAGGCAGGAAAGCGCCCACCTTGAAGGTAGGATCAGCACCGATGGGCTTGCCGATGACGCGGATGTAATAGGCAAACACCACGGCAATCCATGCCACAATGACGATGATGTTGACGCGGGACAGCTTATACAGCTTGACGAACTGCGGCAGCTTGACAGCACGGAAGAGGCCCATGGCCATGTATCCGCTGAGCAGGATCACCGTGATGGTCAGGATAAGCACCGGAAGGCTGAACGAAGTCTTGAAAGGCACCTCGCCGTTAGGCATCATCGACTCGACACCATACACGCTGAAACGCAGGATATTCAACTCTCCGTAGTACTCCGCCAATGGCAAGAAAAACAGCAGTGCAAACAGTAGCGCTGAAAGGAAAAAGAAAATGGATTGCAATCTTTGTGACATAATCATTCGTTTTAAAGTGCCGCAAAAATACGATTTTTTTCAACAAAAACTTGCCATTAACAAAAAAAGCCTTACCTTTGCAGCACTTTTACGGACCAATCCGAGGATTGACCGCATTAAAGTGTTCCCTGAATCAATTGTATCACCATTATTATTCCGTTTCGGAATTGTTTCAATTTATATTTTATGTATAACATTTTTGAACTTAACGAGAAGTCGTTGGACGACCTCAAAATCATTGCCACCGAGATGGGCATTGACGATGAAAACCGTGACCGCACCCAGTTGATCTACGACATCATCGACCACCAAGTTGACCATCCCGACATCAAGAAAAACGCAAAACAAAAAAAACAGAAACAAAAGGCTGAAAAGGCCGATAAAGCCGAGCCTAAGGTAGCACCCGCTCCCGAGAAGCCCGTCGAAACCAAGAAAGAACCTGTGAAAGAAACCACCGAGACAGAAGCCCCGAAAGCCAAACGTGGCCGCCGTCCCCGCATCAGCAAGGAAGCCGAGGCCGCCGTCAGCGAATGGCAGAAAAACAACGGCGTCCAGCTCTCGATTGCTCCTGAGCCGCAGAAGGCCGGAGAGCCCGTCGCAGAAGCACCCGTTGCTGTTGCCGAAGAGGCTCCTTCAGAGCCCCGTCCTGCCCGCGAGATGAAGGAAAACGCCAAGCAGAAGTGCAAACGCAAACACGAAAATGCAGCTGAAGGCACTCCTGCGCAGGAAACGCAAGCCCAAAAAGAGGAGAAAACCGCGGAGAAGCCCGCACAAGAAGAGCCAATGCCTCAGCCCAAGCAGGAACGTCAAGAAAGGGAACGTTATGAGCAGCGTCCGCGCCGCGACGACCTGCTGAGCCAATTCGACAGCAGCGTGAATGCCGAAGGCGTGCTCGAAATCATGCCAGAAGGCTTCGGCTTCCTGCGTTCGTCAGACTACAACTACCTGCCCTCGCCTGACGACATCTACGTGTCGCAGTCGCAGATCAAGCTGATGGGACTGAAGACCGGCGACACCATCAAAGGCGTCATCCGTCCGCCCAAAGCCGGCGAGAAGTTCTTCCCGCTCATCAAGACTGACCTTATCAACGGGCGCAAGCCCGAAGAGGTGCGCGACCGCATCCCCTTCGACTACCTCACGCCCTTGTTCCCGAACGAGAAGTTCAACATCACGGGACACCACGGCTGCACCATCTCGACCCGCATCATGGACCTCTTCGCCCCCATCGGCAAGGGCCAGCGTGGTCTCATCGTGGCACAGCCCAAGACCGGTAAGACCGTCCTGCTGAAGGAGGTGGCCAACGCCATCGCCGCCAACCACCCCGAGGTGTACCTCATCATCCTGCTCATCGACGAGCGTCCTGAAGAAGTCACCGATATGCAACGCAGCGTGAATGCCGAGGTCATCGCCTCCACCTTCGACGAGCCTGCCTCGAAGCACGTGCAGATCGCCAACATCGTCCTAGAGAAGGCCAAGCGCCTCACCGAATGCGGTCACGACGTGGTCATCCTGCTCGACTCCATCACGCGTCTGGCACGTGCCTACAACACCGTTTCGCCCGCTTCGGGCAAGGTGCTCACCGGTGGTGTGGAAGCCAACGCCTTGCAGAAGCCGAAGCGTTTCTTCGGCGCCGCCCGTAAGATCGAAAACGGCGGCTCGCTGACCATCCTGGCCACTGCCCTCATCGACACGGGATCCAAGATGGACGAAGTCATCTTCGAAGAGTTCAAGGGCACGGGTAACATGGAGCTGCAACTCGATCGTCGCCTGTCGAACAAGCGTATTTTCCCCGCCATCGACATCGTGGCTTCGGGCACGCGCCGCGACGACCTCTTGGTCGACGAGCGCACTCTGGCACGCGTGTGGGCCTTGCGCAACCACTTCGCCGACATGACGCCGCTTGAGGCCATGGAGTTCCTGAAGGACCGCGTGGCCAAGACCATCAACAACGAGGAGTTCTTGATGAGTTTGGACAAATAATTTCCGAAATCGGGGAAATGTGCACGGTTTTTGCTGTACCATTTCCCCGTTATCATTATCCCTATGAAAAAAATACTAACAATTCTATCCATCTTGCTGTTTGCCGTGCAGTTGCAGGCGCAAGACATCGCTATTCTCAACCAAGTCAAGGCCACCAACGACAAAATCAGGTCATTTGATGCAGATTTGCAAAACACCTTGACCAAGCCCAAGAAAACCACAACCCAATATGGAAAACTTTATTTCGTCAAGCCGCATGAGTTTTCAGCTGTGTTCACCACTGGAAAGTTCATGACCGTCAACGAACATAAAATCAAGATGGATCTTGGACTTTTCCACGGCTCTTTCAAAATCAGAGAAGGTGGTATGATGCAATCACTAGCCAACATCTTCCTTTACGGCTTCCAAGGCCGCATACAGGATTTGGCCGACGAAAACAATTACAGCCTAACGACAAAGACTGAAGACGGTTACCATGTCATTACCGCAAACACCAAGAAAAAGAAACTCATCGGCATTGGCTACAAAACCATCATTTTCAGATACCACACCGACTCTTTCTTGCTGAAGGAGATTGTAGTAATTGACTATAAGGACAGCCACGACAGCTACGTCATCTCTAACGTGAAGTATGACGTACCGATTGATCCTAAGACGTTCCAGTTTTAAGCGTACAGCGCCTTCAAGTCGTCGGTCGTGAGGCCGTTGAAGTCGCCAGAACTCATGAAAGCGCCAATGACATTGTGTCGTTGGCCTTTTTGTAATAGTTCGACGAGTTCCGCCTTGTTATGCACCACCTTCAAATCTTTGCGACCGAAGCCTTCGATAATCCGCTCGTCGCGCATCAGATCCAGTTTCTTGATGGCCACGGCATGGGGATCATAGAAGACGATAGCCGTGTCGGCCAACCTCAAGGCATCACGGTAGTGGTCGATGAAGACCTCGCTGAGGCTGCTGTAGGTGTGCAGCTCGAAGACGGCCAACAGATGCTTCTCGGGGAACTGCTCACGCAAAGCTTTCACGCTGGCGTTGACCTTGGAAGGCGCATGGGCGAAGTCACGGAAGACGAAGTTGTCGCCGTTGTCGAACAACAGCTCCAGACGACGTGCAGCGCCCTTGAAGGAGGCGATGGCCTCGTAGAACTGCTCGTCCGTCACGCCCAACTGCTGGCACACCAGGCGTGCCGCGTTGATGTTCTTCATGTTGTGACTGCCAAACACACCGACTTCCCTCCTGCTGCTGTCGGGCAAGAGCAAGGTGGTCTTCAGGCCATCGCTCTCGAAGGGATGCACGCCATAGCCAAAGGTACGGCATTGTGCACCCTGGGCGATCTTGTCGGCTTCCACGTCGGTCTTGTCGTAGATGAGGCAGCCGCCCGGCTCGATGGTGCGGACGAAGATGCGGAACTGTTCCAGGTAGTTGTCGAAGGTCGGGAACACGTTGACATGGTCCCAGCCGATGCCGCTGATGACGGCGATATGAGGATGATAGTGATGGAACTTGGGCACACGGTCGATGGGCGAAGTGAGGTATTCGTCGCCTTCCATGACCATGTACTTGGCCGTCTCGCTGAGACGCACCATCACGTCGAAGCCCTCAAGTTGAGCCCCAACCATGAAGTCAGTCTCGATGCCGACGCGCTGCAGCAAATGCAGGATCATTGAGGTGATAGTCGTCTTGCCGTGGCTGCCACCGATGACGATGCGGGTCTTGTCCTTGCTCTGCTCGTAAAGGTATTCTGGATAGGAATACACCTTCAGGCCCAGCTCCTGGGCGCGCACCAGCTCGGGATTGTCGATGCGGGCGTGCATGCCAAGGATGACGGCGTCGTAGGTCTTGTCGAGCTTCTCGGGATACCAGCCCCACTGCGACGGCAAGATACCCTCTTTGGCGAGGCGCGACTTGGACGGCTCGAAGATCTCGTCGTCGGAACCTGTGACTTCATAGCCCTTGCGGTGCAAGGCGATGGCGAGGTTGTGCATGGCGCTGCCGCCAATGGCGATAAAATGGACTTTCTTCATGGTTGGAGTCTTATGATTATTTCAGAAAACTATATTCTTTGCCGTATTTCAGGTGTTGCTCCAGAAAATCGGAGGGATACTCCACACGGTAATCCACCACCTTGCCGTCCTCGACGACGGGGACGATTTCGGGGTTGATGAAACCACCGTAGGGCTTCAGGCCAAGGGCGTTGTAACGCTCCAGGACTTCCTTGTGCAGGTCTTGGTCGACCTTCACGGCATATTGCTCCACCAAGGCCTTACCGGCAGCATAGTCGCCCTCGCTCTTGATGCGCTGAACCTCGGCCAGCAACTCGCCAAACAAGCCACGCAAAGCCTCGAAGTCGTTGATGACGAAGTAGGTCTTGCCGTTCTCCACCTTTTTCTCAATGACGTTAGCATCCTTGCCGTGCTCATAGCACCACTCGGAGATGAGTTTGCGGTTCTGCATGTGCGACTCGGTGACGTCCTTGCCCAGCTCCACGCGAGCCAGCTGCGACATCATGCCGTTACGGATGTAAGAGCAATACTCCGACTTATAAGCCTCGGCATCGGGCATCACACCCAACTCCACCATCTTCGGGTCGGCGAGGTAATACAGGCCGAAGAGGTCGGCACGGGCTTCCTCCAGCGTCGAGCTGAACTCCTTCAAGGCACCAGGCTGTGTGCCAGGCAGTAGCTTGCCCGAACCGTGGCCCAGGCACTCGTGCAGGTTGGTATGCACCACGTCAGCGTCGGAGCCGTATTTCTTGCAGAGGTCGATCTCTTCCTGCGTGTAGGCGAATTCAGCCAAAGCACTTCTCGGGCATTCGTCGGCGGCCTTGTCGTAGGCTTCCATCAGGTTGGTGATGGTCACCGACTTGGAGCCATAGTCCTTGCGGATCCAGTCGGCGTTGGGCAAGTTGATGCCGATCGGGGGTGACGGGAAGCAGTCGCCGCCCAGCGTGGTGACGATGATGCTCTTGGCCGACACGCCCTTGCACTGCTCTTTCTTGAAGCGCGGGTCGACAGGTGAGTTGTCCTCAAACCACTGGGCGTTCTCGCTGATGGTGTTGGAACGGACGGTAGCCTCAAGGTCCTTATAGTCAACGATGGCCTCCCAAGTGGCCTTCATGCCCATCGGGTCGTTGTAGTCCTCGATGAAGCCGTTCACGAAGTCGATATGCGAGACGGAATCCTGCACCCAAGCGATGTTGTATGCATCCCAGGTCTTCAGGTCGCCCGTGGTGTAATAGTCGATGAGCTTCTGCGTGTAGTCACGTTGGATGTCGTTCTCTGCCACCTCTTTGGCTTTCTCCAGCCAGCCGATGATAGCCTTGATGGCCTCGCCGTACAAGCCGTCGGCCTTGTAGACGTCTTCATAGATCTTACCGTCTTTCTTCACCAGCTTGGAGTTCAAGCCGTAAGAAATCGGAGTGGCGTCCTTGGGGTCGCGCATCTTATCGTAGAAAGCCTCCACGTCGGCCTTGCAGATGTCACCCTCGTAGAAGTTGACGGCTGAGTTGGCGATGATGTCGTCCTCGCTGCTGCGGCGCATCTTATAGAGCTCGCGGTCGAAGATGACGGGCGTCAAGAAGGCGATGAAGTCGTCAATGCTCTCGCTCTCGTTGAGCGGCAGCAGGCTGGCGTCGCTGCCTTTCACCAAGTCGGCGAAGTAGGCCTCGCTGATCTCGGGGAAGAACTTATCCTCGGCATAATGGTGATGGATGCCGTTGCTGAAGAACACGCGCTTGGCATAGACCACGAAGTTCTGGAAGTCTTCGCTCTCGCGGTCGCCCTGATACGAGTTCAGCACGGCCTCGATTGTCTTACGGATCTTCAGGTTATACTTGAAGTTCTGGTCGGCGAGGATGTCGCGACCGCACTTGGCGGCTTCGCCCAGATAATAGATGTAGCTCTTCTGTTGCAGCGTCAGCTGGTCCCAGTCCGGGATCTGGTAACGCATGATCCTCAAGTCGGCGAACTCGTCCACCAGGTACTTGAACTCCTCTTGGGGCTGGGTCTGTTCGACGACCTCGTCCTGTTTCGGCGCGCAGCCTATCAAGGCGGCAGCCATTCCAATGCAAATCATCAGTCTTTTCATTATTAAAGTTTTAGATTAGGCAAAAAAGAAGGGTAAGCTACTCATATCGCACCGCTACGACCTCCTACCCTTGCTACATTCCTGTCCTGGGGGATTTCAGAGGGAGCTGGTCGTATAAGACTTACCCGATGCAAAAGTACGGACTTTTCTTGGATTGGCAAGAAAAAACCGTAAAATTTTATTCGTGGCCGTAACTCGAGCCGTCGAAGCAATGCGTGCAGAGGTCGCACTTCGGCAGTCCGATGGCGGTGACCACGCTCTCCAAGGTGTTGAACTTCAGCGAGTCCACACCGACGTGTTTGCGCAGCATCTCGATGAGGTTGGCGTACTCTTGGCTGTTGGAGTCGCAGTACTTTTCGATGTTCTTGTTGTCGTCGCCTTCCATCTCCTTCACACAGCGGCGCGTGATGAGCTCCATGACGGTCTTGGATGCCGAGAAGTTGAGGAAAGGACAGCCGTACATCAAAGGCGGGCAGCTGATGCGCACATGCACTTCCTTGGCGCCGTAGTCGTATAGCATCTTCACGTTGTCGCGCAACTGGGTGCCACGCACGATGCTGTCGTCGCAGAAGGCCACCTTCTTGCCATCGAGCATCTGGTGGTTGGGGATGAGTTTCATCTTGGCCACATGCTCGCGCTGGCTCTGGTTGACGGGCATGAAGCTCCTCGACCAGGTAGGCGTATATTTCACCACGCCACGCATGTACGGGATCTTACGAATGTTGGAGTAACCCAGTGCCATGCCGATGCCCGAGTCAGGGATGGCAGAGACGTAGTCGATGTCGATGTAGTCGTGCTTGCCCATCTCGCGGCCTTCGTTATAGCGGGCCTCCTCCACGTTGATGCCTTCGTAGTCGGAGACGGGATAGCCGTAGTAAATCCACAGGAAGGAACAGATCTGCTTCTTCGGGTTGGGAGCCAGCAGCTGCTGCACGCCGTCGAGGGTCACCTTGACGATCTCGCCCGGACCCAAGCTATAGCAGGTGGCATAGTCGAGGTTGATATAGCTGTGGCTCTCGAAGGCCAGCACATAGCCGTCGTCGTTCTTGCCAACAACGATGGGCGTGCGGCCATAGTAGTCACGCGCTGCGATGATGCCGTCTTCGGTGAGGATGAGCATCGAGCACGAGCCTTTCACCTTATTATATACGTTCTTGATGCCGTCGACGAAGTCCTCTCCCTGGGTGATGAGCAGCGCCACCAGCTCGGTGGGGTTGGTGAAGCCCATGCTCAGCTCGGCGAAATGCTGCTTGTTTTCGAGGCAGCTGTTGGCCAGCTCGTCGATGTTGTTGATCTTGGCCACCGTGCAGATGGCGAACTTGCCGAGGTGCGAATTGACGATGATGGGCTGTGCGTCGGTGTCGCTAATGACGCCGATGCCGCTGTTGCCAACGAACTTATCCAGCTCGTCGCTGAACTTGGTGCGGAAATAGGTGTTCTCGATGTCGTGAATTGAGCGATGGAACACAGTGCCGTCGTGGGTCACAATGCCCGCGCGCTTGGTGCCGAGATGTGAGTGATAGTCTATGCCATAGAACAAGTCCTGAGCGCAGGGTTTCTTTAATACAGTGCCGAAGAAGCCTCCCATAGTAGTAACAGTTTTTAGGTTATTTAAGGTGTTAGTTTAGGTCATAAAACAAAAAACCATCCACAAGAACTACCCTGTAGATGGACTGCAAAGTTAGGAATTTTTCATTCCCATTCACAACATTTTGTTTATTTTTGCGCAAAATTTTAG
>Ga0310786_10008582_pt1 | contig 13096 bp, 9 predicted proteins | sample AusTroGonzalo_MG_FD_203881 | JGI IMG/M metagenome (GOLD analysis project Ga0310786, IMG submission 203881) | Bovine rumen microbial communities from tropical cattle in Woodstock, Queensland, Australia - Gonzalo_03 (v2) (version 2) | ecosystem: Host-associated > Mammals > Digestive system >... | reverse complement strand
GAGAAACTTATTCAGAAAGCATATGGACAGAAAACAGAAGACGGAATGTTTATTAAGAGCGAAAAGGCAAGAGAAGCATTTCTTTGTTCTCCTGAGTATTCAGAATTACTTACAAAGTTCATTTCCGGAGAGATCAATCCTGGTGAATTTATTATAGACTGTCTTCCTAAGAAACTTTCTAAGAAGATTGAAATAAAAGATGGACAGATTAAATTATTAGAAGACAAATAATTGTCAAAAGGGGGAGCAATGTTAACGATTACGATAAAGGGTGGAGAGGCTTACAATGAAAAGACAAACAAATTTGTAACAATACCTCCTAAAACAATAAAACTCGAACATTCATTGCTCTCCTTACAAAAATGGGAGTCAAAACATCATAAGTATTTCATAGGAAATAAAGATTTGTCATATGAAGAGCATCTCGATTACATTAAATGCATGACTATTAATTCAGATGTAGAAGATTACATTTATGACTTTCTATCTAATGAAAACATGCGTGAGATTAAAGAATACATAGAAGATCCAATGACAGGAACATTCTTTAACGATAGTTTAACTCCTAAAAACAAGAAGAAGGAAATAGTTACTGCTGAAGTAATTTATAGTTCAATGATTATTCTTGGAATACCAGTAGAACTATTTGAAAAACGTCATTTGAATCATTTAATAGCTTTGATAAGAGTTTGTAATGAAAAGCAGAATCCAGATTCGAATAAGAATGTTAGTGAAAGAGATTTGGCTAAACATTATAGCGAACTTAATAAAGCTAGAAGAGCCCAAATGAAAACAAAAGGGTAAAAGCATATGAGTAATCCTATAATAACGATGACTCATCATGGGTCTTTTAATAAAACTGAAAAATACTTTGAGAAATTAAAGGAATTTTTCAAAAAAGGCGAACTAGATAAGTATGGTTGCCTTGGAATTGAGTATTTAAGAGAGTATACACCAAAAGATACAGGTCTTACATCGGAATCTTGGTACTATGAAATAGAACATGATGATGAAGGAATGGAAATTATTTGGAAGAACTCAAATATTCAAAATGGGGTAGAAATAGCTCTAATTCTACAGTATGGACATGGAACTGGAACCGGCTATTATGTTAAAGGAATTGACTATATTAACCCAGCTTTAAAAAAAGTATTTAAAGCATTAGCAGAAGACGCAAAGAAGGAGGTGAGAGGAATACTATGAGCACTACTATTGAAGAGAATGTCGTTAAGATGCGATTTGATAATAGTGAATTTGATAAGAATGTCGAAGAAAGTAATGAGACTTTAGACAAATTTAAAGATACCATAGAATCACTCCCTCAGGGTGTAAGTTCTGCATTTGAAACCGCTTTTAGATCAATATCTTTAGGTGACATGATAAACTTCGTTGCAATTGAAGGCGGAGTTTCAGGATTGGTTGAGAATGTTAAAGAAAGCATTTCCAGTATAATACCAAGTATTGAAGAAGTTGCTATTGAGGCTAATAGTCTATTTCAGAAATTAACTCAAATAGATGTAATGGGTCAGATAAACTCTGGAGGTCAGCAAAGAGCGTTAAATATTGAAGATGCAATGTTCAGACTTAAGGGTTTGAATCTTGATGCTGACATGTTCATGCGTGCCGCAAACTATGCTGTTAAAGGAACCGCTTATGGTTTGGACTCAGCTGCAAAAGTTGCTTCACAGTTGGGAGCATCTGGAATGACTGTAGAAGAAGATTTAAATCAAGCACTAAGAGCCATTTCTGGTGTTGCAGCAATGACTAACTCATCTTATGATGAAATCGGTAGAATATTTACATTTGCAGCAAGTTACGGAAAGATTACAAGTAGACAGTTGCTTATGCTTTCTGTAAGAGGTATAAATGCGACGGCTACAATGGCTAAGCAAATGGGTAAAACCGAAGCTGAAATTAGAACCATGATGAGTAAAGGTCAAATTACCTTTAAAGATTTTGCAAGCGCAATGGATAATGCATTTGGTGAGCATGCTAAGAAGGCTAATGAGACATTTACAGGTTCAATGCGAAATGTTAAAGCTGCTCTTTCAAGAATTGGTGCAGATGCTTGGACACCATTCATGAACCAGATGACATTGGTTTATAACAGACTTCAGGAAATGTTTGACCTTGCTAAAAAAGCTATTGTTAGTTCTCATTTTTATGAAAACTGGACAAAAATGCTTGAAACTTTAAGTCCGCTTTTCCAGAATTACATAAGTTGGATAGGAGAAGCATTAACAAAGTCTAGATTAGTTGACGAAATAGTTAACATGATTTCTCAATCATTTGAATTCTTTACAAAGATATTTACGGACTTTTTAAAAGTGAACTATTCTGGATGGTTTACTCAAACATTTAACACAATTGCAAATGTTGTTAAGAATGTTGATTTTGTAATACATAATTTAGTATCAACATTTGAAGATGTATTTGGTGATTATGTTAAAAACGGATTTAGTTTTATTCTTCTTACATTTACTCAGCTTTCGACAGCAGTAACATATACTGAAGAAGATGTTAATCAGGTTAAAGAAGTATTTACATCTTGGTGGGAAGTATTAGAACAGATAATAGTTGCTTTTAAAGAGATATTTGGAGAAATTACAAGAAATCAGGTTTCTGATGCAATTAAGAATTTAAGTGATAGTGTTCTTGAGTTTGTAAAAGGATTAAAAGCTGGTAGCACAGTATCTGATAGATTTAAAAGAGTATTTAAAGGTGCTCTTTCAGTATTGGATGTAGCAAAAGATTTATTCAAAGCTCTTTATACATTTATTAAGCCTGTATTTAGTTATATAGTCCCAGTTGCAGATAAAGTATTGACTATTGCTGCAAAAGTTGGAGATATTTTAGTAAATCTTAGAAATACAATTAAAGAGAATAGCTCTATTGAATTATTCTTTGATAAAGTAACAAGTTTAGTTTCTAAATTAAAGAATTTAATACTTGGAATAGGAACAAGTTTCTTTGATGCTTTCTTTGGAGAGATGGGAGAAGAAACATCGTTCACTGATAAAGTATTTAATTTTATTGAAAAGATAGGAACCGTAATTTCTGATGCTTTTGGAAATTTCCAGATTAATGGAATAGATTTGTCTCCTTTGAAAAATTTTATAGTTGATCTTTACAACTTTGGATTTGGAAAAGATGAAATTGCTGGTTCTGAAGAAAAAATAGATAAAGCCGAAACATTACTCGATGTAATTTCAGGTCTTATAGCAAAAGTAAAAGAACTTTTCTTGGGAAGTACTGCTGAAATTGAAGGAACAAGTAAAGGATTATTAGATAAGTTTCATGATAATGCATTGGAACTTTTAGAATGGCTTAAAGGTCTTGCTGAAGATTTATCTAAGAATTCAGATCTTGGAGATGTTGGGTTATTAATAGCTGGATCATTAGGTTCCTTAGCTTTAGTTCTTGATTCAATTGCTGGTATTATTAATGCAGAAGCTCGTTTATTATCTAAAGTTGCATTAATAATAGGAGCTGATGGATTATCTAAGCTTTTACAGAGAAGACAAGAATTAAAAGCTGAAATGGGAAAAGGAACGATAGAATACGTAACCGATAAAATAACTTCGGTTGCTACAAGTTTCAGCGATATCCTTAAAAACTTCCAAGAATCGGGCTTAATCGGACTTTTATCTGGTAATAAAGATAAAACTACAACATTTGCTCAAGGCGTAAAAGCAGTTGCATGGCTAATAATAGCAATGGCAGCAGCTATTTATATTGTAGCATCAATACCGGTAGATGATTAATAGCATTAGGCATAGCTGCTGGTATTATCCTTGGAGTAGTCTTAGTTCTTGAGATTATGATAAAAGCATTCAAAATAGGGAAAAACATTACTGCTTTAAAAGAAGGCGATATAGTAACATTATTTAGAGATCCGCTTAAAGCAATGGCATTTGCTGTAGATATTTTAGCATTTGGTCTTATAGAGATAGCTGCTGCTTTATGGATACTTTCAAAGACAAATTTGAATCCTGGAGATTTATTAAAGGATGCGGCAATACTTAGTGGTGCTTTACTTGCAGTTTCATTAATACTTGTTGGAATGATAGCATTATGTAATCATATAGGAGTAATTGATTATAACATGCTATTGACAGTCGCATTTTCATTAGATTTAGTCGCAATAGCAATGATTGGAATAGCAGGTTCTATGTGGCTATTAGCAGATGCAACAAAAGATATGAAAGCCGGAAGAATGTGGGCAATGGCAGGATTATTAACTGCTGTTCTATTCGTTATGGCTATAATATTAGGAGCTTTAACATGGGTTACTGCTTCTTATGATGTTTTAGCAACCGCTGCTGCAATGTTATTAATGTCTGCAGCATTTGCAATAATTACAGAAGCTTTAACTAATGTTATGAAGTCTATTGCTTCTAATGAAAAGCTAGACCATGAGAAATTAGACGACATTATACAATTAATAAAGTCATTTGCTGTAATATTCGGATTATTAGCAGTAGTATTAGGAATAGTAGGAGCAATTCCTGGAGTTAATCTAATGGAAGTTGGAGCAGTATTTGCTGGACTTGGAGTTTTATTGTTAGGAGTTGCAGCATTATTAGTTCCCGCAACATTAGCATTAGAGGCTCTTACAAAATTATTCTTTGCTTTATTTGAGACATTTGATGTAGATTCAGATGGTCTTGAAGATAAGATAAAGAGTGTGATGAAGGCTTTAGGTTCTGGACTTGGTGGTGCAATTTCTGGATTCTTTAACGAGATATTTTTGGGAAGTATAGATTTTCTTAAGGAATATGTTCCTAAATTATTTGATTATCTTGGAAATACTCTTCTTCCAGAATTTGTAAAGTTCCTTAATAACGTAACTCCTCAGATGATCAATAACACTTTAAGCAATCTTACAGCTGTATTTGATCTTTTAACGAAATATGCTCCTGAAGCAATTAATAGAATTGTAGATTTCTTCTACCAAGTATTCTTTGGGTTTGAAGATAAATCAAATGCTGGACTAATTGAAACAATATTCGATTGGTTAGATGAATTTAATGAAAGATTAATTGACAGAGTAGTTGAAAACATTCCTACATGGGTAGAAGGTGCTTATAGAATTATTATGGCATTCATAACCTCATTAGCAGATACACTTGAAGAGAATCAAGAAGAAATTGAGACTAATGTCACTAGATTATTTGACATAATGGTTGAAATCGGAAAGAATATTCTCGAAAGTGAAGATACAGGAATGACAATTAGAGAAGCTACTAGTAAAATGTTGAGTAATTTGCTTATTGGTGTTGGAGACGTCTTTGCTGGATTTGGAGATGCTATGAAAAATTTAGCACTTCATGGATTAGCAGAATTCTTATCCGGACTTTCTGGTCAAGATGTAAGCATCTTTGAGAAATTACTCGGTTTAGATGAAGATTCAATGAATCCTGTAATAACTCCGACTCTTGATCTTACAAACATAAGAAGAGGAGCAAAAGAAATGAATGGCTTGTTTGATACAAGTTCGATAGATGTTGGTGGAATAATTAATTCTAATAATATTCCTACAATAAATATGCTCAATTCAGATAATGGAAACAGACTTCTTGAAGGACTGAATGATCAGATGCTTAACATGAATAGTAGTAGAGATGATCACATTGATGTTAATGTTACTTTGGAAACCGACAAAGACAGACTGTTCCAGATTATTAATCAACAGAGCTCGATTTATAATAGAGCTGGTTATAGTTACTAAAAATTCAAAATGGGGGTAATTGTATGGTACTTTTTAAGATAGGGGAATTAGACATTACCCCCTTTATTGTTCTTAATTCCTATAATATTTCATCACAGCCTGAATTCGACACATGGTATGATGGAAATCATTTGGAAAGAAGAGGAATAAAGAGATGGAAATTAAAAGGTTCATTTGAAGTTAAGTTTTTTGAACAAAAAGACTATCAGGACTTCCTTAATGCTATTGAAAGTCAAGTTGATCTTAATTCGGCTGGTTATGTAAGAGCTACTGTTTATGATAATAAGAAAAGAACTACAAAAGAAGCAGATGTCTACATAGATTATGAACCAGCCAATTTGGAACCGATAGCAGGACGTGAAGATAATGAAGAAACAGAGATAACAATAACTGAAAGGTAGGTAGAGCCATGTACAATCATCCAGATTTCGGCTTCTACTACATAGATGGTTCTTCAAAGAAGTTTTACATCTATACTTCTAAGAAGCCAGAACAGGAAGGTGGAGAGCCAATACCTGTTACTTTGACAAATGAGGATTTAGCTGACGATTCGTTTCAGTTTTGTGATGGAATAACCAATACAAATCCTATAAACTTTCAGAATTGTATCTGTTGCTATGTAAAATTTACTACATACTTCACAGATCCATTGATTGATAGACCAATGACTGTAAAAGAGGTAATAAACGAAGATGAATCCAACCCGGTTCAGTTAGGAGTGTTTACTGTAAAAAGTGACACACTTAGTGCAGATGGAAAAACTAGAGAAATTATTGCATATGATGCAATGTATGACATAGTTAATAAAGATGCAACTAACTGGTACAATTCTTTGGAATTTCCAATTTCTATAAGAACTCTTAGAGCTTCTTTAGCTAATGAGTTTAGTTTGCAAGAGGCTCAAGGATCATTAATTAATGATGATATTTTAATACCAAGACAAATTGATGAGAACAGTACTATAAATGCTGCTGCAATATTAAAGTGTATTGGTGAAATTAATGGAGTATTTCCTCACATTAATAGATTTGGAGTTCTTACATATATTGGAATGGACATGGAAAATCCTTTTCCTAGTCCTTTATACCCATCATCTTCAACCTTTCCAGGAAGTAGAACATTTCCTGATAAGGATTTCAACAATGAGATATTTGAAGTTACAAAAAATTATTACAAAGAAGACAGCGTTGTTTGGGCAGATTACACAACATTAAAACCAGACGCTGTTCAGATAAGAGATGAGTACAATGAGATAGTTTACAATACTAATGAAGGTGCTACAAATCCTTATACTGTTATTAATAATATTCTTTGCTATGGTTTAACAGAAACGCAGTATCAAACTATTGGCTATAGGATATTTAACAAGATTAAAGATTTTACTTACACACCATATCAAGCAGTATTTATGGGAAATCCATGCTTAGAGGTTGGTGATAGAATTATTGTCAGAGTAAAAGACAATAAAAAGTTCTATTCGTATATTTTAACGAAAAGAATAGAAGGAATCATTACTCAATTCGAAGAAGTAACGGCTCCTGGAAGTTTATATTTAAACCAATACACTGTTGGTAATGGACAACTTAAGAATCTTGAACGAAGAGTGGGTAATATTGAAAATTCAGGGTCCGGTCCATTACAGATACAGTCAGTCGCTGAGTTGCCGGCACAACCGCAGCTTAACGTTTTATATTTGATACAAGGGGAATACGTTGAGGTAATTTGATATGGCAGGACCGTTTACACAAACATCAAGAATTCGTGGAATTAAAGTAAAAAGAATAGTAGATTACAAAGAATACAGAGATATTATTGTAAAATACGAACCAAACTCAGACCAAAATTGGATTATTAAATCTAATTACGATGTTGTATGGATGAACGGTAAACAATACCCAAAAGGATCCGTTATTGGATCTTTTAAAGATGGGACAATTGTAAGGTACATAATGATGGCTCAGCATCAGAATCCAGATGAAGAGTTACAAAACTATATGTACTATGTCACATCTAGTGTTGGAGTAGATGAATCGTCTGTCACCCCTTCGGACGATCCTACTCCAGAACCTGAGCCAGAACCAGAAGATCAAATAAAGTTTACTGTTAAGTCAGTAATGGTTGATGGACTGTATTCTAAGCTTATAGTTAAGAAATACAAGAATAATGAAGAAGTTGGAGTAACTGAAGTAACTCCTACGAAGATTGTGGAAGAAAAATTAAAACATCCATCTTATGCTTACAATTTCTTGAGAGTGTTTAGAGACTTGGCATTTGATTGGGAAGGTTCTCCACAGAATTACTTTTCTTTGTATTCAGCTTGTAACTATCTTGAATGGGATGGAAGTACTTATCAATTAAACAATAGATTGTCCAGATGGTCTTGGGGAACTTCTGTTGATATGGAAATCTTTGATTATAGTCAGCAGTATAGTCCTGTAGATCCATCAGAGGGTTATCCAATTGTAAAGTACTTAATAGGAAGTCAAGTAGGAACTGATGATACGATAATCATTCAGAAAATTTCAGATGATGTAACAATTGCTACAGAAACTGTAAATGCTGAACGAATTAGATCACATAAAGTAGCAAGCGGCGGAGAAAAACTAAAAGTATTTGGCAATTTACTGTTCGATTGGCATGGAATGGACCCAGAGACTGGCTATCCACAGTATTCGTTTACTGTAGTTTCAAATAGTAATTACCTCAAATACGAAGGAGAGAAAAAACTTCAAAATGAGGAAATTAAGACATGGCAAAAGACAACCAACGTTCAGTTTGAAGTTTATGATGAAAGTAATAAATATAGTAATGGGTTAGATAATGGAGAGATATTTAATGTAACCCTTTCTATAGCAATAAACGGTCATATAGATGATTCAAGCACAGTTGTTTTAAACAAAGGAACTTCTATATATTTCGAAGAATTGCATGACCATAAAGATATGTACTATAATGGTTATTTTCATAAAGCAGCTTGGTTAGTTTATGATCAACCAAATTTAGCACAGAAGATTTTTGGAAAGTTGGCAATCTCATGGGCTGATCCTTATTGGGTTCTTTTCTCAACAACGAAAGGAATTTACTTTAATGGAAGAACTTATGAAGCGAGGAAGTTACTAAAGACGTGGACCGATGATGAAGATGTTAATTTGTCATTGCAATTTAGAACAAGCAGAAAGAAACAGAACACCGATGTCCCTTTTGATGACATTCAGTATGTAATAGTTACTGATAGAAACACTGACGTACTTGGCGTTGCTAAACAGATTAATGACTATACAGAAGAGATAATTCTATTCGATCCTACTACTCAATGTCCTAAAACTTTCCATAATATTAGATTTACATACTCTAATGGAAAAATTTATGTATATTCTCTTTGTGATTACATTAGATTATCTGGAAGAACTTATCAGAAAGGAACTCTTGTAATCATTTGGGATAAAGATGAAAAAGTAAATTTTGCAATAGAGGATGAGACTAATAAGTACGAAGTTGTTCTTTCAACAACATATGAAATTACTACAGAACAAGTAACAGAAACTGATTATGAGTTTAAAACTCAAGATGATAAGAGTTTGCTTGTTTATAAGTTAATACCAATCAAAGATCCAGATACTGGAAGAGTAATAGATTATAAGCCATCTGGAGAAGAGACTATATATTTTTATGATGGTATTCGTGGATCTTATGATAAAGATCAGGTATACTATAAAATTACGTCTACATATACATCTGGTCACTATGATAGTATAGGAATCAGAAAGTATAAAGCCGGAGTGTTAGTTGATAGTGTCGACATAAATTCGCAAATGATAATTGCTGCTAAACAAGAGCATCCAGATTCGCCTTATTTAAGAGTAATGAATAATTTGTGGTTCGATTGGCACGGAATGAATCCAGAAAGTGGTTATCCGGCTTATTCGTTTACATTAATTTCAGGATGTAACTATCTTCAGTACGAGGATACCAAATACCAACTCAGATCTGAAATCTTAACTTGGTCATGGGATACTTTCCAAATGATCAATGTGTATGAGTATACTGTAAAGACTAATGCATATGGTTGGTATGTTTACAATGGTTTAATCTTCGATTTCAATCCAGGAACGATGATGTGGACATTGATGTCCGGAGATGACGATCTTTATATGAATGATGTCAACTACAAATCTGGAGAAGTTATGCAGACTTGGAGTTATTACGATCAAGTTAATGTAAAAAACATTGGACATATAGCTCCATCTCATAAAGAAATACGATTAAAGAGCACTACTGTAGATACTAGGAATTCTTATAAGACTTCAGTAGAGCATGTTACCAATCCAGTTTATACAATCGAAACAATTACTGAACAAGTTGACTATAAAGCTTTAAGATTGACTTGTAATCAGCCAGGAAGTACTACTGTAACAAGAGTTGTTCACATTTATGAAGTCGCTAATTCATCGATTAAGTTCTTTCAGATAATAGTAGGATATGTAACAGCATCTTCCGAATGGTACATCAAATCAGATGATGACAAAATTTATGTCGATGACGTTCAATACAAAGTTGGCGAAATTGTTTCAAAATGGGGGTATGATACTAATGTAGAAAAGACAGTTGAAGTTCTAGTTGAAGATATTAAGCATACAGAAAAGACGGATGAGGTTAAAGAAATTACTTTAGCTAAAGATGAAGGAAATTTCTTGTATGGATATATTTGGAGGAAGTTCAACGATAGTCCTGCTCCATCAAGTGGAAACATGCTTTTCCTTGTATACAGATACAGCACTTATTCTGGTTATTCTGGTGGAGTTCTTTACTACGATACAAACAATCATCAATCAAGATATTGGGGAATTCTTAGTTATTCATCTAAATCTACAAACTATTTTAGAGATTTAGACAGTACATCGATAAGAGTTCATTTAAGAACTGCCGCTGCAAATTCTCAGCAAACTTCTAGCATCATTTATTCAGATGAAGGAGAATCTGGAATTACTTATGTTAATGACATTGATTATTGGGAACAGCAATTCTATTGGGAAAGCTTTAATTGTGCTTATACTAATAGATTAAACAATGGCGGTTTTAAGAAATGTCTTATAAATTTTGACTATTTAAGTGTTATTGGAACATTTACAGAAGAGCTTCATGCTAATGGATACAAAACAATTGTTGGAAAAATCGGTCAAAATCTAATAGTATGGGTTGAAGATGGAGATAGTAGATATAGCATAGCTAAGTTTTATGTAATAAACTTTGACTCAAATACAATAGTTGAAGATTGTGCAGACTATCAGCCAGATGGACTTAATGAATTTATAGAAATGTCATATCCATATGTTGTTGGAACTGAGGGAAGGGATCCAGTTGGTCCTCATTCAGATGGATACACGGTCCCTGTTTCTATATCTGGAGGTAACTCCGACGATACATTCTATAGTGGAGCATATGATGATTATGGATGTTACTATTTATTAGATAATGAACTTGTATTTCATAGAGCATTAGCTTTTCAGTATGTTAGGTGGAATCATAGTACAGTAGATGGTCATGAATATTGGAATAAAGTGTATGACCCAGTCATTACTTATGAAAGTCTTGCTATTAAGTATACCTCATCTGGATTTTCTTACCAATTTGGTGGTGGAGAAGATATTATGGCTAAGGCAATGTTTCCTTATTCATATGATGATGGATACTATGTATACAATGATGTAAAAAGATATTCTTATAGATGGAATAATGATTACTATTGTATAATAAGAAAGATGGACTCTAGAAATCTGGTTACCGCTAATCTAATTGCTGCATATATTTGCAAGCTCAATAAAGAAAGCGGATTCTTTGAAATAGTGAAAACTATAACAGAAGCTAGTGATTTTACAGTTCCAATGTATGTCTTTCCTAGTGGAGAAGGTAACAGAGTAACTGTAAACATTATAGGAACAGAAAATTTATATTTTAATGCTTTAGATAGCAAAGTTACGATATTCCCGTCAAGATCTGGAGGTAGAAATTTCGAGTATCCTGTTAAATTACTTGTGGATATTCCGGAATCAAACAAACCTGGAATGGTATTTAGGATAGATCCAAATGCTAATAATAATGGTTATGGATATTACTTGTTTATCGATAATCCATTATTCAATCAGTCAGGTGGGAATTTCATATTACGTTTTTAATTAGGTAAAACGCCTTTATGGCTTTTACACATAAATGTCTTCCTTTATTAATTTTTGCTGCAGTGAAATTCAAGCCGTTCGTATCGGCGTCCGGATAAAGGGCTTCGGTTCCCGGATATTTGCGACAGAAGAACGACCGTTATAGCCGGTGGTACCATAGAAAGGATGTTTATATGGAATCGATTTTAAATAGCATAAAACAAATGCTAGGAATCACAGCAGAGCAAACGGACTTTGATGATGAAATAATTATTGACATTAATACAGTTCTTAATATATTACATCAGATAGGTATCGGTAAGAAAGGATATTTTATAGAAGGAGCCAACGAAATTTGGTCAGATTTCTTACCAGAAGTGGATGATACTATGATGGTGAAAACATTTGTATATATGAAAGTTAAGCTAATGTTCGATCCTCCTTTAAATGCAACCGTCATAGGTAGTATGGAAAAACAAATTGCCGAATTAGAGTTTCGTTTGCTTGAAAACCATAACGATAAAGAAGAGGCAGAATAATGTTTGTATTTTTTAATCCAAACCCAGAGAGGAAACTCGTCGGGGATTGTGTAGTACGTGGAATTTGTAAACTCCTCGGTGCCGATTGGGAAACGGCCTATATACATCTCCTTGTCCAAGGATACAAGATGCATGACATGCCATCAAGTAATGAGGTATGGGGTGAATTCTTGAGATCCAAAGGTTTTAAAAAAGATATTCTTCCAGAAACTTGTCCACAATGCTACACCCTCCTAGATTTTTGTTCGGACCACAAAGTTGGTCAGTATTTGGTTGCCACTGGTTCCCATGTTGTAGCCGTTATAGATGGAGATTACTACGATACTTGGGACAGTGGCAATGAAATACCTATATATTTTTGGAGAAAGGAGGAATAGACTATGGAACAACCAAGATATTTTCAGCCTTCACAGACTGGAGTTATTTGGGTTCAAGGAGAAGCTGGAGCAAAGTCATATCCTGTATCGCCAGGTAATAGTTTTGCGTTATTTGACTCCGAAACTGAGCAGTTTTTCATAAAATCTGTAGATATTTCGGGAATGCCTCAACCTTTAAGGACTTTTAAGTACGAAGAAATACGTCCTGTTGCTCAAACTATCGAAAACATTAACAATGCAGTTACTAAAGAAGATTTAGACGACTTTGAAAACTCTGTTTTAACTAAAGTCGATGAA
>Ga0310786_10008581_pt1 | contig 13097 bp, 15 predicted proteins | sample AusTroGonzalo_MG_FD_203881 | JGI IMG/M metagenome (GOLD analysis project Ga0310786, IMG submission 203881) | Bovine rumen microbial communities from tropical cattle in Woodstock, Queensland, Australia - Gonzalo_03 (v2) (version 2) | ecosystem: Host-associated > Mammals > Digestive system >... | reverse complement strand
TGATATTCCGAAACATCTTTTTTCAATGCAATTTCTTTTTTTTCTTTTGCGGAATTTTCTTTTTTTTCTTTTATTCATAAGTTTGAAATATTTTCTTTTGGGTTTATATATAAATTATTATTTATATTATTATTTATATTATTTTTATTATATATCTTTTTATTTTTATTTTTCTGTTTTATCTGTCACGAACTGTTTTCATCTGTTTTCATCTGTTTTGATATGTTTTCAAAGTTCTTGACGGCGTTTTGATTTCATTTCATTGATTTTGAAATCTTTTGATTTCTTTCTTTTCGTTTATCAATGGATCGTTTGATTTGTTCAAAGAACGCTTTCATGATTGGATCACAATTTTCGTCCGGCAACTTTCATTCGAATTGATATTCGAAAACCATGTTGAAAAAATCTTTGAATTGTTGTGCGTCCGGAAATTGATTTGCAACATTCACCCGCGTTTTGAAGACGAACGCCGTCATTTTCTCGTCCATTTGATCTTTTTATTAAACAAATAAAAACATCATGAACAAACACGGCGTCCATGATGTTTTCACGCAACCACCAGATCTTTCGTCCGGACGGTTGCACTATATGAACGAACGTTGTGAAACGTCCGGTTTCATATCACTTTTTTTGTGTGTCACCGTGTTTGACATTGATGTTGTAAAAAAACAAAAACAAAAATCAAGACAAAAAAGTGTCAAAAAATTTGACAAATTTTTTTTTGTGTATATAATTATATCGTCAAATTAAAAATATGACGCTTTTATTCCTTACAAAAACCAAACATGGAAACAAAAATCAAATGTTGTGAAACTTTACGCAACAAATCAAAATGTCTTCGGGTTGACTATTGCAAAGAACCCGACATTTTCAAAAGATCCGAAATTTTAAGAAAACGAAAACGCACGATCGAAAAAATGATGAAAGTGCAATCGGAAATTTCCAAACTTTTACTTGATGAACTTTCAAAAAATGATTAAAAACGCAATCAAATCAAAGATCGTCAAATCGATCGAAAAATGAAAAATCTTTCAATCCTTGATCCGACGGATTGACAAACGGATCATTTGCGGGGTGATTTTCGGCTTGTGATTTGTGTGAAAAATGCAAACTTTGGATTTCATTCACGCGCAACGAATATTTGTCGGTTGAATTCTTTGTGTGAATTTATTTGCATTTTTTGACACGATTGTTTCGGGATTTATGAAAATTTGAAAAATGATCCCGCATGTTGAATTCATGCAACCAAAAGAAAACGAACCAAAAGACGCAATTGACGGGTTTGAAAAATCGGATTTGATTTCATTCTTGTTGGATCAAAAATGATTTCCATTCATGAACGCAAAAATGAAATTTGGAATGTCACCAAAAGATTTCAAAAAAATTGGTGATAATCTTGAACGCGTTGGTGTTCTTGTTCGTGGTGAAAACAATGCAAGGATCTTGAACGAAAATGTGACGCGTGATGTTCTTGAAAAAATCTTTGCGTGTTCAAACTCCGACGACATGTTTGCCCCCCTACTCCGTGACGGAAATTCGTTCACCGTTCAAAAACTGTAAAACCGCACCGGAATTGATAAAAACCAACAAAAAACCAAACGAAAACGACGTGAAAACCATGTCGTTTTTTTGAAAAACAAAAACGGATCATGACGATCCGTCTTCGTATGGATTGCAAACCCGCAAAGACTTGCAATTGTTTTTTATTGATTTTGAAATGGTTTTCAACCGAAAATTCTATATAAAACCAACAACATTTCCAATCTTGTCATTGGACGATTTGGTTCAAGACGATTTCATCATTCTTGCGGAACTCCTTTGATGTATCAATTTTCCTTCGCCCGTTTCACCGCTTTGAACGCTTCCGTGTTTTCGTCAACGCCCGCAAAGTCAATGAACAATGGATCAACTTTGATGTCTTTGAAATCCCAAATTTCCCAATATCTCCAACCAAACACATCGTTTTCCAATAATTGTTTGAAGACGTCAAATGATATTTCGAAAACGGACAATGTTTTTGATCAATCCTTGTTTTCCGTGTTTCGTTGTCGTGAATTTGCAAATCAAACGATCTTTCTTTTGAAATCGATTTTTCAAAGAACGATTGCATGTCACCATGTTGTTTCGTTTTGTTTATAAACCGTCACAATTTCACCGGCGGACATTTCCTTTGATGTTTTTGCGTTTCACCTAAAATTCCAATATAAAGGTTTTTTGATGTTCAAATAATATGCAATCACTTTCAAGAACCTTTCAAAATCTTTGTTTCGTCATGAATATGAATATCAATCGATCTTGAATGAAAAATCGGATCAATCCGCAAGTTTTCATTTTATTCAATTTTTTCTTGCACCTTTCAATGCGTTTTCCAAATAATCACCCCCCGCGTCTTCCTTCCATTCCTTTCATTGATTTTCCGTCCATTGCTTTTTTTGATCCAAAAAGATCTTGTTGTTCAAATGATCGAAAATGTTTTCGATCAAAACGGCGTGACAAATTGCGGTTGCGGTGCAACATGGAATTGATCCTTGTTTGTATGTTTCCGAAATTTCTTTGATCAAATCAATTTCTTCCGGAAGATCCTTCAACATGTCGTCCGTCACCGTTCACATCACCATTTCCGTTTCAAAATCCCTTTTGTCCATTTCTTCGGGACTTTTGCACAATGCGCCCGTTGTGAATTCGTTTTCCATACGTTTATTTTTTACAAGATAAAATTATTTTTTATCAATTCGTCATTGTTGTTTCCGGAAATTATAAAATAATTGTCAAGACGCGTATGATCCGGAAATAAATCAAACGATTTGTTGTCGTGTTGCGTCGTCGATGAAATATTTTCTGACGGCGTAATAAATCCCCCCAAATAAAATTGGCAAAAGGATTGACAACGTTGTTTGACTAATTTTTGTTTTGATCGACAACCATGTCACAATTTGCGTGATCAATCCGCCGGCAATACTCAAAAGAACGCTTTCCATGATTTTATTTTTTACAAATTAAAATAAATTTGATTTGATCACCAACCCCAAAATTGCGGACAAAACCGCCGTGATCACAATTCGAATGACTTTCGATTGATTTGATTTCAATTCTTCCAATGCTTTTCATTTTTGTTCAATTTCCTTTTGCATTGCTTCGATCGTCAATTCAAACGTTTTTTGTGAAACGAATTTTTCTTCAATTCATCATTCAAAAATGAACGACGAAATCTTTGAAACATTTTCATCAATCTTGTTGATCGTTTCTTTCATTTGTTTCATTTCGATTTCTAAAATTTCAACGCTTTTTGGTGTCGTCATGGTTGAAATTTTATCAAATTAAAAGTTTCAACATTTCACGTTCTTCGTCCGTAATAGTTCAAGCAATCAATTTCAAACGCAATTCTTGAACTTTTTTTTCGATAATTTGTTCGGGTGTTGGAATTGGCAAATCATGCAAAACTTTGATTGTTTTTGTTTCATGTGTGAAAGGATTGTCAAATTTTTCTTCAACGACTTCTTGATATTCTCAAACTTCCCCGTCATAATCTTTCAAAGAATTCCAATATTCCGAAAATTCCGCAAAAGTTGTTCACAAATATTTTCTTTGCATTCATTCACATGCTTTTGTTGGATCTTCCCAAAATGCTTGCATGTCTTCTTCTTCCTTATATTTTACATTCATTCATGTCAATGTCATTTTTTGATATTTTACAAAATAAAATTTTTAATCAACTGAAATTTGGATCGGATATGGTCATCAAGTTCGATCCGATGTGTTTGACAATCCGAAACATCGTCATGTGTATGAACTCGTTGCGTCTACTGTGCAACTTATGTGGATCATGTCACCGGCACTTGCAACCACCCCGCTTGTTTCTGTCATTCAACTTACGGACGTTTTGTTTGATCATGTCAAACTTATTGTTCAAATATTTGTCAAAACTCATGATTGATTGATCAATGAAACCGTAATGCTTGCGGAATTTATTCAATATCAATCCGGCACAAATCTTAATCAATTATCAACATAAAGTCAAATCATGTGTGCAATCATTCTTTTTCAAACAATTTCTCATCAACTGAATTTTCATGGACAAAGACTTGTGAATGTGGTTGTTCAACCTTTTGCACAAAGCCGTCAAGCGTCAACAAAATATCGATTGTTTGTTCTAAGTTCTGAAAACATTGCACCCATTTGAACTTCATTGATTGTTGTTCACAAAAAATTGATATTTGTTGATCAAACCGTCACTTGTGCGGTTGGAATGCTTGAATATCTTCAAATGAACGGCATGAACAAAACTCAATTAAAATCAGGGTATCAATAATTGAAAACCAATTTGTTTCACAACGCCATTCATCAATTGTCGTTTGTGTTTAATACTAAACTCATTTTTTTGAAAATAAAGAATAAAAATATTTTTTAACTTTCAACCGCACCGATCAACCTTCCCGCTTTATATGTCATTGTGTATGTCTTTTCCCCCGTTGTTGCTGTCTTCAAACGTCAATATTCATATGTCAAATTCCATTCTTGTCAATCCGCAATGAATTGTGTCAACAATCCGTGTGTGTAAACACAACTTGAAATATTTTTGAAACCACCACCACCACCAAATTCACCACCTAAAATGTCCATTTTCCAACGTTTGATTGATGTGATTTCACCGCCGGACGTCACGATCGTTGCAATCTTTGCTTTCTTTTGATCCCGTCATGTTGTATTGATCACAATTGTTCACGAACCGTCAAGCATGACATAATTTGTTGCATTGTTGTTCAATGTTGCGGTTCAACCATTGTATTCAAATTCTTGATTTCAAACACGAACATTTCATGCGGTGATCTGAATTCACAATCAACCGGTTCATGTAATAAAAACACGATCATTTCCGTTGTCATAAAGATCCACGATTGCGTCCGCAATACGATCAAAAATTTCCTTTGGAATATATAGTGAAATTTTGTCGTCCGCATTGAATGAAAACGTTGATTGTCATTGTCCGTTTGCGCTGTCACTTGGTGGACATGGTGCAAATCCACGAACAACGGTCAAATAATCACCCGAAACGCCCGTCAACTTTACGATCTCACGTTTCAAAACTTTTCAATTGTCGTCAAAGTTTTCAAGCGTCAACAATTGCGGAAACGAATTTCAAAATCTTGCACCTTGTCATGATTTCACTTGAATTGTGGTTGCAAGTGATGAAATCGGTGCATAAATTTCCGCAAATACGTTGTTTTTAAGAATATATTGATCGTATCTCATGACTTTATATTAAGAATTAAAGATCTGTTGTCAAATGGTTGTGTAATATTCCAACGTCAATTGACATTGTTCGTATTGATAACGGACATTTTGAATTTGTGCGTTGTCAATATTCAATCAAAGATTTCTTATTTTCACCGTTTGTCACGGGTGCAAATATTCGATGTCAAACAACGAATTCACAACAAGTTGAATGTTTTGTTTTTCGTCTTTGTTGTCTTGCAAATATTCGTCACGGTATAAATCCGCACTTGTTTGATCCTTCAAATCCGAACGTGACAAAATTGTTTCCTTGTGCATGTATTTGTCAACGCTTGTTTGATCCGTTGCAATTGTGGTGAATGTTTCAACGTTGTTGTCCATGTATGAAACTTGCACCACGTTTTGAATGTTTTCCGTGTTTTCCGGAATTGTCAATTGAATGATGTCTTTTCCATACGTCAACAAATGCGTTGGTGTGTTTGGTTTTGGTTTATATTCGACAACGCCGTCCGCACCAATAAACGAATAAAAGTTCAATCATTTCACAAGATTTTTGATTGCTTTTTGACATGAAATCTTGTTGAATTCGATCGTGATTGTTGTTCAATATGTTTGAATGCTTGTTCATGTATATGAAACAAGTCACGGGTAAATCGTCGAAAAATAATCGACAATAAATTTCATGATGTCCGCCGGATCACCCGTCTTTGAAAACGTTGGATCACCCGTGTCATTTCTTATGATCACATTGTCCAACAACGCCCGCAATGACAAACAAATCACTTTGATGTTTTCTTGATTATTTGAAAATTGACGTTCAATTTGTGAAATTTGTCATGTATAAATCAACAAATCTTGCATTCATTGTGCGTTGTTCACATATACTTTCACAAACATTGCGTTTTCAAAAAAATTTGTGTCGATCGGCAAATTCACGTCGATCGTCAATTCTCATTGTCACGCATTGATCGTTTCTTGAAACTTCAAATCCCTTGTGATTATTCATGCGGGAATGATTTTCAAAAACGTCATGTCTTGATCATATAATTTCACGATGTATTGTTTTTCAATCGGTTTCACTTCTTCCGAATACAATTCAATTGTGAACGGTTCGGAATATGCAATTTCACCAACATTGTTTTGATCGTCAACCGGTGCAACCGCACAAACAAGATCACATGATTGATCCGTGATTTTGATTGTGTATGTGTTGGAATTTTCACCCGCAATCATTTCGTTGTTGCGGTATCGTTGAAACTCCGTGTTTCATTCGGGATTGCTTCCCGAATATGTATATTGAACCGTCAACAATTCACCAACGGCAACGGTTCATGTGATTTGCACGTTTGTTGCTTCCGGCATTTTTACAAATAATTTTTTGGAAATAAAATTGCAATGTCAAAATCAAATGTTCAATCACAATCCATTGAATATGTATTGATCCCGCTTTGAAAGTTTGGAAACCTTCAAGAAAAATCAACCGAATTTCAATTGATTGTCACCGTCTTCGCAATTGAATTGATTTCAAAAATGTCACCACCCGTCAAAGATTGTGTCACGATCAATTCATTGTCACCGATCTTGTTTTTCAATGTCGTGACGCTTGACGCACTATTCACCAAAATGTTTATGATTGGATTTGAATATTCCGATCCTTCGTTCATGATGTCTTCGTTGATGTCCGCGTTTACTCATGAAAACAATTTTGATGTCCATTCTTTTTCGCTTCGGAATGGATCAAGCGCCGTGAACTTCAATTTGTATGTTCAACGGTTGATGTCATAGTGTTCACGATTTATGATGTCGGAATTCGTCAAAGAACACAAAATGCGTCTATATTTTCACGCAACTTTCATTTGCAAAAATCAAGTTTTGATCGACAACGCTTTTTTCATTGCGTCAATCTTTGCTTCGATGTCTTCCGCGTCATTTCACAAAATCGTTCATTCCATTGTGATCGATCTTTCTTTGTAAAAACGATCCAAAACCCCACCACCGTCATTCTTCGGGTTGGAATATGTCAACAAGTCAATCGACGGCATATTTCGGAAATTGATTTTGTTCGTCACAAAATATTGATTTTGCAATCAAAAGTCGTTGAAAATTATTTCATCGGCAAGTCAACCGGATCAACGGATCGGCGCACCGCTGTTCAACAAGTTTTGATTAAATTGTGCAAGATTTGGCATTTTGTGTTGTTTTTACTTAATAAATCCCTTTTTGATAAAGTTCAAGATTTCTTGTGATCACATCGGTGATCGTGCTTGCAAGATCCGACGCGTCCATTCAATTATTGATTGCAACGCCCCCGAAATTCACATTCACAACAACGTTGTTTCATCACATTTCGTCATTCGGAATGATGTTTCATGATGTTTGCGGAACAAACAATTCCGGTCATTTTTCACCAACAAGAATTGGCACGTTTCATGCAACATGTCAACCATTTGCAAATCATGATATTTTGTCCGCAACTCGATTTTTGGTTGCACTCCACGCATTCGAAACGGTTGATCAAATGTCCGCACCTACTTTTTGCGCCCGTCTTCGTAATTCACGCAAACGATCGATTGCGCTGTCGATTGCTTTCACAAAAACGTTCGTGATCCTGTCGGCAACATTTTTCAACCATTCCCGCAACATTTTCATCAACGTCACCGTTGCTTGTCGTCATTCATTGAATTTTCCATTCTTGAACGTCATCATTTGCAATGTTTCGTTGAATTCGTCTTTCAAATATCAACCAAATGTTCTTGATTTTGCTTCCGCTTCCGCAATCAATCATTGATATTCCGCAACTTTTTCATTGTATTGTTCTTGCGTGATCGTTCAATTTTGCAATTGAATGTCCAACGCGGAAATTGCTTCTTGATAAATTGCAATTTGTTCATCGGTTGAAATGATCTTTTCTTCCAACCATGAAAGTCATTCCCGCAATCACCAAACCGCAAGTGTCAATCCAACCGCACCCAACGCCGTTGAAAGTCATCAAACCGCCGGAATAAGTGTTGACGTGATAAATGATCACATCATTGAAAAAATTGAAATCACCGTTGAAACCGCCGGTGCAACGGTTGACAAAACAAAAACCAATCATGAAATTGCGGTCACCGCAATCAATATGTTTGACGCAAGTTCGGGATTTGCTTCAACCCGTTGAACTATTTTGTCAACAACCGGTTGAATTTTTTCAAGTAATTTTTCCAAAACCGGCAACATTGCGGTTCAAATCTTTGTTCAAACTTCCGTGAACGAATTTTTCAATTCGGACATTCTTTCTTGCATAGTTTGTGCGGGTTCTCCAAATTTATCAAGTGCTTTTTGTCCTTCTTCCAAAGTTGCATTCACCAATGCTTGTTTTTTTTCGGCGTCCGTCAATTGATCCGCCGTTTTTCAAAGTGATTGTGCATATTTTTCTTGTGCTTCCGTTTGGTTCACAACAATTCAAAGGTTGTCCAAAATCATTGCGGATCACCTTCAAAGTCATGTCACGATGTCATCAAATGATTTTGTGACGTCTTGTCACATTTGTTGTCCGTAAAGTCTTGCAATTTTCATCAACTTCGTCATGTCTTCGGTGTTTTGCGCAACTCAAAGTTTCATTGCTTTGTTTGACGCAAGCATGAGATCATATTCGGAAACCGCACCTTTTGACGCGTCTTTCAATGATTTCAACATTGCGTCGGAACTTTCACCGATCGATTGTGACAATTGATCAAATGATTTTCTCACCGGTTCAATGTCCATTGCTTGTTTCACCATGACGGTTCACAATCAAACAAGCGCCGTCGTTGCAATTCATGAATATTTTTTCACGTTCTTCAAACTGTCTTCCAATTTTTTCGAATTCTTCGAAATTTGATCAAACGATTGTGACGCTTGATCTTTTGCTTTCACGATTATTTCAAGAACTTTTGAAGACGACATGGATTTTATTTCTTAATTGATAAAGATTTCTTGTTTTTTCTTTCGGCTTTTGCGTCGGATCACCGTTTCAACAACATCAAATCAATGATTGATTTTGGTGTGTTCAAATATTCGTCATGCGTCCGGTGATATTTTTCAATGAATAATATTTCCATGATCTCCGGATCGTTTGAACTTATTTTTCCGGTGTTGTTCAATTTGTCGAATTCAAAGGTGAATTTATCTTTTTTTTTTCGTCAATTCATGACGCTTTCATTTGTAATTCACCAATAAATTCACCAATGTCTTTGAACATTTGGAAATCCGTCAAGTTTTCAATCCATTCTTTTTTTTGATCGTCCGTCATGTCCGTTTGTCCGTTGATCGAAACAACCCGAACGGGAAAAATGTCGAACGTCATTTGCATTTCGTCTTTGTCTTCGTTTCGTTTTTTGATCACATTCGAAATCGTTTGTCGATCACGCATGTTGATTGTTTCTTTGAAAACGATCACGTCTTTTCAAAAGGTTTTTTCCATACTTTATTTTTTAAGAACTAAAAACAAATTTTATTCAATCACCGGCAAAATCACGCAACGGCAATTCGGGTGCAATGGCGGGTATGGTGTGGACGAATAATCAAGTTTTAATTCATGTCCGTTTGCACCAATCAAAACATCGTTCTTGTTGAAATAGTTTTCCGACAATCAAACGATCTTTCAATTCATCGGTCAACAAAATTCACAAACGCGTTCGTCAAGTGCGGTGTATCGTTGTTTTTTTTCAACAACCCCCGATTGCTTCCGTCATAATTCCGAACCCCGATTTCATGCGCGGATCGTTTCGGTTCTGACGATCAATTCCGCACGTGTTGTTTTCAATTCATCGAATGTTGAAAGCAACAAATCTTTTCATTCGTCAAATGAAAGTCATTGTGACAATATTTGTTCGAAATTATTTTGCAATTTTTTGTTTGTGTCCGTGTCAATGGATCACGCAAATTTTTCAATATTTTTCATCAACTGTTTTTCCAATGTGTCGGAAATCACGAAATCTTGCACAAGTCAAACTTCAATCAATGCTTGTTCGGCTTCGGATTTTACAAGATCATTTTGTGTGTCCTTCAAAAATTGATAATAAATCAACGCCCGTTTTTCGATCGAAAGCAATGGAAAATTCATTTCCGCTTTTTTTGAAACTTTCATGGACTTTCATTCAACAACATTTTCTTTGTGTCGTTTCTTGTATTCGTCCAAAATTTCCTTTTGTTGTTTATCGAAAACTTTTTCGATCTTGTCCAAATATAATTGATCAAACTTGTTGTTTCTTTGCATTTTTGCTTCCCAATATCTTTGATTGAATTCTTCCGTTCAACGTGTGTTTTCTTTGATCGTTTTTTCGATCATTCAATCGATCTTGTTTTTCAACTTCAAATCTTTCATGGTTGGTTTTTCGATTTCCTTGTCAAGATCAACAACTTCTTGTTCGGCGTTTCATGCGTCACTTCCCGCACCATACGCCCCCAAAATATATGCGGAACGTAATTTGTCACCGTCCGCAACCGGCGGAAGATTTCTTGTTGCACGGAATTCATTCAATGTCATTCCGTTTGCAAGTCGATCTTGACGTGTTTGTTCAAGATCGTTTGGCACTATGTTCACAAATTCAAATCGTTTTCCTTCCCCAAAAAGTTCATAATTCAAAGATCGTGCAATTCTTTTTGCAAGTGGTTGAACAACTTGTCTTGCAAATATTCCTTCAAATGCACGAACATTCAATGCGTTGTCACCTTCACCCAAACCAATCATTGCTTTTGGCACGCGGAAAAATCAAAGAATTTCATCACGATTGAAACGACGACTTTCAACGAAATCCATTTCCTTTTGACTTGCGTTCATTGGTTTGTATTTCAAACCACCCGTCAAAATTCCGATTTTGTGTGAATTGTCGGTTCAACGATATTTTTGATCCCGCTTGTTTTGAATTTTTTCAACGCTTTCGGGTGAAAGGTTTTGTTCGGTTTCAAGAACCCCGTCAACGCTTGCGTTGTTATAAAAGAATTTCCAATTCCATTTTGACGCTTGATAATCCGCGTCAATTGCGGTTGCAATTGCTTGAACATCGGACAATCATTCAATGTTCAACGGGTATGGAAACGACGGATTGAAATTTTGGATCGAAATGATTTCATCAACTCCAAAACTTCTTTTTTTATTTGGTCAATATGCGTATTCATAATGATCAATTGCGGTTTTTTCCGCATTCAATATTGCATGAACCAAATCCGGACGCAAAATATTCAATGATTGAACTTTGTTTCCAACCATATTTTTTCGAATATACACGCCCCCGTTCAATTTCATGTATGAAACAACGTTCAACAAGAATTCGTCGGAAATTAAATCAAGCAATGGATCATTGATCGGTTTTCATTTTCCGTCCGTCACTTGACGATCCAATTGCGCAACCGCTTGTGCAATAGTTCAAACCGCAACAAAGCACCGTCATTTGTAAAAATTCAAATAATCGGTTTTTGATAATTTATGCAAATCACGGCTTGAATATTCATTGAACAAATCAACAAACAATCAATCGTCAATTCCGTTTCAACTTGTTTCAACAAATCATTTGTTCGATCCTTGAAACAAATCTTTGATGTTTTTGATCCAACCCATTTTTTTATTTTTCGGAATTAAAAGTTTTCTTTTTTCAAGTATTATTTTTCTTTTGACTTTTTTCAACGTCTTCTTTTATGTCTTCAACATCAACGTTGGAAACATTTTCAACCGGTTCGTTGATCTCCGGTTTCCTGTCTTTTTCACGTGGAAAAAATTTGAAATCTTTCATGGTTTTTATGATATAGGAACTAAAACACGGCAATTCAAATTGCTTGATAAATAAAGACATGGTCATTTTTCCATGTCGATTTCACCAAATTCACCATTGGTTGCGTCAACTTGTTGCACAACTCATCAAAGCGTCCAATCATGATCAAACGCGTCGATCATTTGTTCAAAACAATTCAACAAAATGTCCATTGCTTCCCCACGTGTCACGTGGTTCATTTCTTGAACGATCACAATTTGAAATATAAAATTTCTGTAATTGTTCGCGGTGTCTTCGTAAACGGAAGACATTTCCGACGGTTCAAACATCACAAATGGAAATCATGTTGCTTTTTGCGTGAAATAATTTGACGCTTGAACAAAAACTTTTTCGTCACCCGTCAACGTTTCAAGTTTTGCTTGAATTGCATTTCTGACATCTTGAATTTTGATCATGATTTTATTTTGTAATTTCTAAAAACATTTTGTCGATTTCACTTGCAAATATTTCATCAACTTGTTTTTCACCTTGTTCAACCGCACGATCCATGAATGGATTTGCTTTCGTTCATTTTCTTGCAATGGATCTTCGCAACATTCCAACCGGAATTGAATGACGATCCGCCCGTCCTTGCAATTTATTGATTGGCGCATAATGTGGACGCGTTCATTCGTGAACATAAATTGCATATTTTGTCGGATTGAATAAACGTCACCATGATTTCTTGAATTCCGTGTGAAAATCATTTCTCAAACGTCATTGATCCGTTGGTGCTTCTTGCGTTGCGTATCTTTGCAACAAGATCACCGACTTTTTGATTGAACGATCCAACATTTGTTGAACGACGTCGGATCAAAACTTGTCCGTGATTTGTTCAAGTTGTTTTTCCTTTCGTTCAATGTCGATCATTTTATTCGTTTTTTGGAAGAACTAAAACAACACGAACACGATCAATTTTCAATCATTTCACGCGTGCAAATGATTTCACTTCGTATGAAACGCCGTTGATTTTTATGATGTCACTTTCTTTCACGTCAAAAGGTGCGTTGCATTCAAATGTTCGTGCTTGTCCGAACCTATCAAGTCAAACATCTTGATTGTTGGTTCAAACGGGTGCAAGGTATCATTTGACGC
>Ga0310786_10008579_pt1 | contig 13098 bp, 11 predicted proteins | sample AusTroGonzalo_MG_FD_203881 | JGI IMG/M metagenome (GOLD analysis project Ga0310786, IMG submission 203881) | Bovine rumen microbial communities from tropical cattle in Woodstock, Queensland, Australia - Gonzalo_03 (v2) (version 2) | ecosystem: Host-associated > Mammals > Digestive system >... | reverse complement strand
GGTAAACTGCAACTTAAATCATGACGATGATTTATTTGAGACTATGGCTCCTATTGCCAGCATCATCATTACCGATCATAAGAATCAAGCCCGTTTTGTTATTGACTATGCCAAGAACCAGTTGAGTGCAGTGGTCGGAATGAATGGCAATGCCCCTCAGACTATTTCCGATAGTCTTGACAAGTTCATCTCTTTTGCCTATAACAACGACATGGTGAACAGGCTATATGCCCTTTCTACGACCTGGGAAGGACATGAGGAAGAGGTGAAGATGACGATAACTGATGTGCTGGCTTCTCTTAGCGACAACTATATCGAATATTTCTATGCTCATGGAGTGACGCAGAAAATTGTCTATTCCTACGAAGACAGAAACGACTATATCGCTTCCATCATTCACGAATACGAGAACGAGCGGAAATATTTCGAGAAGAGAGAGAAAAACTTTATGTCTTATTGGATGACTCAATTTGGAATAGCAAAGGACATTAAGATTAATTCTGTTTCCGGATCGGCCTTTTCTGTCGTTTTGTTCGACAGCCAGTATCCCAAGGACGGTATCAATCTCGTAGATTTGGGCATGGGCTATATTCAGCTAATCCTTCTGCTGCTGAAACTCAATACGTTTGTCAGCAGAAACTGCAGAAAGAGCAAGAAAACCACCATGATCATTATTGAAGAGCCGGAACAGAACCTCCATCCCCGTTTGCAGAGTTTGCTTACACAACTCTTTTATGAGATTAATAGGGAATACGGCATTCGTCTTCTGATTGAGACCCACTCGGAATACATCATCCGTGCTGCGCAGGTCAAGGTGGGTGACTATGGGTATCGTAGTCAGGAGCAATTAAATGCCGAGTCACCATTCCGCGTATATTATTTCCCTGAGGATAATGAATTGCCCTATGACATGGAGTTTACACCTGCAGGTGCATTTATGCGTCAGTTCGGTAAAGGCTTCTTTGATGAGGCAGGCAACCTCTCCATGACAGTTATGAGACGAGAGGATGAGGCCGACAATGAATGAAATAATAAAGGAGGAAAGATTATGTATTTCTTTACGACAGGTACAATCCTTAAAAAACTGTTTGAGGAACAAGGCCGGATAAGAATTCCGAAAGACCGTCTTCTTCTCTTTAAAGCCATGTTGAAGCTGAAGACTATCTATGCTACCGATATTGATGAGAATTGGGGAAAAAAGATTTATCAGAATTACCAAATCAGAATAAACACCAGATATGAGGATAAGATAAGAGAAATCGCAAAAAAACCTTCTGTTGTGCTTGGCATGCCTGCTGGTGTATATCTTTTAAATCTAGACTTCTCTAAGATAAATAATCTGAAAACGGATTATGGGACTTTAGCGATATCTATGGAGGACAACAAGTCCAATGCTCAATTTTACCATTCCCTGAGTGATTGGAATATCGAATTCTCCCCGGAAAATTCTGAAGTCTATCAACAAGGATGGAATACGGTATTGAAAGACCTTATATCATTGCCTTCATCTGCCATCATCTTCATCGATCGTTACTTGTTTAAGTCTAATGTTGAGGAAACTAAGTATAATATTCGTGAAGTGTTGGAGCAATTGCTACCCAAGTCTTTTTCGGAAGGTTGTCAATATCACGTGTCTTTTATCTTCGATTTTAACGCTTTGCCGGAGATGCCTTTCGAGAACCTTTCAAAGGAAATTACTTCTACCGTTAATTCTCTCCGTCCCAATATTAATATGCAGGTAGAGTTGATTGGGGTTTCAAATACCTACAAGCGATTTTATCATGACATCCATAATAGGCGCATTATCTCAGACTATTATATCGTTCGGGCTGACAATTCCCTAAGAGCTTTTAGTCAACCTAAGGATAATAATGGAGACGTCCTGCCAGGAGCAATCTTCAATAAAAGCAATTATCTGCAAACGCTTACGCCCCAGCGGCTCTTTACATTGAATAGTCTAGATACGCAATCTGACGCTCCGGTTAGGAGTATCAACACTACCATTAAATCCATTCAGGGGTTTTCGACCAAGATGATGAAGATGAAAAAGATAAATTTGGAGAAAAGCTGTGGCACAGACTATATCTACTCCCTCAACGGTGAAATCATGGATTTAGAAAACGGCATTCAGAACAGATTGATCTTGTAAGTCCTTCTTGTTCTTTCATCTATTTGCGACGTCTAACATTACTATCTTTGTAAAACATTATAAATAAGAGGTTTATCGCGGTGACTATAAAATTTTATAGTCACCTTTTTGTGATGTTTCTGATGGTTTTAGTGAAAAACCTTGCAAATATGAAATATTTTTTGTATCTTTGTAGGCAAATTCAAACCAACAAAGATATGCGAATAACGATTATCAACAACGAGAGAAATGAAAAGAGGTACACGCGCGAGGAACTCGACGAGTTTGTGGCGCAGTTGAAAGACGGCACGTTTCGTCACCATTATGTGCGAGACTATAACAAGGAAGTGTGTTTTGCAGCAGAATGGATGAAGCAGAGCGGCGAATTGAAGGCTAAAAGCATCAACGCACTCGTGCTGTTGTCATTAGAGAATTTGCGCGACCTGCCAACTGTCGAGGAATACAAGCGTCTCGCCACCCAGCAACCCTATACCCTACTCTGTTTCCTCGGCCACGACGGGCACTCCCTCCGCATCGTCTGTCCATACGCAGTTTCCGAAGGTGAGCCATCAGAAACAACACTCATCAACGCCTTCCGCAAGCTCCATTACATCTACTCCTCGCAATTAGGTACACCACTTGCAGAACATGTGCCCAACTTCATGAGCAGTTGTATGACCAGTTACGATCCGCAGCCATTCTACAACCCCTCGGCCATTGCCATCACCGTGTCCAGCGAACCAGAAGATTCACCTGAATTCCGTCCAATGCAGGAAGCTATCAGCGACTACAACTATCCCGAGGAAATCCCGGGGCTGACGGTCCACGAAAGTCGCATGCGCCGTTTCCACGACTGCCTCGATGCCGCTCAGGAAGCACATCGCGATTTGTGGCTGGATATTGACGGTGGATATAAGACGTCCGAGGTGTTCACGGATGCTGTGCTGGAACAGTTGGCTGACGGTTGTCGTCAAATGGGTTTGCCTCAGGCCTGGTGTGTCCGTATGTGTACCTTCATCCCGCTGCTCGGAGGACTGGAAAACCAGGAAACCATCGAGACCATATTCAGAACAGCCTACCTGCGCGAGACGCTGAAGACCGTCCCCCTGAAGTTTACCCGTCCTTCGGCTCTGCTTGCCTATAAGACCGAGGCTTACATGAAAGAACACTACACATTGCGCCTCAATGTGATGACTGGCACGCCAGAATACCGCCTGAATGCCGTGGGCTATGGTTTCTGGCCATTGGATCAGGCTGCACGCAACACCATGGCCATCAAGGCCTTGAAAGCTGGCGTCGAATCGTGGGACAAGGACCTGAACCGCTACATCGACTCGAACCTCATCCCCAAGTACTATCCGATGGAAGACTATATCAAACACCTGCCCAAGTGGAATGGCAAGACTGACTATGTGGGTGAGTTGGCACGTCGCGTGAAGACCGACAATCCCTATTGGGAAAGCGACTTCCACACGTGGATGCTCTCGATGGTGGCACAGTGGCTTGGCAAAGACCGTCAGCATGGCAATGCCATCGTGCCCCTGCTCATCGGACCTCAAGGCTCAGGCAAGACCACTTTCTGCAAGCGTCTGTTGCCTGGATACCTGCAGATCTACTTTAACGACCGTCTGTCGATGAAGAACGACAACGACATCTTCATCGCCATGTCGTCGTATGCGCTCATCAACATCGACGAGTTCGATGCCATGTCGAAGTCACAGCAGCCCATCCTGAAGTACCTGCTTTCGAAACACGACGTGAAGTTCCGTCCACCTTACGGAAAGACGATGGAGGAACGCCAGCGCTTCGCCTCGTTCATCGCCACCACCAACAATCTCCGTCCGCTCACTGATCCCACGGGTTCACGTCGTTTCATCTGTGTCTACGCCGACGAGATCGACAACTCTGGTACCCTCGATTACGAACATATCTATGCCCAGCTATATACAGAACTGCAGCAAGGACGTCGCTACTGGTTCGAGGACGAGGACAATGCCCGCATCATCGAACAGAATCAGGATTTCCAGCAGGTTTACGACTATGCCAGGATGGTGGAACTCACCTATCTCTCTCCTGAGGAGACACCAGCCGATACCAAGTTTATTCTCCTGAAGAATATCATGAAACGGTTTGAGAAAGCTTTCCCAACGTTCGTGGTTAAGAAAAACACGGATAGGGAACTCGGACACAAACTGTCTGATATGGGTTATGAATATAAGAAACAGAACAAAGGAGCATCCTATCGCATGAAAGAAAAATAGAGTATTAAAGTAAAACAAGTTGTTTTACTATCGTTAAGACGGCTTTAAAGAATGAATAATATGCCTTTAAGGAGATAAAACAAGTTGTTTTACTTTAGATATACGCAAGTGATGTTATACAAATAACCATCACCTAATAGAAGCTTCTGATTTACAATAAATTAAAAGAAATGTGATGTTAATATAAAAGATTTAAATAAGAAAATGGCGATACATATCAAGCTGATTAAAAATAATATCAAGAGCAGCAGCTCTTATGGGAAATATTTTGCAAAGGCAGTGAGTCAGGGTGAAGTGACGCTTAAAGAAATCGCTGAACAGGCCTGTCGTAACAGTGGTTTCTCCGAAGGTTCGGTTGTCGGAGTCGTGACGGAGCTTCAGGATATTTTAAAAGAGAAGCTCAGGGATGGTCAGACAGTCGTGTTACCTGGCATAGGCCGTTTCAGTATTCGTGTAGAGAGCATCGGTGTAGACGACCCGAAGGACTTCAATATTCGTCGTCACATCACCCGTTTTGTTTGTGGATTCCTCCCCGCAGGCCGTCGCATCCAGGGACGCCACATCCTCTACGACCTCTGCGACGGCGTCAAAGCCGTCTGGCAGAAAGGAGCGAAATAGGTGTGTTTTTCAATAAAAATAGTAAAAAGGTTAGTTATTATTGCAAAATCCTTTGTCGTATCAGATTTTTTGTTTATCTTTGCAACAAAACTAAGAACATAAAACAAAATGTCTATGGATACGATTTTGATTATTCGCGACTCTGTTGCAAGTTGTGTAAAAAAACCGGCTGAGATTTGTCAGCCTTGTGTGAAAGAGGCAGAAACGAACTGTCTGGACGTAGTTATCGTTTTTATTATATGTTTCGCTATTGCGGCAATCGCCATCTATGCAATCAGACGATATTTCAAATGGAAAGATGACGAAAGGAGTGCTTCAGCCAATGCTGCTCAACAAAAAAGAAGCAATGACGAGGCCGATCGGAAATCAAAACAGGAAGCCGACACCAAAGCCCGCGAACAGAATAAAGAAGATCATGAACAAAAGAAAAATGAGGAAAAGCAAGCGCATGAATTGAAGCTAAAGGAAGAACTTCAAGCGCATGAGTTGATGCGAAAGGAAGACAAACAGGATTATCTGCTAAAGAGAAAAGAAGAGCTCGAAAATAAGATGCATGGATATATGGAAAGCCAAATTAAAAATGGAGAATCACTTTCTAAAGACGACATGTACATAGCTGAGCTAACAAAAGAAATTAAAGAAATTCAATCAGCATTAAATGACAAAGAAGCATAAATCTCTCCTGCTGCGATTCGATAGAATCTTAGCACAGGACTTGTTGCGGCAAATCCTCATTCTTATTGTTGTATTGTTCGTCATATTTCTGGCATCTTTCATCCTGCTGTCCATAACAGGAAACGACTGGCAGACTTATTGTCGGGACAATCATATCAGCAAGTGGGTTTTCCCGCTATATCTGCTGATCGATGGCAATGCCTTTCACGATTTCTGTAGTAGTGATGAGGTCAGTGGATTGGCGGTATTTTTCGCTTGCCTTATTTATATAATAGGTGTGGTCATTTTCACGGGTATGATAATCTCCGTGATGACCAATATGATTGAACGTAGGGTGGAGAATCACCGCGAAGGGCGTATTTATTATATGGAGTCTGGGCACTATGTGATTATGGGCTACGATGACATGGTACCATCTTTCATCAAGCACATCTTTGGGAAGGACAAAGACGCCTATGTGTTGATATTAACATCAGCTAAGGTCTTGGATGTGACGGAGAAACTCAGGAAATCCTTCAATGAGGAGCAAATGAAGCATATCATCATCAATTATGGTCATCGTACTACATCTGAGTCATACAAAGATATTCATTTGGAATCAGCTGAGGAAATCTTCATCGTTGGCTATCGCTCAAAACCGACTCATGATGCCATCAACGTGGAGTGTGTGGATTGCATTTGCAGATATCTTAAAGCGCAGGATTGCAAGCAGAAACCTAAGAAAATCACCTGTGTATTCAAAGACCTGGATACATACGCAGCTTTCAAGACTTCTGAAATCTTTGGCAAGGTCGGAGAACTCGGGGTAGAATTCATTCCCTATAACTTCTTTACAGGTTGGGCCAAGCAAGTGTTCGTCAAACGATTCCATCTCGACATGGATAATCCCAAGGTTAAAATTATCTATCCTGCAGTCTTTGGTAATGGAATAGGCCCCGATGATGATAAGAACGTTCATCTGGTGTTCGTTGGAACCACCAATTTTGCTGTCGCCTTCGCTATGGAGGCTGCTCACGTGCTTCATTTTCCAAATTTCAATAATAAAGGCAAGAAGACAAGAATCACATTCATCGACCTGAATGCTGACAAGGAAAAAGACGAGTTTATCACTCGCTATCGACATTTCTTCGAAATACAACCTTATTATTATAAGGATCTGACTGGTAAGGCTGTGTCAGCTAATGCAAAAGAAGAGTCAACTAAAGACCTCACTTCACACATGGATAGCGATACAAACTTCTTGGATGTGGAGTTTGAATTCATCAAAGGTGACATATTCTCTAAAAATGTTCAGGACGAAATAAGCAAATGGGCTAAAGATAAAGACGGCCAGTATCTGTCTATCTTCCTGGCAATGGAGAATCAGCGCAGTAACTTTGTCATGGGCATGAACATGCCAGACGAGGTATACGATTATGATATTCCCGTTTTCATCAGACAAGACCGTTCAGACAATTTCGTTACAAATCTCAGGACAGCCGATGATAAGGAGGTGAGTTATCATAAGATTGTAGATGGAATAGTAAAACCGTTCAAGCGCAAAGCCCGTTATGCGAACATCTATCCGTTTGGCATGAATGAAACGGCATATAGTGCTGACAACAAATCGGTAAAACGAGCCAAACTGATCAACTATCTCTATTGCACAGCCGATTATAGTTCTTACAAATTCCAGGGAATGATAGTGCTTGATGCTATACCGGAAGAAAAGATATGGGAAGATGCTGAGAAGATGTGGCAAGGTCTCAGCGTCGCCTTGAAATGGTCCAACTTGTATAACTCATATACGATTAGGACCAAACTCGCAACATTGAGAGCTATGCGTGGTTTAAAGCTCGAGGATACCAGTAAAGACACCATGATGCTGTCAGACAAAGAAGTCGAGGAAATGGCAAAAGTAGAGCACAACCGTTGGAATGTGGAAAAACTGCTCATGGGATATCGGAAACCCCATTTGGACGAGGATAAATATGAAACATCTGATAGTGAGGCAGAGAGTAAACTCGCTAAAAACAAGAACCTATACATCCATTCCGACATCCGTCCGTTTGACAAGCTCGGAATCATCAGGGAACTGGACTATGAATTCTCCCGCTATATCCCCTGGATTATGAAAATGACGGAGAAATGTGATTGAGCTATAATAGTGAATGAGCTAATTTAGTTGAAAAGAAATAAGTATTATGGCAAAAACAGGATACGATATTTTTATCAGCTACCGTAGAGAAGGTGGATATGATACGGCAAAGCATCTGAATGATTTGCTGACAAGGGATGGTTATAAGGTTAGTTTTGATATTGATACTCTAAGAAGTGGAGATTTTGACACACAACTTTTCGATAGAATTGATAATTGCAAAGATTTTATATTGATAGTTGACAAAAATGCCTTTGTGCGAACCTTAAATCCATCTTATGATCCTCAAAAGGATTGGATGAGATGCGAACTCTCACAGGCATTAAAAAAAGGTAAAAACATAATTCCTATATTTTTGACTGGAATAAATGGATTTCCAGAAGGTCTGCCAGATGACATAGCCGGTGTTGTAACTAAAAACGGTATAGAATTTAACCGATCCTATTTTGATGCCTTTTATGATGATTTGAAAAAAAGGTTTCTTATTTCAAAGCCACAAAGAATAAAACTAAAGTACATTATTCTATCTATACTAGCTTTGCTATGTGTTTCTGCATCTGTTTACTTTGGGAGCAAGTCAAACAAAGTGGCTCAGATGGATGGCACAAAAGATTCTCTTGTAGTTTCAGCTTCAAAAGATTCAATAGTAAATACGATAGATTCAACTAAACTCTATTACAATGGAACTTTTGACGATTCCGATATGTTGATAAAAGGTCTTAGAAGAGGTATTCGGCATATTAATGAGAATGGTGAAGAGACATATACATACAAATGTGGAGAAGTTTCTACTATAAAAGTATATTTTGATCAAATTGCGACAATTTTTGCCTCCACAGATAAAGATGGAAGCAAATACCTGTTAGATACAAATTTTGGAGAGATTGGGCTAGACAAAAATTCTTTTGAATATTCTGACAATGAATACACCATAGGACAATGTGATGTTGATGGAAATGGCAAAGACGAGCTTATAATTGCGGTTAGTACTTCTGACGAACCATTTGTTGAAGGTGGGGGGTACGGAATAAGCATAAATGTTTTTGATTTTGAAGATGGTAAATGGAAAAGAAGAGCCTCTCTTAATGCAGGAACAAATGAGTTTCCTGCAAGCGCAAGGATTGTTAAAAATGCATTTTATATTAAAATGATGCGTTGGGAAGAAGAATATATTTTGAAAGGAAAAGAATTCGTAGAAAGTAGATAATTATGAAATATGATATTTTTATAAGTTACCGTAGAGAAGGTGGAAAGAACTATGCACGTACACTGAAACCTGAGTTAGAGAAAAGGGGATTCAAAGTCTTTCTCGACTTTGACGAGTTAAAGGATGGTGTTTTTGACAAACGCATTATGGATGCTATCAGCGAATCACCAATCTTTTTGGTCATTCTTTCCCAAGGAGCTTTAGATAGATGTATAAATGAAGAAGACTGGGTGCGACAGGAAATACTATTTGCTAACGAGTCCAATCGACATATTGTGCCTGTTGAAGTGGATAAGACATTCCGTGGATTCCCAAGTAATATACCTAATGAAATAAAAACAGTTTTAGGACAACATCAATTCTCACAAATTGATACAGAAACACTTTTGCAGGAATCGATAGACAAATTAGTGAAAGACAGAATTTTGCCTCATATTCACCATGAGGAAGAAGAATCGGAGGCATTTTTTTTAAATGATGTTGCTTCTTCAGCATATAAGAAAGGTGAAAAACTATTTAATGAAGAAGAATACATCCTTGCGATACCTTATTTTAAAAAGGCGGCTGAACATGGAATTACAAAGGCAATGTGCATGCTTGGTGATATATATAAAAATGGTAAAGATGTAGACAAAAATTGCGAAGAAGCTCTCAAATGGTATCAAAAAGCGGCAGATCTTGGTGATCCTGATGCTCACAATGCGTTAGGGTGGTTCTATTACGAAGGTATTGGAACTGAAAAGAATTTCGAAAAAGCAATAGAACATTTCACCTTCGCTGCTATTGAAAAGGGGCATCCATGTGCAGAATATGGATTAGCTGAAATATATGCTAGGGGAAGTGGCGTTAAACAAGATACCAATAAAGCTAACAAATGGTACACATATGCAGCTGAACATAATCATCCAGTTGCACAATACGTTCTTGGGAATATATATAAAAAAGGTTTGGGAGTCTGTAAAGATTATGAAAAAGCTGTAAAGTGGTATAGAAAGGCGGCTGAGCAAGGACATAAATATGCTCAAAACTTTCTAGGTAACATGTATTATTACGGATATGGAGTCTGCAAAGATTATGAAGAAGCTGTAAAGTGGTATAGAAAGGCCGCAGAACAAGGATATGATGAAGCGCAATACGATCTTGGCAATATGTACTACAATGGCTATGGAGTCAACAAAGACTATACCGAAGCCATAAAGTGGTACAAGATGGCGGCAGAACAAAAACATGCCAAAGCACAAGAAAAATTATTATCTACTAAATCAGAACTCTTATCTCAAGAGGAATATAATAGATCGGTCCAAAATGAAATAGCTAAAATTCTTGCAAAAATGATTCAAGATAAGGAATAAAAATCAGATCACAAATACAATGCTATAATGGAATGGGCTAAGATAAATCTATAATGCCGAAAAAAATGTGAAGAAAAGGATTATTATAATATATGAAATTATGAAAAAATTTTATCTGTTGTTAATTAGTTTTTTAGAATGGTGGCCATGTAGAAAAGTTGCATACTTTTTTTCTCATGGGGGAACGCATTTCGTAAGTTTTATCCTTGCATTTCTTGCTGGATGGTATTGCTATAATAGAAGCACATCAGACTCAGGTCCGATAGCTCATAGGCTAATTATCAGTGTTGATCGAGAGCAAACTCAGTTTTATAAGAACCCAAATGCGAAACTCTATCAATTACACATTGGACTTACTTTAAATAGTGATTCCGTTGAAGAAAAGACACATGGCTACACAAGAAACAAATTAGAAATAACGGCTTCACCCGACGGGCGTGATTCGTTAGGCACTCATGTCTCAATAGGGATGTCGCCTTACAAAGAAGCTGTCAAATTTGACAAGGATTTTGACTCAACAGCCATCGGGACATATTTAGTTAAGCAGCCCACAGACTCCACAATATTAATTGATTTAGCTCCCCAAAGATCTATAGAATTACCTAGTGGAAAATTTGCCTTCGGGCCTCAAAGAGTTGAAGTCTATAGTATTAATTTAGGAGTAAGAAAAAACAATCCTTATTACTATTATTACATTGGATTAGATATACCAGAAACATCAGATGGTCAAACTGCGATACATCCATTTACCACATTTTCTTTTCAATTAGGAGATCATGTAAGATTTAAGAATTTAGGCTATATTCATCAGAATAAAGATTTAAAGTACAATTTTATATATCCAGAACCCGATGTGGTAAATGGAGCATGGATATACTATTATACAAAGGAAAAAATGGATAAAGTTCGAGCTAATCATGGAGTCGTCATACAAGCAGAAGACGTACAAGCATTAAATAAAAATAATAGAGAGGTTTTCTTATATTCTGTTCTTGTTGGTCTATTTGCAGCCCTATTCTTTGATATCTTTATTCAGTTAATCCGTGAATGGCGAAATATTAATCTAAAAAATGATCAAGCCAAAGTATGTCTTAAAGAAAAATCAGATACCATAACAGAAGAAAAAAGTGACAAATAGCCTAGGTTTCAATATCTGTTATGTAGACGAGGATGTCTTGTAAACCTCGACATTTTTTTTAAACAACTTGGAATTATATAGTATAATTTGTACTTTTGCAAACAAAGAACTATAGATATGGAAGAACGATATAAAGAGCAGGCCGAAAAGCATGCTTTTGTTGATAATTTGAATGCACGAGGCTTAACTGTTAGCCTCGGGTATTTATTTTTCTAAAAAAGAAATTGGAAATGCAGACAATACTCATATTGATAGTAGCGCTCCTTCCCGCTGTACTCCTGTGGTTGTATATCTGGAAGAAGGATAGGCAGAAAGAACCGACACCTTGGCTGGTGAAGGCTGTGCTATGGGGAATAGCCATTAGTATGCCCGTTGCTATACTTGAAATAGGAATACTGTCGGTTTTGTTTGGAACGGGAGGCATGCCGTCCAATCTCTTTGAAACGACGGCATTTGCCTTCATCGTAGCTGCGATACCTGAAGAGACGTTCAAGTTATTCGCGCTTTGGGTGGTGTTGTGTAAAAATCCATATTTCGATGAGCACTTTGATGGTATCGTGTATGCGGTATGTGTAGGATTGGGTTTTGCAGCGTTTGAAAACGTATTGTATCTGTTCAGTTATGATGAATGGGTGTCCGTCGCTATCGTGCGTTCGTTATTGGCTGTGCCTGGTCATTATGCCTTTGCAATACTGATGGGTTACTATTATTCGGTCTATCATTTTGTAAATCATTCTCCGAAAGTTGCATCCTGTATCCTATTGGTTCCGATATTAGTACATGGCGCATATGATGCTATTGCAATGAGCGGTATGATTAATCCGTATATTGGGGGACTGAGTTTTTTCGTCCTTATTTATTTCTGTGTTAAGATGCATAAGGTGGCGAGGGCTAAAGTATTGGCATTAGCGGATGAGAATGGTGATAGAACTAGGCTCGGAAAAGACTTTTTATTATGATAATCAATAAAAAAAATATAATGAAACAGGAAAAGTACACACTGCAGCCGATTGACACGACGGATGTTAAGCTGCCAGAGGAGTTAGAACAGTTGGTAGAGCAAATGTCAAAGAACGTACATGATGTATGGGCTGAGACTCGTATTAAACAGGGTTGGACGTATGGCGAGCAACGTAATGACGAGATCAAAACTCATCCGTGCCTCGTGCCATACGATGAACTTCCAGAAGAAGAAAAGAAGTACGACCGCAATACGTCTATCGGAACGCTAAAACTGATTATGAAGCTCGGTTTTAAGATTGTTAAGTAAATGGAATCACAAAATATAGTATATTTCGCGTTTAAAATTATCTGGATAGTCAATGGTCGTTTTTTTATTTTCTATAACTCAAAGCCTTTCCAATAATGAAAACTATACGTATTTTTTTAAGTAGTACATTCAGAGACATGGATGTAGAACGTGATGCTCTTAGGAATATTGTTGCGCCACGTTTGAATAAAGAATTAGCTGTGTACAATATGTGTGTTGATATGGTTGATTTACGACACACCGTTGAAACCAATCCTAAATTGTCGCAGAACGAAAGAGAGCAATGCATTTTCAATATCTGTCTGGATGAAA
>Ga0310786_10008578_pt1 | contig 13098 bp, 21 predicted proteins | sample AusTroGonzalo_MG_FD_203881 | JGI IMG/M metagenome (GOLD analysis project Ga0310786, IMG submission 203881) | Bovine rumen microbial communities from tropical cattle in Woodstock, Queensland, Australia - Gonzalo_03 (v2) (version 2) | ecosystem: Host-associated > Mammals > Digestive system >... | reverse complement strand
TGACAAAAACACCCGTCCCAGGGTCGCCCATTGACTTGGCAATCAGGGCCTCTGGATCAGTCTCGAAACTAGCCGCCAGCCTGGGGGTTTCTCAACAAGCGGTATCCAAATGGAAATCCGAGAACCGGATTCCGTTTGCCCGAATTGAGTCCGTCTCCAAGGCGACAGGCATCCCGGCGCGCCTGCTTCTGCCTGAGTCCTTTGCGAAAGCTGTCTCACCCTCCGAATAAGTAAGCGAGGCCTAGTCATGGCAAAAACCAAGGTCATCTTCATTCCGTGGTATGTGAATGAATGGCTTGCCAGCACCTACATGATGCGGCCGGTGGAGTACACCTTCTATCACCGCGCACTCATGCAGTACTACCTGAAGGGCAAACCGCTATCACAAATCGACATCGACCGATTGATCGCCAGCACATCGTCCGATACATCGTCCGATACATCGTCCGATACATCGGACGATACATCGGATGATCGCCGTGAGATGTGTCGAGCGATCATCGAAGAGCACTTCGTCCGATCATCGGATGGCCTCTATCACAACGTCAAAGCGGATGAGGAACTCGCAAAAATTGGCGCAAAGTCGCAGAAAGCTAGGGATGCGGTGGCTGTTAGGCTCGAAAAGCAACGGAAGAAGAACGAACGCTCATCATCCGATACATCGGACGAAACATCATCCGATAGATCGAACGATCATCTAATTAATAACCAATATCCATTAACCAATAGTAATAGTGATACCTCTCTTAGCAGAGAGGTATCTGTCGGCCCCGCCAATCAGCAAGCCTCTTCGGACTCTGTTGAGGGCGCTCCCTGGGATGAGGCAGAAAAACCTCAAACCAAGGCCAAAAACAAACCGGTCCTTTTCTCTGAAACCGGAATCACCACCCTGCCTGACGAATGGCGCAGCTACGCCTCGACCTACTCCAAGGAGATAGACGCGGATCAGCTTTTCGCTGACTTCATCTTCTATTGGACGCAAGGCGAGGGAAAGGACATTCGCCGCGCGCCTAAGGGCTGGGCTACGACTTGGCAGCACCGAGTCCGGTTTACCGCTGAACAGCTTTCTAAGCGCTCGCCCTCGCAACGCAAGGGCAACTCTCAACAGCCGCAATCCCTCGCTATGCGTGGGTATGTGAACTACGACGAAATTGACTACCACGAGGGGATCAATCCAGATGGAACTTTCTAACCAGATCACGCAAAAGCGCCTTATGACTTGGCGCGGTGAGCAATGCGAAGTGATTAAGGGCGGTATCTGTCCGACGCACGGCCTGTTCCCGCACCTCATCCTGTCCCCGACGCATGGGTATGCCGGTTTTGTCGGTAGCTGCCCGCGCTGCCGTGAGGAAGAGAAACAGCGCAAGGACTTCGGCGCGCTCGCGCTCCCTCCGCGTTTCCAGGACAAAACTTTCCAGAACTTTGTCGTGACCCCCGCGAACAATGCCGTCTATGACTTCATGTACGACTACGCGCTCCACGCGGACGAGGTCTGCGAGACAGGGCAGAGCGTGATCTTTCTCGGTAAGCCTGGGACCGGCAAGACGCACCTCGCGTGCGCGGCCCTGAAACAGTTTTTTCTTTTCGGTCATACCGGCCTTTTCACCAGCGTCGCAAAGATGATTCGCACGATTCGCTCCACCTGGGGGACCACGGACAGCGAAACCGAGGCAATCAACCGCTTTGTCAATGTCGATTTGCTTGTCATTGACGAGGTGGGCGTGCAGGCCGGCAGCGACAACGAGCGCAACGTTCTTTTCTCGGTCCTCAATGAGCGATACGAAAACGTCAAACCGACCATTCTCATCAGCAATGAGCCGGTCAACTCTTTCAAGGCCTATGTGGGCGAACGGGTCTTTGACCGATTCCGCGAAAACGGCGGCAAGGCCTTCATCTTCGATTGGACCTCATTCCGCACCGGAGGCGCAGCATGAAGCTCCGCTTTGGTTCTGTCTGCTCCGGTGTCGAGGCCGCGTCCCTCGCATGGAATCGGCTCGGATGGAGCGCGGCATGGTTCGCGGAAATCGAGCCTTTTCCCTGCGCAGTTTTGGCGCACCACTTCCCGGCCGTGCCGAATTACGGAGACATGACCGCGCTGCCTGGGCGCATCCGTTCGGGCGAAATCGAAGCGCCCGACCTTTTGTGCGGCGGCACGCCCTGCCAGGCGTTCAGCGTCGCGGGCCAGCGCCGCAGCCTTGAGGACGCCCGCGGCAATTTATCACTCGTTTTTTGTGAGATCGCAGATGCAATCGATTCAGCTCGACTTGTTCGAGGACTACCTCCCGTCATTGTGTTCTGGGAAAACGTCCCAGGGGCCTTGTCAACCAGGGACAACGCATTCGGCTGCTTCCTGGGCGAACTTGCTGGAGCAGACGCTCCCCTCACGCCCGGCGCAGACCGATGGCCGAGTGCAGGTCTGGTTGCCGGCCCGAAAAGGAAAGTCGCTTGGCGCATCCTCGACGCTCAACATTTCGGAGTGCCCCAACGACGCCGTCGCGTCTACGTTGTCGCAAGTTTTAGAGAGGGGGGGGCATCGACCCTAGCAAAGTACTTTTTGAGCGCAAAGTCGTGCACCGGGATTCTTCGCAGATTTGCCGAGCTGGGCAAGCAGGTGCCGACAGAGATCAAGACAGCGTTCGAAGCAATGATCGTTTCAGCGGGTGCACGTTATGAAGGTTTACGAATGGCACGGTAATGACACCCGCCTCAAAGAGCTGGAAAACGTAAGCGAGACGGTGACTGCCCGCTATGGCACCGGAGGCAACAACACCCCGCTTGTTCTTGAGTCGCACAGGGTGCGCCGCCTAACCCCTGTCGAGTGTGAGCGCCTTCAGGGTATGCCGGACAACTACACAAGGATTCCGTACAGAGGCAAACCCGCCGAGCAGTGTCCGGACTCGCCTAGGTACAAGGCCATTGGTAACTCGTGGGCGGTCCCTGTGATTGCATGGATCGGAAAAAGAATCGACAACGCACTTGAGGAGAAAAGAAGTGCCAAAAGTAATGGAAATCGTTGACAACAACCAGGACCGACGCAATTTCGTGATCGGTCACACCGAGCAGAGCGTCGAGTACGGCCACGCGGTCGTCATGGGAATGGTTAACCCTGGGCGAAAAGAGCTGACAGTCGGGATGACGATTGACAGCGAAACGGCGCGAGTTGTCGCGCGGCTGATCATGGAAGAGGCAGACCGCGTTGACGAGAAAAACGATTTGATTTGCAAAGGCAGGGCCTAGGGAGACAAGCGATGACGATCCTTTACCAATTCCTTACGAGGGATGAAGACATCTACATAACGACGGCGGCTGGGGAAATCCTGAAGCACTACGGCGCAGATAACCAGCTAGACAAGCTCGCGGAAGAGTGCGCCGAATTTGCCGCCGCTCGCCTGAAGAATCGAATCAGCCCCTCGCAGGAGGCCGCTGATCACGAAATGGATGAGTTGGCTGACGTCATTGTCATGCTTGAGCAGATTGTCCAGTCGCAAAAGCCCGCCCAGGGTCGGCGGCTTGCCGGTCATGTCATGGTGAAACTCGACCGACAGCTCAGACGAATCAGCCAAGAAGGGGAGCGCGATGTCAGGGCATGAGTGGATCACGGACAGGCTGCCGGAAAAGAAAGATCGGTACGCAATCAGCGCGATCAAAAAGGGCGAAAAGGAACAGATAGTCATGACGACTATTGCGGTTTGGAATGGGGAAATGTTCATCACGGACCTACTCCCGACCGGCTCTGTCGTAGTTGCGTGGGCGGAACTGCCCGAGGAGAAGGAGGCGCTGGCCGGGAGGTGCAAGCAATGAGTCCAAAGATGAAAGCAATGATCGCGAACGTACTCGACTCAGTTAAACAGAACCCCGGAAAAACGCGGGGCGAACTGATGAGGATCATGTCAGCGAGCGGCTATTGGATCGACAACGCTATCCCGTGCCTACTTCACCAGGGGAAGATCGTTCTGCTGGATTCCGAACGACCGGCGAACACAAAGGCCGGCAAGAGAGCGGTCAAAGTCATTTACGCAACGGAGGAGGCTTATGAGTAGGGTTTTCGACAAGTACCTTTGGGGATGGATCGTGATTGTCCTTTGTGGCGCTTTGCAGCTTTTCTTTGTGCTGCTTGCGGTTTTGGACTGCGCCTATGGACTTTTTGAGGAATGAAGGGATGGAAACGAGTTTCAAGATAAAAGACGCATATGAGCGAGGCTATCGGGTTGGACAGGGAAAAGACATTCACATTCAACACCTGGCGTGGTACAGCCATGCGAGCAAGGCAGAACAGGCTGCATACAACCAGGGCCGGCTTGATGGCGTGAGCAAAGCAAGTCCGAGGTACTAGGCCATGCAGCTCAGAAAGAGCGCGTTCGCGCGCGCAGGCCGCTTGCAGGCGGGACAGATGAACAAAACAGAGGCGGCCTATGCGGCGCACCTCAGGATTCTCAAGGCGGCTGGAGAGATCAAAGACTTTTGGTTTGAGCCGTATTCGGTCAAGGTTGCAGCGAACCGGTGCAGCTATACGCCTGACTTTCTCGTTCAGTACCCGGATGACTCTTTGGCGTTTCACGAGGTCAAGGCGAATCCCGCGCTCTTTTTGGACGATGCAAAAGTCAAGGTCAAAGTTGCGAGCGACATTCAGCCCATTCCGCTGATTGTCGTTTTTCCCGTTCCCAAAAAAGCCGGGGGCGGGTGGAAATACGAGGCGTTCTAGGTGTTTCCGAGGCAGAAAAATTCATATCTGCCTAAGTATTTTTCCGAGGTTTGAAAATGGATGACCTAGACCGCGCAGAGAAACACATTGAAATGGAACTGACCGCTCAAATTCGGGTGGTCCGTTCCCAGGCAAGCGAAAAGCTCCCTTTCGTTCGCTTTTGCCTGAATTGCGGTGAACCGACGCAAAAGGGCGCGCGCTGGTGCTGCCCTGAGTGTCGGGATGATTGGGAAAAGGCAAGGCGGGCGAAATGGCATCAAGACACTCAGAGCTGGTGAGGCTCATAGGCGAGCGCATGAAAAAGGCGCGCGAACTTTGCAACCTGTCGCAACAGGTCGCGGCGGCGCGCCTGCATTACGCGAACGGGAGCAAATTGTCGAAAGTCGAAAACGCGACAAACAGCAATTCCGTTCCGATCTGGCTGATCGTGCGCGCGTCCGAGGTTTACCAAGTCTCTACCGATTTTCTGCTTGGCCTCACTAACTCATTCGAGCGCTCTATCCGGATCAGCAATGAGCGCTCGGTCGCGTCCTGGCTCTACGATGAGTGGCAGGCCCAGCGCGTCCGGGACATGGGCGTGTTTGCCATTTTCTGCAAGCGCCAGGATCAACAGGAATCATCAATCAAAAAGATCGCCTCAGACGTAGATGAACTCAAAGAGGCCTTTCGCGTTTTCCGCAACCTAAACAAATTCGACGAGCTGCGCGGCGGAGCGCGCCTGTACAAGGCCGTCGGTGAACTCACCGCAAGCACCGATCATGCCGTTGAACAGGTCAAGCGTTTCCGGGGCGAGTGCCTGACCGCAAGCCGTGGCACTCCGCAACTTGAAATTCTTTTCGATCCTGACCGAAAGAAGGGCGAGGGCAAGGATGGCAAGGCTGACTGAGGGGCAATGGGCATCCCTGCGCGCAACCTGGGAAAGGGACCCACGAAAGGGCTTTACCTGGCTCGCTGAAGAGTGCGGCCTACAGGTGAGCGCGCCCGCTATCCGCAAGGCTTGTCTGCGTGACGGATGGGCTAAAGTGCCTGAGGAATTGATGGTCAAGCACGCGGAAAAGAAGAGCACGAAAGTTTCCCGAAAACTTGCGGAGAAAGTTTCCCGCAAGAAAGTTTCTCGAAAAAAAGCGAAACCAGAGAAACTTTCGCCCGAAACTTTGATGACTCAGAAACCAGCGACAAACGCGAACGAAATCACCGCCGAACCGCTGAAAATCAGCATTACGCCCGCCGATTTTCTGCCGGCAAACTTCGCAAACGCAAAGCAGGCAATCTTCGCGCGCGCGTTGCTGGAAACCGGCTCGATCAAAAGCGCCTCGACGATGGCTGAAGTGCCATACACGACGGGGCATTATTGGTCCACCTTGCCCGCGATTGCGACTGCGTGGCGAGAGTATTCCTTTGCCGTTGCCCGGACGCTCGATTTTGCCCCCGAAAACGTCATTGTGCAGGCCGTGGCTGCTCTTAGGTTCGATCATTCAAAGTATCTGCGCGCCGAGCGCGTCTGTTGCCGTTTCTGCCATTCCACCGACGGCAAGCGACAGATCACCCAGGCAGAGGATGAGATGAAGCGTGAAAAATGGGAGCAGCGCCGCAATGAGCTGCTGGCCGCCGACCCTGACCGCGACATTGGCGAGTATGAGGGCTACGCTGGCGAATGGTACGACCCCCGAAAGGACATTAACCCCGACTGCCCGAACTGTCACGGAGAGGGGATTCTGCGCACCTTCTACGACGACCTGCGCAAGCTCACGCCCCTGGAAAGGGCGGCCATTCAGGGGATTGAGGAAACCGAGTCAGGCGCAATCCGCGTCAATACGATGTCAAAGGACAAGGCACTTGACGTTTTGGCAAAGATTTTCGGCTTCTACAAGGACAAGGAAGAAAAGACTGTCATCAACAACATTGCGATCAATGAGCTGAATCTGTTGCATCAAAAGCTCGAAAGCGAGGCCGATGAGTTGCAGGCGCGAATCCTGAAGGAGCGGGGCATTGTCGATGTCGTAGGAGGGGAGTAAATGGCGCAGCAAAAGAATGTGCTGACGATCATTGACGATCCCCGATACCCGGCCTTTGTCGAGAGGTACAGGAATGATCCGTATTCATTCGCCCTAGAGGTTACGGGCTTTAAGATGAGTATGGATCAAAAACGGCTTTTTCAGGAAATCGCCGTCAAGGGCGCGAAAATATCCGTTGTATCCGGCACAGGCACAGGAAAAACCGCGTCATTCGCGCGCATTGCGCTTTGGCATCTTTTATGCTTTCCGACTGCCCTATATGACGGAAAAACAGAGATAGGATCAAATACGTATATCGGCGCGCCGGTCATTCAGCAGGTTGCCGATGGTGTCTGGAAGGAAATGCAGGACACGCGCATTGCCATTGCAAACGGCCCCTGCGCATGGCTCAATGACTTCTACGAGATCACGAAAACAAAGGTCTATGTCAAGGGCTTTGATTCGCAATGGTTCATTTCGCAAGTAGCCATGAAAAAGGGCGAGGCCGTCAGCATTGCCGGTAAGCACCGCTATTGGCAATTGATAATCGTTGATGAGGCGGCGGGCGTTCCGGATGAGCACTTTGACGTGATCGACGGCACACAGACTCAGGCCGGCAATCGCACGCTCATGGCATCCCAGGGTGTGCGCACGGCTGGACGCTTTTATGACTCGCATCATTCGCTGGCAATCAAAAACGGCGGCTCATGGCTGCCCCTGAGGTTCAATTCTGAGCGCTCCCCGTTTGTCCGAACGGGCTGGCTGAAGGACAGAGAAAATGAGTGCGGCGGGCGGGACAGCGTGGAGTACCAGATTCGCGTCCTTGGCCTGTTCGCGCAGGATAGCTCGACTGTCCTTTTGACCCGCCCCGACATAGAACAATGCTTTGTCCCCCGCCAGATCATCCAGGACGACGAGGAATTTGGCTACATGGTTCTGTCCGATGTGGCCCTGGGTGAGTTCCGCGACAAGTCCGTTGTGTGGGTGGCCCGCGTTGTGGGCTATGCCGATCAGGGGCCTGACGCGCGGCGCGTGGACTACTTCGCCCTGCCTGTCTGTTCTAACCAGAAAAACGAGATTGACCTGGGCGGGGACTTGGTTGACATAACGGCCAAGCACACAAATGCAACGCTCATGGTGGATGCTGGCGGCGCGGGCGCGACTGTCTGCAAGCTGATCGAAAGGAGTGGGCAGCCGGTTCACCGCATCAATTGGGGCGGCAAGTGCTTTAGGAATGAATACCGCGACCGCTTTTTCAACCAGCGCGCCTGCGCAATGGTCCGGTTCAGGGATGCAGTACGGCAAGGCCGCGTGACAATCAGCGCGCCGATGGACCGGCGAACGCGCGAACAGCTCATTGATGAGGCGACGCGCCTGCCCTACCACTTCGCGGAGGCTGGCAGTCTCAGGTATGTCATGGAATCAAAAGAGAATATGCGCAAGCAGGGCATCCATTCACCTGACTTGATTGATGCCCTGGCTTTTGCCTTTCTCGAAAACGCGACCTATGTGAGCGCCGGCGAGGCTGCGCAGGTGAAGCGAAACGCCGAAGTTGACGCTTTGGCGCGGGCTGAAGAACTCTTTGCAGGAATTTAGGACGCGGGCAAGCGACACCCCGACCGCATAATCATGTGAACTGTCTTTTTGGGCTTTTGAAAAATGGAAAAGACCTCAGTCATCAAGTATTCGCTGGCCGAAAGAGGCCGTCAGTATCGCGGCAAGGACCGCAATTTTGACATCCCCGCAATTGTCAGGGCCATCAATTCGCCCGCCTGTCAGGAAAAAGTCAAAAACAGGGATATGCTGGGCTATTACGGGCATTGGGTTCGCCTGAAGTACGGCCTCAACCCATCCGAGGGAGGCTTGGAACAGGGCAAGCCCGCTTTTGTCGAGCCTGCCCTTGTCACGACTCTTTTGCGCGCCTATCCGGATGGGACTGTCGAGCATCAAGCGCAGTTCCTTGACAACGACAGCGGCAATTGCGCGCTCAAGCTCTATCAGTCTCACGTCGGCGGCTTTTCGAGCGTAATCGGCAATGCCTACCAGGGAAATCCCGAGTTTTACGGTTTCGATTATGTCCTAGAGCCGAACTACACCACAAATCGCGGCTACACAATGGACTCCCTGCGCGAGTGCGAAGGGGTCACGGCTGAAGAGATCGACCTTGCAATCCGCGCCGAACAAATGCGAGGGATGCTCAAAATCCTCGACGCGGTAACGACCGAGCGCGAGGCTGCGCGCGTCACGATTGACAGCTTGCGCGAGGAGAATGAAGAGTTGAGCCGGTCCCTCAAGGAAAAGGAAAAGGCGCTCACGGATGCCCTGGCAAAAATCAAGGCCACCGCTCCGGTTGTGATTTCACCCGCCGCGACCGCCCGTATGCGCCGCGATATGGCCGTTTTCGACTCCGCAAAAATCCGCATGGAAACGAGCGGGAGCATGGATGACGTGAATCTCACAAAAGACGTTCCGATTTTGCGCCGCCTGTTCCGCTAAAGGGGATGCTGAATGTTTGAACCCGTCAAAACCGCCGTAGGCCACTTTCTGCACCGCTTTTATGACGACATCACGCCTACGACAAGGCAGATGCTGGAGTACACGCGGCGCGGCTTTTCGCGCTCGGTATTCCTTGCGCCCGCGCGCATGGTGGACGCAGCGGATGAGATGATCGCCAAGTACAACCGCTACGACCAGAACGACGGGGAGACGACACCGCACAAGCTGCCGGTGATCATCATTGCCGTAGCGAAGGACTACACGCCGACCGCTCGCGAGTACGCGAGGCAAATCGCAGACCCTCGCTATGTCACGATTCCCGACGACCCGAAGGAGCGTGTTTTCAAACTGCAAACACTTTCGGGCGATTTGCGCTGCCAGATTGGAATTTTTGCGCAGGATTCACCGACCGCGCAGAGCCTTGCGGCGCAGCTGTGTCTTTGGTTGGACCGCACGGAAAACCGCCGATTCCAGGCCTGCTACAAGTTTGCAGGATTTGAGACCTGGTGGAATGTGCAGGTTGAGAATCCTGAGGTCATGGGCATCAGCGCCCCGACCGAGGCAAAGAACATCACAATTCTCGCCGTGGACGTGACTCTGCATTGTCAGGCCCCGCTCTTTCACTTCCCGAAAGAGGGCGAGCCGAACGACGGCAAGGGGACGGACTTCTTTGCCGATCCCAGTGGCTACCCGGTTGTTAAGCGCGTGGATTCTGAATGGGTGGAGTTGCCGCGATGACAAACAGGGGCATCACAAAGATTCAAACGACGATTGCAGGGTTTCAAGGCAAGCCCTGCACTGTTTTGTCTGCCTACGACCTCGACCGAAAAATCCTTGTCGTACACGCCGAAACAGACTACCGCGACGAGCGCGTGGAAGGGTGCGCGGTGATAACAAACATTCAGGAATTGGATCGGGACCGCCTTTTCTCTGCCGATGAGTTCAAGGATTCGATTCATGCCTTTGACACGCTGCGCAATGGGGTAGCCTCGGATGGTGTCTCTTCGCGCCTGGTATTTGGCGAGCGGGCCAAGCGCGCCGATCCTAACGCCGTTGTCGAACAAGACGGAATCAGCGAGAGCGGCATCAAGTTCCGCGTTTCTCCTGAGGCCACGAATGCGCACGTCGCAGTTTTGGCGGCCTGCTGGTATGCCGTGCAATGCGACGCGATAGGCCGAACTGTGGACTACTTTGACGACCTCAACGAACTGCTCCAGGGGCAGGTGGTAACAATTGGCTAGGGAGGGCTAGGGCATGATGGATAAAGACAACTGCGCAGCCGCCCGTTTTTTCGCGGCGGTGCGCGACTTCGCGGAAAGCGCGCAGCCCTACACGCAGGGCGTGACATGGTACCGGACCAAGCCCGACGAAACGCGAGATTTCACGCTGATTTCGGAGCGGGTGTACGGCGTGAGGCATGAGATTCTCGCCGTCATGGCAGTCTGTCATGTTGACACGATTGACGATGAAGTAAAGCAATCGCTCTACGCCTTTCCGAACGCCGCGACGCTCTACGCGCTCAAGCGTGACACCGGCTTTGAGTCCGACCCCGAAATGCGCGAGGATTTCACGCCGATTTGGGCTGAATGAGGGGCGAAGGGATGGCTAAGAAACTCACTCCCGAACAGCAGGCGCGGGTTGCGAAAGAGGCGCAATCATGGCTGGGAAAAGTCTCGGGCCATGTTTCGGCGGCTAATCGTCACTTCCGCGAGGATGAGCGTCAGCGCAAGGATGCGGAAAAGAATCGCAACATCATCCTGACTGAGCGAGAGGTCCGGGGACTGTGGGACGCGAACCGCGTTTTGCTGACGACGCTTGGCGGCAAGCCGCGCCCGATTACGGCTGATGATCTGGCTGTGTTTCGGCGCAACATGGAGATTGCCCGCAAGCGCCTGGGCAAGACTCAGGGCATCACCGCGCGGCAGGTGATTGACCTCGCAAGCTCTAACCCTCTCAACTACGAGGCATCAAAAAAGCTCTACGCCTCGGACATTGAAAAGGCCCGGAGCGAGATCACAATGGCCATGCCGGTCTCGGCAAACAACGGGACTGTCCGATTCATGACGAACGCCGGCCCCGGCAGCGAAGTCTCGCGGCATACCGTAATTGTGCGGTTCAATGAGTGGGATTCTGCCTGCGCTGATCTTGCCTCAACTTGGTTCTGGTCTAAGACAAGCCCGGAAAAGGTAGCACGGAAACTGCTCAAAACGAAGCTCGCGTTCGATTGCGACTGTGGCCGCCACCGCTACTTTTTCCGTTACATTGCCTCGATTGGAGGCTTTGCGGCTGGGCGCAAGGAAACAGGCTATCCGAAGATCAGAAACCCGAACTTAAACGGCGTGGCCTGCAAGCACGTTCTGCGCGTCATGGCTGAGATTGACAGCGGTCGCGGAGTGACCCTCGGCTTTATCACCAAGCACCTAGCCAAGGCAAGCGAATACCAGGCTAAGAGCCAGATGACTCAAAAACAGGCCGAAAAGGCGCTCAAGGACCTTGAGCCGGCAGCGGTACAAACGACCGCCGAAAAGAGGCGCGAGGCCATCAAAAAGGCGTTTTCATTTGGACTCAAAAAGGCCGTCAATTCCCCGAAACCGCAAGAGGCGAGAGACACCCTCGCGCGCAGCGGGCAGGCCTCGCGCGCCCAGGGCGAACGCGCGACGGGAATGATTAGTAAACTCTTTGGTATCGCCCGCTCGACGATTAGCGAACTCTTCAAAAAGGGCTAGAAAATGCTGACGAATGTTCCTACCGCTACAGGCGCTTTAGTGCGCTCCATTGTCTGCAATCATCCGAACAGCTTTACGGCAGAGGTCTATCGCATGATCCGGGAGCGCGTTGATGAACCGGACGGCCCCGACGCATCAACTTTCGGCGGCATGGGCGTACTCGACAAGGATGATGATCCGGAGATCGAATTTAAGTTTTTGGGCTATGCCTATGTTCTGCCCGCTGAACAGTTCGCGCCTTCCAGGCAGATGGACGCGAACGACGCGGCGCAGTTCGCGGAGGAATACCGCTTTTTGATTGAGCCGGCGGCCCCCTCAGGCCACTCCTATTGGTTCGACATTCGGGACCATGATGTTGTCTATTTGTTGATCGGTGAGGGCGGCAAGGAAAACCCCGCGAAACTCGCCTTTGAGGTGATCGGGCGCGAAACAACGACAAATATCCCGCCCTACAACACGCGCTACATCATGAATCGCAGGGATGACTTGCACGTTGACAAGAGCGGCAACTACATATCCGACAAGATTCAAAACACCCCCTAACTAGGAAAAACAAGCCATTTCAGGATGCACCGCCTTTAGAGAATTGGGATTGACGGCTGATTTTCTCTTTCAGAAAAGCCGCAAACATCTTTTTTCTCTAAAAGGAAACCTGAAATGGCAAAGACCGAACAGGAAAACTTCAGCCGTTCGACCCAGCAGGTCGCTGACTATGTTGAGTCTCTCAAGGCTGCCGCCCTGACGAAGGGTACGTTTGACAGCGCCGCTTGTGCTGATTTCGTGTCCGAAAACACGAACAAGAGCGGCTCGATCATCCCCGAAAAGCTCGCCGTTGTTCTCGACGAACTGGATGACAAGCACCAGAGCATGGTTAACAAGGCCATTCTCGACGGCTGCGCCATCTACGAAAAGAATCACGGCTGCGAAGCACCCGCTGACGTTGTGGAGCAGGCAATTCACTCTGCCTTCGCTACGACTCGCACCGCCGAAAAGAAGTTCTCGCTGCCGACTCTCGATAGCGCGAACTCTCTGCACGCCGACAATGAAAGCCTCCAGCCGAACCGCGCTGTGGTTGCCATCCTGACGACCATTGCCGAGGCTATCCCGTTCGCCCACTATCTGCCCGCAGACATTGGCTCGAACGAGGCCAAGCTGGCTATCCTGTCGCATACCGCTGGCG
>Ga0310786_10008577_pt1 | contig 13100 bp, 9 predicted proteins | sample AusTroGonzalo_MG_FD_203881 | JGI IMG/M metagenome (GOLD analysis project Ga0310786, IMG submission 203881) | Bovine rumen microbial communities from tropical cattle in Woodstock, Queensland, Australia - Gonzalo_03 (v2) (version 2) | ecosystem: Host-associated > Mammals > Digestive system >... | reverse complement strand
TGCCAGCAATGAGACCGAGATCCGCTTCCTGACGGAGGGTGATCCGCAGGCCCTGCCCTTTTATGAGCGCTTCGACAGTGGGTTGGGCGGCTGGCGACTCGTCAATGGTGACGGCGACTCCAGGCTTAAGGTTGAGGACGGCGAATTTATCAACGCTTATTTCGTGTTTGCTCCCTACTTCGAAAATCAGTATTTAATATCTCCGGAGCTTGCCAGTGACAAAGCCATCCTGGCATCTTTCTTCTACAAGGAAGTCACGGATATAGACACCAAGGTGACGAAAGTCCGTGCGGGATGGTCCACTTCCACCAAAGACACGCTTTCATTTACGTGGGGGCCCGAGGTCGAGGCTACCGATGTCTTGAAGAATTATACCATCCAGGCCCCCCAGGGTACCCGGTATTTTGCCATCAGAAAAACAGACGATGGGCATTTCCTGTACGTGGACGACATCAGCTTGATCGACGCCAGCCAATATTCCATCGAGGCTGCGCCGGCCGTTGTGTTCGGTGAGAATAAATTTGTAACAAGCTTCTACCATTTGAATTTCTCCTTTGAGTTGCCGGAAGGTTCGCGGGCCTATACGGCATTTCTGGACGGAGACGAAGTGGTGTTTCGGCTCATCGGAGACGACGGCCGCATTGTTCCCATTGACACGCCATGCATCATCATCTCCGACCCGTTGTCATCGGATTCCGGCGCACCATCGAAGACGCTGATTCTTACGCCTCTTTCATCTACCGACGTCCGGGCACACGATGGAAACATCCTCCAGAGTTGTCCCATTGAAACCATAACGGTTGACGGAACAGTGCAAGGCCAGTATGTCTATACGCTGGGAGTCAATGACGGGGTGCTGGGATTCTATCGCTTCACAGGAGAGGTGATTCCCGCCCGGAAAGTATACATCTTAAAAAATCAATAACGAAGCCACATCTTCGCTTCATATATATCAATAGCAAAAGATATCATGGAGAAGAAAAAGAATACAGTTTATGAGGCACCCGAGGTAAACGTTATTACCCTGGAGCAGGAGAGCGTCATCTGCTCCTGTTCTCGGAATGACTACGAGTACGGAGGACTTGACGAACCCGATAATGCGCGTAATTTTATAGTTTTGATTTATGAAACAGAGTAATCATATAGGCATTTTGATGCTTCTGGCGGTGGTATTTTCCGGGTGCCAGCAATTGGAAGAAGAGGTTGAACAGCAGGCCGTGGAAGCCACCTGGACGCTGACCGTCCGTGCATTGCGCAGCGGTGACGTTACGAGGGGCATAGTCATCGGCGACGGGAAAAACGAAGCCAGCACGACGAAGCTGCAGTCCATCTGGAAGGCTCGGGAGACAGTTTACGTGTACAAGGGTGATACGCAAATCGGTAGTCTTACAGCCACGCCTGATGAAACGGATGCCCACTACGCCACCCTGACCGGCGAGGTGACCACCTCCGGCATATCAGCCAACACGACGCGGCTCACCCTGCTCACGCCGGTTTCCATGGCAGACTGGACCTACACCGGCCAGAATGGGAGCCTGACGGGGAACGGCAATTCCATCGACAGCAAATACAACATTGCCAAGGCCGATGATGTGCTTGTAACGGCGGTCTCCGGCAACAGCATCACTACGGCAGATGCCTCTTTTGCCAACCAGCAGAGCATCTACCGGCTCAGTTTCCGCCTCCAGGAAAAAAGTGAGGGGAAAAAAACACCCATTTCCGCCAAGCGCATAACCTTGTCGGCCGCAAAAGGCGGCCTATGGCGGAATGCCACCGATGGCACCGGTCCTCTCACGGTGGTCCTTCCTACAGCTACGACTGACCCCATCTTCGTAGCTGTTCGCAACCTGAATACAACCGATGAAGAAACACTAAATTTCCAGGTGGTTGTCAGCGACGGCATTACCTATTGGGGCAGCAAGACCATCCCCGCCACCTACAAGCCCAACGGTACTTTCGTGAGCATCAAAAACGCCACCCTCACCCAACGCTTGGGCGTAACTATTTCACCTCAAACCGTAAATAAAGTGTTGTAGCTACTTTCCTGGAATCACTGGAGGTAAAAACGAATATTTATCGCATAAGAAGTGCATATTTGCAAGGAAAAGGGGCAAATATGCACTTTTTGTATTATTTCTTTGGCTTTTTGAATAAAAATGAATAATTTTGCGGCGCATTTTCATAATGCGTCGCGAAGATATTGTTAAAGTTAGTTAGTAATAAACAAATATATTATGTCAGAACAATTAGAAGTGAAGGAGCTCGATCAGGTGGTCGTACGCTTCTCAGGTGACTCCGGCGACGGTATGCAGTTGGCCGGCAACATCTTCTCTACGGTCAGTGCCACCGTTGGTAACGGCATCTCAACATTCCCCGACTATCCCGCTGACATCCGCGCCCCGCAAGGCTCGCTCACCGGTGTGTCTGGCTTCCAGGTACATATCGGCGCTGGCAAGGTCTACACCCCAGGTGACAAGTGCGACGTGCTGGTGGCCATGAATGCAGCAGCGCTGAAGACGCAGTACCGCTACGCCAAGCCGGGTGCTACGATCATCATCGACACCGACTCTTTCGGTCCCAAGGATCTGGAGAAGGCACAGTTCAAGACGGAGGACTACCTCGGCGAGATGAACATCGACCCCGATCGCGTCATCCAGTGTCCGCTCACCACGATGGTGAAGGACTGTCTGGCTGACACGGGTATGGACATGAAGGCGATGATGAAGTGCCGCAACATGTTCGCCCTCGGACTCGTCTGCTGGCTCTTCGACCGCGACCTGAACCTCGTGGCCAACTTCCTGAAGGAGAAGTTCGCCAAGAAGCCCGCCATTGCCGAGGCTAACATCAAGGTGATCCAGGCTGGCTACGACTACGGACACAACACCCACTCATCGACGGTCAACGTCTATCGTGTGGAGTCGAAGCAGAAGGAGCCCGGACGCTATATGGACATCACGGGTAACAAGGCTACGGCCTACGGTTTCATCGCCGCTGCCGAGAAGGCCGGACTGAAGCTCTACCTCGGTTCTTATCCTATCACCCCTGCCACCGACGTGCTCCACGAGTTGTCGAAGCACAAGTCTTGTGGTGTCATCACCGTCCAGTGTGAAGACGAGATCGCAGGCTGTTCGTCAGCCCTCGGTGCCTCGTTCGCTGGTGCCCTCGGTGTCACCTCGACCTCTGGTCCTGGTATCTGCCTGAAGAGTGAGGCCATGAACCTCGCCGTGATTATGGAACTGCCGCTGGTGGTGCTCGACGTGCAGCGTGGTGGTCCTGCTACGGGTCTTCCCACGAAGTCGGAGCAGACCGACCTGCTGCAGGCCCTCTTCGGCCGTAACGGTGAGAGTCCCATGCCTGTGATGGCTGCCACTAGTCCTACCGACTGTTTCGATGCCGCCTACCAGGCTTGTAAGATCGCCCTGGAGCACATGACACCCGTCGTACTGCTCACCGATGCCTTCGTGGCCAACGGCTCCGGCGCCTTCAAGCTGCCCGACATGGCCAAGCTCGATCCCATCAATCCCCCATACGTTCCTGAGGAGCTGAAGGGCAAGTGGACCCCCTATATGCGTGCTGAGAACGGTACCCGCTACTGGGCCGTGCCTGGCCGTGAGGGCTTCGCTCATATCCTCGGCGGACTGGAGAAGGACAACGCCACAGGCGCCATCTCTACCAACCCCGAGAACCACGACTTGATGACCCGCCTGCGCCAGCAGAAGATTGCAAATATCCAGGTGCCCGACCTCGAAGTCGATGGCGACAAAGATGCCGACCTGCTGATTGTGGGCTTCGGCTCTACCTACGGCCATCTGCGCTCGGCGATGGACGAGCTCCGTCAGAAGGGTTACAAGGTGGCTCAGACGCACTTCAAGTACCTGAACCCGCTGCCTAAGAACACGGCCGAGGTACTCTCTCAATTTAAGAAGGTCGTCGTGGCCGAGCAGAACATGGGTCAGCTCGCTGCCTACCTCCGCATGAAGGTCGACAACTTCGTACCTTACCAGTTCAACCAGGTCAAGGGCCAGCCCTTCGTCGTCGAAGAACTCGTCAATGCGTTTACTGAGATATTAAACAAATAAAACAACGACTACGAATTAAACGAATTAAACGAATTATTTCATGGCAGAGTTGAACAACATGACGAACTTGACATACCCAGAAGAATCACATAAGATTATCGGGGCAGCAATGGCTGTACATAGATATTTTGGTTGTGGGTTTTCTGAAAAGGTATATCAAGACGCTCTTGAAGTTGAATTCAAAAATCAAGGAATACCATACCAAAGGGAAGTGCAATTGCAGGCTGTTTATAATGGCATATCTTTGTCCTCTACTTTTATTCCTGATTTTATTTGTTATGACAAAATAATCGTTGAGTTGAAAGCTGTAAAGGAACTTGAAGATATACATCGCTCTCAAGCAATCAACTACGCTAAAGTATCTGAATGTCCTCTGGCAATTCTAATCAATTTCGGAGAATATTCACTAAAATTTGAACGTTTTCCCAACCGCAAATAAAATAATTCGTATAATTCGTGTAATTCGTAGTTTTAAAAAAATGAGTTATGAGTAATTACAATGCAAGTGATTTTAAGAAAGGCCAGCCTCGTTGGTGCCCGGGTTGTGGCGACCACTTCTTCCTGGCTTCACTCCATAAGGCTATGGCCGAGATTGGCGTAGCCCCCGAGAACGTGGCAGTCATCTCCGGTATCGGTTGTTCGAGCCGTCTGCCCCACTACATGGCAACCTACGGCATGAACACCATTCACGGTCGTGCCGCTGCCATCGCTACAGGCGCCAAGGTCGCTAACCCCGACCTCACCGTCTGGCAGGTGTCAGGCGACGGCGACGGACTGGCTATCGGTGGTAACCACTTTATTCATGCCAACCGTCGTAACATCGACCTCAACATAATCCTCCTGAACAACCGCATTTATGGTCTGACGAAGGGTCAGTATTCTCCCACCTCTCCCCGTGGCTTTGTCTCCAAGTCGAGTCCTTACGGCACCGTTGAGGATCCCTTCCGTCCCGCCGAGCTTTGCTTCGGTGCTCGCGGACACTTCTTCGCTCGTTGTGTTGCAACCGATGCCAAGGGAACCGTTGAGGTGCTGAAGGCTGCCTATGAACACAAAGGAGCCTCTGTCACCGAGGTGCTGCAGAACTGCGTCATCTTCAACGACCATTGCCACGATGTAGTATATAATAACGAGGGTCGTAAGAAGAATGCCATCTATGTGCGACACGGTGAGAAGCTTGTGTTCGGTGAGAACAACGAGTTCGGACTCGTACAGCAGGGCTTCGGCCTGAAGGTGGTCGAGATCGGCAAGGATGGCTACACCCTCGACGATGTGCTCACCCACGATGCCCACTGCGAGGACAACACCCTGCAGCTGAAGCTCGCCATGATGACGCCCGAGGATGGCTTTCCTATCGCCCTCGGTGTGATCCGCGACGTGGAGGCTCCCACCTACAATGATGCCGTTCATGCCCAGCTCGCTGAGGTCTCCGCTCAGAAGAAGTACCACAACTTCGCCGAGCTCCTCGAGACCAACGACATTTGGACAGTAGAATAACGAGTTTGCAAACTCTACTTGACAATCACCCCTAATCCTTTCAGTTTTAGGGGTGATTTTGTGTATTTATACATTTAATATCCTCATATTGTTCTCTTTTCACTTTTCACTTCTCACCTAAAAGTTGTACCTTTGCAGGCGTTTTCGGAAACTTAATTTAAATCAAGAGATATGTTTCATATTTACGAAGGATTCCATCTGGTTGAGACGTACCACAAGATGCGTCACCAGCGGAAGTACAACCCAGACACCAAGCGTGCCGTCAAGATCGCAATCGTTGCGCTTGTTACTCTTTTGCTCTGGAATATGCCCACCGAGTGGTATGGCATCCAGAACCTCACCATCATCCAGCAGCGTATCATCGCCATCTTCGCGTTTGCCACGCTGATGTGGATTCTTGAAATCGTTTCGTCGTGGGCGACCTCGGTGGCCATTATCGTCCTCATGCTACTCTTCTGTTCCGACAGCGGCATCGCGCCGATGGTAAACGAGGAGGTTGTGGGCAAGCTCCTCTCCTATAAAGGCGTGATGGCCTCGTTTGCCGACCCTGTGATCATGCTGTTCATCGGTGGATTCGTGCTCGCCATCGCCGCCACGAAGACCGGTCTCGACGCCCAGTTGGCCAAGGTACTGCTCATACCCTTTGGCACCCGCAGTGAGATGGTGCTGCTCGGTTTCCTACTCATCACGGGCCTCTTCTCGATGTTCGTATCCAATACGGCTACAGCCGCTATGATGCTGACGTTCCTGACACCCGTGTTCCGTCAGTTGCCGCCTGAGGGAAAGGGCCGTATCGCTCTGGCCATGTCCATCCCTGTCGCTGCCAACCTCGGTGGTATGGGAACGCCCATCGGCACGCCGCCGAACACCATCGCCCTGAAATACCTGAACGACCCTGAAGGTCTGAACCTCGGCCTCGGTTTCGGTCAGTGGATGATGTTCATGTTCCCCCTCGTGGTGGTACTGCTGTTCATCAGCTGGCGCCTGCTGCTGAAGTTCTTCCCCTTCACACAGAAGACGGTAGAACTGAAGATCGACGGTGAAATGCAGAAAGGTTTCCAGTCGAAGGTCGTCATCTTCACCTTCATCCTCGCCATCGTTCTCTGGCTGTCCGACCGTATCACCGGCATCAACGCCAACACGGTGGCCATGATCCCCTTCTGCATCTTCGCCCTAACGGGCGTCATCAATAAGCGCGACCTCGAGCAGATCAACTGGAGTGTCATCTGGATGGTGGCCGGTGGTTTCGCCCTCGGCTACGGTCTGAACGCCTCCGGTCTGGCTGCCAATGTCGTGGAGAGCATCCCCTTCGGAAATCTCTCCCCGCTGCTCATCCTTATCCTCGGAGGTGCCATCTGCTACCTGCTTAGCAACTTCATCTCGAACTCCGCTACAGCAGCACTTTTGATGCCGATCCTGGCCATCGTCTGCGGCGCTATGGGTGACAAGCTCGACCCCATTGGCGGCACGCCTACCGTCCTCATCGGTGTAGCCATCGCAGCCTCCAGCGCAATGATCCTGCCCATCTCCACCCCGCCGAATGCGCTGGCCTTCGCCACGGGTTACGTCAAACAGAACGAAATGGCCCGCATGGGTATCATTATGGGTATTGTCTCGATGGTATTAGGCTTCGGCCTCGTCTACCTGATGGGAACCCTGCACTTGATATAAACAATAAAGCCCGCCGGTTGGCGGGCTTTATTGTTATTTGTCTGCTATCTTTCTGAAGCTCTGCAGCTTCTCGCCGTAGCAAAGATCGCCACAGTCACCAAAGCCTGGTACGATATATTTTTGTTCGTTCATACCTTGGTCAATGGCAGCACACCAGATGGTAGAGCCCTCCGGCAAAGTCTCCTTCACCACCTCAATGCCCTCTGGAGCGGCAATGACACAACACAGGTGAATCTTCTTCGGCTTGCCCGCCTGTAGCAGGGAATCGATGGCTGCAGCCAAGCTACCGCCCGTTGCCAGCATCGGATCCACGATGAGCAGCGTCTTGCCTTTTACACTGGGTGTGGCGATGTAGTCCGTATGGATTCCCACCTCCGTATGCTCACGGTTAATGTACATCCGGAAGGCAGACACGAATGCATTGTCGGCACGGTCGAAAACATCAAGGAACCCTTCGTGGAACGGCAGTCCTGCACGGAGAACCGTAGCAATGACCAGATCTTCCTTCGGTAGGGGGATATCCAGAGTGCCGAGTGGCGTAGTTATGGTCTTCGGCTTATACTCCAAGGTCTTCGACAGTTCGTAGGCCATCATCTCGCCGATGCGCTTGATGTTATGCCGGAACAGGAGTCGGTTTTTCTGATAGTTCTTGTCGCGCAACTCCGACATATAACGGTTGAGAATTGAGTTGCTTTTACTGAAATCTATTACTTCCATAATGCTTTTTGTTTTAAGTTTGGGGCAAAAGTATAAAAAATATTCGAAATGATGCAATTATTTCGGATTTTTTTTGTATATTTGCCGCAGATATGATGAAACTGCCTAAAATAATCGCCAGGACCTTGTCAGTTCGGTTGAGTCTGATGGTTGTCTGTGAGATAGCACTGCTTCTCATGGGTTCATTGGCAGTGATGTTCTATTTCTCGCGCCAGGCCCTGAAGGAAGAGGCGATGCACAATGCCGAGCAGACATTGGAGGGCACAGTGCAGCATATCGACAATATCCTCTTGAGCGTGGAGCAGTCGGCAGGCAATATCTACTGGGATCTGATGGCCCATATCGACCAGCCCGAACGTATGTTCACCTATAGTCGGCAACTCGTGGAATGCAACCCATACATCATTGGCTGCGCCATCGTTTTCAAGCCCTATTTCTATACTGACCGCGAATTGTTCATGGCGTACGTTCACCGCAAGGGCCAGAGTGTCACCACCGATGCCCAGTCGGAGCTGGTAACCTCAGAGACCTTTACCTCGAGGCCCTATACCGAACAGATATGGTATATCGCGCCGATGGAGACGGGCTTAGCCAGCTGGACCGACCCGCTGAAGGGCGAGGACACTGAGGACGAGGCACTCTGCACTTTCTGTCTCCCGTTGTATGACCGCAGCCAGAAGCCCATAGGCGTACTGGCCGTCGACCTGTCCATCGGTCTGCTCTCGCAGATCGTCAACGCCGCAAAGCCCTCTGCCAACGGCTACAGCACACTGCTGGGGCGTAGCGGCTCGTTCATCATACATCCTGATCCCGAAAAACTGTCGTATCAAACAGTATTCACACAGACCGAGCATGGCGCTGCCCCCTCTGTAAAGGAGGCTGGCGAGGCGATGGTAAGGGGTGAGACGGGCTTCAGGTCGTTCCTTATGCATGGCGAGAAGTGGTATGTGCTCTACAAGCCCTTCCAGCCTGCCCTGGTGCCAGGTCGTTCAAAGGAACCGCTCGGCTGGAGCATCGGCGTGGTCTATCCAGAGGATGACATCTTCGGCGACTACAACAAACTGCTCTACTTAGTACTGGCCATTGCCATCGTCGGTCTGCTACTCTTCTACGTGCTCTGTCGACTGATTGCTCACCGTCAGCTGATGCCTTTGCGCCAGCTGACACAGTCAGCCCAGCGCATAGCAGGAGGCCACTACGACGAGATCATCCCTGAGACCCAGCGTGCCGACGAAATCGGTCAACTGCAGGACCACTTTCAGCAGATGCAGCAGTCTTTGGCCGCCCATGTCAGTGAACTGGAACAGTTGACGAACACGCTGCATGAGCGCAGTGAGGTATTGCAGAAAGCCTATCGTCAGGCCAAGGAGGCCGACCGTATGAAGACGGCTTTCCTGCACAATATGACAAACCAGATGACAGGCCCTTCGGACGTCATCAATAAGAGCGTAGAAGCTCTCTGCAACGACTTTGGCAGTCTCAGCGAGGCCGCTGCCGACCGCGAGGTAGGCATTATCCAGCAGCAGAGCAAGACAATCCTCGACCTGTTGGACGGTCTGATCCATACGGCAGAAAAGGAAGGAGGCTGCCTATGAACAAGATCCGTCGCAGCCTCTCGATGAAGCTCAGCCTCAGCATCGTGTTGATGGCCGCCCCCATCTTCGTCATTGCTTTAGGCATCCTGTTCTTCCAGTCACGGCAGTTCATCCAACAGGAGGCCGAGGAGCGAGCCACCAGTGTGCTCAACACGACGACCCAGCGCGTGAGGAACTACATGAGTGCCGTAGAGACCGCCACAAATGCCAACACGCGGTTCGTAGAGGAATACTTCCATCCTGACTCACTGATGGCCATCTCGCGCCGCATCGTAGCGATGAACCGTCACGTCTATGGCTGTAGCATCAGTGCAGAGCCCGACATGTTCCCCCAGTGTGGACGCTATTTCTCAGTCTATACGGTTTACCGAGGTGACTCACTCGTCTCGATGCGTGAGCCGGCGTATGAGTATTTCAAGAAAGGTTGGTATAAATCCCCCATCGTCTTAGGCAAGGCCTGCTGGGTGGACCCATATAATGAATACGGCGAAAACACGTACACCCCCGATGAGACCATTTCCTCGTTCAGCAAGCCATTATACGAGAAAGACGGGCGTTTGGTGGGCATCATCTCTACCGACCTCTCCTTCCGAAGGCTCTCCGAGGCCATCGACTCCGTTGGGCACCCCTATCCCAACGCCTATTTCATACTCATCGGCAACGACGGACGCTATTTCATCCATCCTGACACTACACGCCTCTTCCGGAAGACCATCTTCACCGATGCCGACCCCAACCATCAGGCTGACCTGATTGCCTTAGGGCATGAGATGACGGCTGGCAAGCAGGGGGCGATGCATGTCACCATCAATGGTAATCTCTGCCACGTCTGCTACCGCCCACTGCCTGGCACCGACTGGAGCCTCGCCCTGATATGTCCCGATAACGATGTCCTGAAGAACTACCATCAGCTGGTCTACATTATCAGTGCCCTCATCATCGTTGGACTACTGGTGATCCTGCTGATGTGCAGCCGGGTCGTAGGCCGGGCCATCAGACCTGTCAACCAGTTGGTGAGCATGACTCAGCAGATGGCATCGGGCAACTATGACAACATGATCCCACAGACCGACCGTGAAGATGCCATCGGGAGCCTACAGAACAGCTTTGCCACAATGCAGCAGTCACTCATTTTCCACATGGGCGGCATCCGTCACACCACGGAAGTGACCAGGACACAAAATGAAGAGCTGGGCCACGCCACACAACTGGCAGAGGAGGCTGTCAGGCAGAAGAGCATATTCATCCAAAACGTGTCACACCAGATCCGTACGCCGCTGAATATCATCATGGGCTTTGCACAGGTGCTGCGCGACAGTCTGGTGTCGGGCAACGCCTCCATGGCACTTCCAGAGAATGAAACTGCCACCATCACTGGGATGATGAAGCACAACGCAGCCCACCTGAACCGTATGGTACAGATGCTCTTCGACAGTTCCGAGTCCGGCATCACAGAGGAGCTACAGACTCACCGTAACGATCTGGTGTCGTGCAACGAGGTGGCCCGTGAATGCATCGCCCATACAAACGGACACTTCCCTGAGATTGACATCAAGTTCGAGACCGACCTCACCGACGACGTTTATATCCGCACCAGTCATCTCTATCTGATGCGGACACTCCGTGAACTGCTCTACAATGCTGCGAAGTACTCCGATGGGAAACATCTGTCGATACGTATCACACGGACAGGCGACATGATCCGTTTCACCGTCGAAGACGTGGGGCCTGGCATGTCTGAGGCCGCACAGGAGGTAATGTTCAATCCCTTCACCAAGGTCGACGACCTGACAGAGGGCCTCGGTCTTGGTCTGCCATTGGCCAAACGACATGCCCGTAGCCTTGGCGGCGACCTGTTGTTCGACAGCAACTACCACGATGGTTGCCGCTTCATTGTAGAGATGCCCATCAATCTGGAACCGACAGAATAATCGCTGTTTATTGTTATGTCGGAGTGGCAAAAGAGCCGTCGAAACTTCCATTTTTAAATTCTTTAACCTAAAAAAGATTGTGTGCGCGCAAATAATTCAAATTATCAATTGTCAATTATCAATTTATTTGTATCTTTGCAACCGATTTTGAAAATCAAGGATAATATTAACAATATAAACAACAATAATTAGTAGTAATATGGCAAAGTTAGATTTAACGCAGTATGGCATCACCGGTTCTACCGTGATTGCTCACAATCCGTCGTATGAGTACCTCTATGAAGAGGAGACAAAGGCCGGTCTCGAGGGTTTTGACAAGGGTGTCAACACCGAGCTCGATGCCGTGAACGTAATGACAGGTATCTATACCGGTCGTTCACCTAAGGACAAGTACATCGTGAAGGATGCACAGAGCGAGGACAAGGTATGGTGGACCTCTGAGGAGTACAAGAACGACAACCACCCCATGAGCGAGGAGGTCTGGGCAAAGGTGAAGGAGATTGCCATCAAGGAGCTCTGCAACAAGAACCTGTATGTGATGGACGCTTTCTGCGGTGCCAACGAGGCTACCCGTCTGCGTGTCCGTTTCATCGTGGAGGTGGCCTGGCAGGCACACTTCGTGAAGAACATGTTCATCCAGCCCACCGCTGAGGAACTGGAGAGCTTCGAGCCGAACTTCGTGATCTACAACGCCTCTAAGGCAAAGGTTGAGAACTACAAGGAGCTGGGTCTGAACTCAGAGACCTGCGTAGCCTTCAACACCACAACCCGTGAGCAGTGCATCATCAACACCTGGTACGGTGGTGAGATGAAGAAGGGTATGTTCTCTATGATGAACTACTATCTGCCCCTGCAGGGTATTGCTTCCATGCACTGCTCTGCCAACACCGATATGGAGGGTAAGAACACCGCTATCTTCTTCGGTCTCTCTGGTACAGGTAAGACCACGCTGTCAACCGATCCTAAGCGTCTGCTGATTGGTGACGACGAGCACGGATGGGACGACGAGGGTGTGTTCAACTTCGAGGGTGGCTGCTATGCCAAGGTCATCAACCTCTCTAAGGAGAACGAGCCTGACATCTACGGTGCCATCAAGCGCGACGCCCTGCTCGAGAACGTAACTGTTGACGAGGCTGGCAAGATCGACTTCGCTGACAAGAGCGTGACCGAGAACACCCGCGTATCATATCCTATCAACCACATTGAGAAGATTGCCCAGAAGGTGAACAAGAAGAGCGCTGGTCCTGAGGCTAAGAACGTGATCTTCCTCTCTGCTGACGCATTCGGCGTACTGCCTCCCGTATCAATCCTGACTCCGGAGCAGACCAAGTACTACTTCCTCTCTGGTTTCACAGCTAAGCTGGCTGGTACAGAGCGGGGCATCACTGAGCCCACTCCTACATTCTCTGCTTGCTTCGGCCAGGCTTTCCTCGAGCTGCATCCCACAAAGTATGCTGAGGAGCTGGTAAAGCGCATGGAGAAGAGCGGTGCCAAGGCATATCTCGTGAACACTGGTTGGAACGGTACCGGCAAGCGTATCTCTATCCCCGATACACGTGGTATCATCGACGCTATCCTGGACGGTGCCATCCTGAAGGCTGAGACCAAGAAAA
>Ga0310786_10008576_pt1 | contig 13100 bp, 8 predicted proteins | sample AusTroGonzalo_MG_FD_203881 | JGI IMG/M metagenome (GOLD analysis project Ga0310786, IMG submission 203881) | Bovine rumen microbial communities from tropical cattle in Woodstock, Queensland, Australia - Gonzalo_03 (v2) (version 2) | ecosystem: Host-associated > Mammals > Digestive system >... | reverse complement strand
TATAGGAGAGTTAAATGGAGCGGCCTTTACTTCAAGCGGTTTTAGTGTCATGATTGGTATCATGCTCGATGGTAATTATGTGAGTATGTTTGCAACTGCTATGGATTCTACTGCATTCAACCTCTATGGTCTGGAGCTGCTTAAGGATTATGGAAACAACAGTGATGGCTACTATATAAACGAGGCAGCCAAACGTAGGTTGGCGTTGAAGGATGATGCCCGCGAGATGCCTATGGGCGCAGATGGGAAGGCGCCTCTCAATGGTATTATCAAGGAATTCCATAACCTCAACGTGTTACATGAAGCTGATCCTTATGCCATTCAGTTGCAGGATCATGTGGAAAATCCCAGTTTCCTTGTTAAGACTAACGGCGATAAACAGGCTAAGGCTGCTTTCATCGACATGATGAGAGAATTGGATGTTCCTGAGGAACAATTGGAATGGTATGTTACTGGCATGGAAGAGGGTGTGGCCAAGACCTTCGTGGAACAGCAGAATACGTTGAAGGTTATCACCATCTTCACCATCATTGCCATTATCATCTCTGTGATGGGTTATGTGGGTATGTCGTTGTTCTTTATCCGCCAGCGCCAGAAGGAGATAGGCATTCGTAAGATTATGGGTAGCACCTCGCACGAGGTTATGTTGCTCATGCTGCGCACGTTCTGTGCGCCCCTGCTGGTATCGTTTGTCATCGCCATTCCCCTGTCGTGGTACATCATGACCGACTGGCTTAGCAACTTCAGCTACCGCCTCACGCTCAGTCCGTGGATATTTGTCGTAGCTTGTGCTTTCGCCCTGCTGGTAGCCGTACTCTCAGTAGGCATCCAAATAGTAAAAGCTGTGCGTGCCAATCCAGTAGACAGTATCAAGACGGAGTAATAGGTGGGTGAGTGTCAATAAATCATACAGTTAAACGTATAAAGTTTAGACATACCGCCTCAGGGCCTTGCAAAAAGCTTGCAGATATGGGAAAACAACTGTATCTTTGCAGCGTAGAAATTAATAAAGTATGAATATGAATATATTGAAATCTCTCAATCAGCGTGGTCAGCACAATTGGATTAAGATCCTTTGTCTGGCTGTGGGCTTGGCTACTGGAATCGTATTGATTGGTAAAGCCGGCTTTGAACAGTCGTGGGACAAGAACTTTGATACAAGCGATCGCATCTATGTACTATATGAGGATGTGATTCGCGATGGCGAATATCAGCATTACTCACAAACATCGGGTGCTATCGCTCACGGCTTGAAGCGCTACTGCCCACAGGTCGAGGCTGCTACTCGCTACACAGGCTTTGGTTGGGATTTACCATTGGTTACTGAAGACGATAAGCGTATACGTACCAACTTCACCTTTACCGATAGCTGTTTCTTCGATGTATTCCCCTTCCGTATTTTGGCAGGAAATGCTAAGAATACACTCAGCCGACCCAATTACTGCATGATTCCGCAATCGATAGCCGAGAAGCTGGGTGGCGACGTGATTGGTAAGAAGGTTTATTTTAATAAGATTGGTAGTCTGCCCCTTACTATAGGTGGTATCTATGAGGATATTCCCTTGAACACCCGACTTCACGATTTGGAGGTGCTGGTATCTATGTCTACACTCCCTCAGGTAACTTGGGATGGTCGCGACAACTGGGTAGGCAACGACCGCTACTTTGGTTATGTGCGCCTGGCTAAGGGTATTACGCCCGACGACCTGAAATCGCAAATCAACAAGATGCGACATGATAACCTGCCAGCCGAAGAACTGAAGAAGGCAGGTGTTGACCTTGACTATTCGCTGCGCCTGTTGGCCAACTATCATACTCAGGACGATGCTATACGTCGTATGGTGTGGATTGTATCACTCCTGGCTGTAATCTTGATAGGTTGTGCTGTTATGAACTATTTGCTGCTGGTGCTTGGTGGCATTAGTCGTAGAGCTCGCGAAATGGCCGTACATAGATGCTATGGTGCCGAGGCACGCAATATCTATGGTCGTGTCATGATAGAGAGTGTGCTGCACTTGCTATTATCGCTGGCGCTGGCTGCAGGCCTGCTGTTCATGTTCCAGAGCACCATCGAGGATCTTACAGGTACGCCACTCTTAGTGATTCTTACTACAGGTCATAATATATGGTTTATTGCCCTTACTTGTGTGTTGGTGCTGGTTGTTACTGGCTTGGTGCCAGGTTGGGCTTATACTCATATTCCTATGGCTGCTGCCTTTAAGAACTACAATCATTCCCATCGTGTGTGGAAGTTGGTGCTGTTAGGTTTGCAGTTTGCATCGGCCACATTCCTTTTCGTCCTGTTGCTGGTAGTAGGTCGCCAGTATCAGCTCATGGTGAACGACAATCCAGGTTACGATTATTCGACCTTGGCTGACATCAATACCGATGAGCTCTCATTAACACAAACACGACTTATTGTCGATGAACTCAAGAAACTGTCAGGCGTCAAGGGTGTTACTGGTTCCTATGCCTATTTGCCCGAAATGCAGAGTGGTGATAATATCTTCCTGCCAGGCGACGATCACGAGTACATGAATGTAGCCGACCTTTTTGATGTGGGCGACGACTATTTCAACGTCATGGGCATTCCTGTGATTGCTGGTCGTACCTTTACCGAGCATACTGATACGATGCGCGAGGCTATGGTAAGTCGTAAGTTCGAGGAGCGCATGAAGCAACTGGCTGGTTGGGATCATGCTGTTGGTAAGCAGGTTATCTGTACATCGTACAATGGTCCTTATACCATTGTAGGTGTTTACGACGATCCACGCATTGGCAGTATTACCAATCCTGATCATCGTCCAAGCATCTGCTTCTATAGCCAGACTCATAAGAGCACTCGTCATATTACTGTACGTTTTCACGATATGGATGCGCTCGATGCGGCCAACAAGCGCTTGCATGAGCTGATTCCTGAGAATCCTGATGTAACGCTACGTCCCTATACGTTGCTGATGACGCAGCTTTATACCGATGCCCATCGTTTCCGTAGTACAGTGATGATTGGTGGACTGGTGGCGCTGATTATCGCCTTGATAGGACTGATTGGTTATCTAGCTGGCGAGATGGCTCGCCGACAGAAGGAGATTGCCATCCGCAAGGTGAATGGTGCGCATATCATCGACGTGCTGCAGCTCTTTAGTCGCGATGTGCTGCGTTTGGCCCTGCCTGCTGTTGTTGTGGGTGCTGTTGGTGGCTGGTATGTATCGCGCTTGTGGTTAGAGCAGTTCAGCGAGAAGGCAGTCCTGTCGCCAGTACTCTATGGTCTCTGTGCTTTAGCCGTGGTAGTGGTTATCCTTACAGTGGTTTGTGTTGGCTGTTATCGTGTGGCCAGTAGCAATCCTGTAGATTATCTTAAGAACGAATAAAAAGAGAAAATAGTAAAAAATTAAAATAGTAAAATAAGCTATGATTAAGTTAGAAAACATTCAGAAGGTGTTTCGTACCGAAGAGGTTGAAACCGTTGCATTGGGCGGCGTATCGCTCGAAGTGAAGAAAGGTGAGTTTGTGGCCATTATGGGTCCCTCTGGTTGTGGTAAGTCTACACTGCTTAACATCTTAGGCTTGCTCGACAATCCTACCAGTGGTCAGTATCTGCTCGATGGTCAGGATGTGGGTTCGCTCAAGGAGAGCCAGCGTACTAAGGTTCGCAAAGGTCAGATAGGCTTTGTGTTCCAGAGCTTTAACCTGATTGATGAGCTGAATGTAGAAGAGAATGTTGAACTGCCACTTACTTATTTGGGTGTGCCTAAGAAGGAGCGCAAACAGCGTGTCGAAGAGGTGCTGCGCCGCATGGCCATCAGTCATCGTGCCCATCACTTCCCCCAGCAGCTCTCAGGAGGTCAGCAGCAGCGTGTGGCCATTGCCCGTGCTGTGGTTATGAATCCTAAACTGATACTGGCCGACGAGCCCACTGGTAACCTCGACTCTAAGAACGGCTTAGAGGTTATGCAGCTTCTTACCCAGCTTAACCAAGAGGGTACTACTGTGGTAATGGTAACCCACTCGGAGCGCGATGCCGGCTATGCTCAGCGCACCATTAACCTGCTCGATGGTCAGGTAGTTCCTGAGGTTACGCTGTAATTTGCTTCGTTTATATCATAAAATTAGGGCAACACCGCTGTGGAGACGCGTGTTGCCCTTCCCTTATTTGGGTTCAGTATAAAAGGTTGTTATTCAATATGCTTGTTCGTGCACACCTTTCACGGCACGGCCGCTTGGTTCGTTCAGGTTTTTAAAGGCTTCGTCCCACTCCAAGGCTATAGCGGTAGAACAGGCTACGCTGGCTTCGCTGGGCACACTCTTGGCAGCCGAATCGCTGGGGAAGTGCTCGGCAAAGATCGAGCGGTAGTAGTACTCCTCTTTGTTCTTTGGTGGGTTAATGGGGAATCGCTCTGCAGCGTGCGCCATCTGCTCGTCGGTCACTGCCTCCGAGGTAATTTGCTTCAGGGTGTCAATCCACGAGTAGCCAACGCCATCGCTAAACTGCTCCTTCTGGCGCCAGGCTACCTCGGCAGGCAGCATGTGGGCAAAGGCCTCGCGCACAATCTTCTTCTCCATGGTAGTGCCAGGGCACATCTTGGCTTCAGGGTTGGTGCGCATAGCCACATCCAGAAACTCCTTGTCGAGGAAAGGCACACGGCCCTCAACGCCCCAGGCGCTCAGGCTCTTGTTGGCACGTAAACAGTCGTACATGTGCAGCTTTGAGAGCTTGCGAACTGTCTCCTCGTGGAAGTCCTTGGCCGATGGTGCTTTGTGGAAGTAGAGATAGCCGCCAAAAATCTCGTCGGCTCCCTCGCCCGATAGTACCATCTTGATACCCATTGATTTGATGACGCGAGCCAGCAGATACATAGGTGTTGAGGCCCTGACGGTAGTTACGTCGTAGGTCTCGATAAAGTAGATGACATCGCGAATAGCATCCAGTCCCTCCTGGATGGTGTAGTTAATTTCGTGGTGAACAGTTCCTATATGGTCGGCCACCATCTTTGCCTTGGCCAAATCGGGTGCTCCCTTCAGTCCTACGGCAAACGAGTGCAAACGTGGCCAGTAGGCCTTTGTCTTCGAATCGTCCTCAATACGATGTTCGCTGAACTTCTCGGCGATGGCCGAGATGACCGACGAATCCAAGCCACCCGAGAGCAGTACGCCATAAGGTACATCGCTCATGAGCTGGCGCTTAACGGCAGCTGTAAGTGCATCGTAGATGGCCTTGGAACTGGCCTGGTTATCCTTAACGGCATCGTACTCAAACCAGTCGCGCTTGTAGTAGCGCTTCATGCCTGGGTCGGCACTCCAGTAGTAGTGTCCTGGCAGGAAAGGCTCGTAGCGTTCGCACTGGCCTTCGAGGGCTTTCAGCTCCGAGGCTACATAAACGGTGCCGTCGGCATCGTAGCCTATGTAAAGAGGAATCACGCCAATGGGGTCGCGTGCAATCAGGAACTCGTTCTTCTCTTCGTCGTAAAGTGCAAAGGCAAAGATACCGCTCAGGTCCTCAAGAAAGTTAATTCCCTTGTCGCGATAGAGCGCCAGGATAACCTCGCAGTCGCTACCCGTCTTGAACTCGTAGTTGCCTGCGTATAGGCGTCGTATTTCCTGGTGGTTGTAAATCTCGCCGTTAACGGCAAGAACCTGTTTGCCATCGGGCGAATAAAGTGGCTGTCCGCCCGACTCTGGGTCAACGATACTCAGTCGTTCGTGGGCCAGAATGGCCGATCCGCCACAATAAATACCACTCCAGTCGGGTCCGCGATGGCGGATTTTCTGACTCATCTTTAATGCCTTTTCACGCTGTTGGTGCGTTTGCTCCTTTACGCTCTTGCTCTGGCAAGCGTCTCCTTGCGTCGCCGAGCGGAAAATTCCTACTATTCCACACATAGTTTTATAATTTCTTTTTTGTTATTGTTTGAATGTTTGCTTTTTTTAAAGAGTCCTTGGACTCACGGCTGAAGCGTGAATCCAAAGACCAGGTAAGATTTCTGTGTACTTGGGTTGGCTGCTACCTGTGCGAACACTGGTATGCTGAACGAGTCGGTAACCTTAATGTCCTTGGTAGCCTTAACAGCCAGGTTAGTCACAGCAAATCCGTCAACACCATAGAAGTCGGTTGCATAAGGGACGGCACCTACAGTAGCACTCCAATCAACTGAGGCAAGCTTGAAAGGCACATTGAGCTCTAAGTACGAACTGTAGGCACGTTTGCCGTCCTTATTCAGTCCGTCGTTACCAGCAAAGTTGGTAAACCACTGTAAGCTGGCAGCGCCGAAGTCATAGCCTACGTTAGCCTCAAACACATGACTGGTTTTGTGGGCATCGTAGAGGAAGTAGCGCTCCTCGGGGGTATTGAACCAATAGTCGGTAATACCGATATTGAATCCGCCAGTAGAGTAGGCCAGTGTAAGGTCGAACTCCTTTGTGTCGTCGGGATCGGTAAGACCTACGCTTCCCCATGCTGTGAGCGAAAGACCTTTGTAGCCAATGCCGAGTGTGGGCTGTACCGATACGCTTCCGCAATCCAAGCCACGCCAGATGTACTGGTTTACTACGTCGGCAGCTACTGTTGTTTCAACTTCGTCTTGTGCAGTTGCACCAATTCCTGTAGCGAACATCATCGCCATTAAAACAATCTTCTTCATACTCTCTCTCTTTTTATATGGTTAGTTATAGCACATTTCTCCATGCTCGTATACGTCGAGTCCCTCTTCCTCAATGCGCTTGTCAACGCGCAGGCCGTGCAGCTTCTTGATACCAAAGAACAGGATGATACCACAGGCAGCAGCCCAGAGGTCGATAACCAGTACGCCAAAGCACTCAGCGCCAAAGAATCCCCAGCCGTGGCCGTAGAAGGCGCCATTAGAAGTAGACAGCAAACCTGTCATAATAGTTCCAAGTATACCACATACACCATGTACCGATGAGGCACCAACGGGATCGTCGATATGCAGCTTGTGATCGATAAACTCGATAGCGTAAACCAGTACGAGGCCGCAAACCAAACCAATTACTACAGCGCCTAAGGGCGAAACAAGGTCGCAACCAGCTGTAATACCAACCAGACCTGCCAGCACGCCGTTCAGTGTGAGTGAGAGCGATGGCTTGCCATACTTGGCCCAGGTAAGGAACATGGTAGCAGTACCACCAGCCACAGCAGCCAGGTTAGTAGTGAGGAATACGTGGCTGATAGCAATGCGGTTAACCTCGCCCGATGCAGCCAGCTGCGAACCAGGGTTGAATCCGAACCATCCCAGCCAGAGGATGAATACACCCAGAGAAGCCATAGCCAGGTTATGACCAGGAATAGCGTTGCTCTTGCCATCCTCGCTGTACTTGCCTACACGAGGACCAAGTGCAATAGCACCAATCAGGGCCAGCACACCACCTACGCTGTGTACGATAGCCGAACCGGCAAAGTCGTGGAATACGTCGCCAAAGGTTGCCATCATAAAGCTGTCGGCAGCATCGTTGCAAAGCCAGCCACCACCCCAGGTCCAGTGACCTTCGATAGGATAGATGAACAGCGAGATGGCTGCACTATAGACAAGGTACATTGAGAACTTGGTACGCTCGGCCATGGCACCACTTACGATAGTGGCCGATGTGGCACAGAATACGGTCTCGAAAATCAGGAAGCCCTCAACTGGCAGGTCGCTCTGGTAAAAGCTCAAATCGCCCCAGTTAGGCATACCAATGAAACCACCAAGAATATCGCCGCCAAACATAAAGCCAAAGCCAATAAAGAAGAATAGCAGCGAGCCGAACATAAAGTCTACAAAGTTCTTCATCAGGATGTTGGCAGTGTTCTTACTGCGTGTAAAACCAGCCTCACAGAGGGCAAATCCTGGTTGCATCCAGAAAACCAACATGGCTGCCAATAGCATCCATACGGTATCGAGTGAAAATCCTACTTCGTTCATAATCTTTCTACCTTTATGTTAATCCTTACTTTTTGTCTCTCAAAACGGTGTCGCCGTTCTCACCGGTACGTATAGACCAAGTGTCGATTACGTCGCTTACAAAGATGCGACCATCGCCAATCTCGCCAGTGTGGGCTACCTCCAGAATAACTCTTACTGTTGGATCGAGGAAAATGTCGCGACACACAATGGTGATGGCTACACGCTCGATAACGTCGGTACTGTACTGTACGCCACGATAGATTCGCTCCTGACGGCTCTGGCCAATGCCGTGAACGTCGTGGTACTCAAACCAGTCGATGTCGGATGATAGCAAAGCAGCTTTCACCTCCTCGAACTTAGTCTTACGGATAATCGCTTCAATCTTTTTCATACCTTTAAAACTTAATTACCTAATTATTATATAAATCACTAATTTGATGACAAATTGTTATTTCTTGGGTGCAAAGTTAATACATTTTGAAAGCAAAACCGCTAAAAAGTATTCAATTTGTTTAATTTTGTTTTATCTCGTTAGCCGATTGTTAGCGTAAACAATAATTTTCTTTCAAATTGTAAGCAAAACACTCAAAAGTGCTTATAAATTGTTACTTTTTGCCAAAAGGAAGGTGATTATGCTAAGTATTTCTTTAATATTTATCCAAAATGTGTTACCTTTGCATCCGAAAAAAGAATTTATAAACACAAACGTACATTATTTATTATGGCATTAGTAAACGACCACTTCTTGAAACTGCCGAACAACTACCTGTTCGCCGACATTGCCAAAAAGGTAAACGCTTTTAAGGCCACACATCCTAAAGTAGATGTTATATCGCTGGGTATAGGCGATGTTACACAGCCCTTGGCTCCTGCTGTTATCGAGGCCATCCACAAGGCTGCCGATGAGATGGCTACCCGTCAGGGCTTTAAGGGCTATGGCCCAGAGCAAGGCTACGATTTCTTGCGTGATGCTATCTTGAAGAACGATTTCCTGCCTCGCGGTATCCATCTGGATCGCGATGAGGTGTTTATTAACGATGGTGCCAAGAGCGATACAGGTAATATTCAGGAGCTGGTACGTTGGGATAACTCGATAGGTGTAACCGATCCTATCTATCCTGTATATATCGACTCTAACGTAATGATTGGTCGTGCAGGCGTTCAGGAGAATGGTCGTTGGTCTAATGTTGTTTATATGCCCTGTAATGCCGAGAACGGTTTCGTGCCCCAGCTGCCCGATCGCCGTGTAGATGTTATCTACCTGTGCTATCCTAACAACCCCACAGGAACGGTTATTACCAAAGAGGAGTTGCGTAAGTGGGTGAACTACGCGTTGAAGAACGATACGCTCATCTTCTACGATGCAGCTTACCAGGCCTATATCCAGGACGATAAGATTCCTCACAGCATTTACGAGATTCGTGGTGCCCGCAAGTGCGCTATCGAGTTCCACTCGTATTCAAAGACGGCTGGTTTTACAGGTGTGCGTTGTGGTTATACCATCGTGCCCAAGGAGGTTACGGCTGCCACACTCGATGGCCAGCGTATTCCGCTTAACCCGCTGTGGAATCGCCGCCAGTGTACCAAGTTCAATGGTACCAGCTACATCTCTCAGCGTGCAGCCGAGGCTATCTACACCCCTGAGGGCAAACAGCAGATTAAAGCTACTATCGACTACTATATGCAGAATGCCAAGAAGATGCTTAACACCCTGCGTGGTCTTGGATTCGAGTGCTATGGCGGCGAGAATGCCCCATACATCTGGGCCAAGACTCCCGAGACGTCGAGCTCTTGGAAGTTCTTCGAGGAGATGCTTTATGGCGCACACGTGGTTTGTACCCCTGGCGTAGGATTCGGTCCTTCGGGCGAGGGTTACGTACGATTCACAGCCTTTGGCAGTCATGAGCAGACCGACGAGGCCCTGCAGCGAATTGAAAATTGGCTAAAGAAGTAGCACACGTGCTACTTCTTTGCCACCTTTTCTACATAGTTAATAAAAGCTTGGTTCACCAGGCGGTTGCCGCCTGGAGTGGGGTAGTGACCAGTAAAATACCAGTCGCCTGGATGGTTGGGGCAAGCTTCGTGTAATCCTTCAATACTCTGGAAAACAAGCTCTATAGGCGCCTGCATGTCGGCAGGACGCAACATTTCTACAATTTTATTGTTTATCTCTTCAACTGTGAATGGGGCGTAAACGGCGCGTACGCAGTTCTCCATTTCCTCCTTAGGTTTCTGCAGTTCGCGTTTGCAGGCCAGGTAGGTATCGTTTACCAGCTGCCACATGCCGCGTTCCTCAATCAGTGCCATGGTAGCGCGGAAGGCACAGAACTCCTCCAGTCGGGCCATGTCTATGCCATAGTAGTCGGGGTAGCGTATCTGTGGCGAACTCGATACCATTACAATCTTCTTGGGGTGCAAACGGTCAAGAATCTTAAAGATACTCTCCTTCAGCGTGGTGCCACGAACAATCGAGTCGTCGATAATCACCAGATTATCTTCGTGGGCCTTTAGCGAGCCGTAGCTAATGTCGTACACGTGGGCTGCCAGGTCGTTACGCTCGGTATTGGTCGAAATAAAGGTGCGCAGCTTAATGTCCTTCCACACCACTTTCTCTGTACGCACGTCGCCATGCAGCTTACGCACGCCGTCGGTCATGCCGTAGTAGGCTACCTCGGCAGTGTTGGGTATATACGAGAATACGGTGTGGTCAACATCGCCGTCGATGGCTTTCATGATGGCAGGTGTGAGCTGTTCGCCCAAACGCTTGCGCTCCTGGTAGATGTCGCAATCGGAACCACGACTAAAGTATATACGCTCAAACGAGCAGGCGCTTAGCTGCTTGGCAGGCATAATCTGCATAAGCTGGCTCTCGCCGTTCTTGTGTACAATAAGTGCCTGTCCTGGCAAAAGTTCAAACACCTTCTCGCGGTCTACATCGAATGTGGTTTGCAGCACAGGGCGTTCGCTGGCCAGTGCTATCAGCTCCTCGTCGCGATAGAAGAAGGCCGGACGTATGCCCCAGGGGTCGCGTACGGCAAACATCTCGCCGCTACCAGTAAGTCCGCACATCACGTAGCCGCCATCGTAGTGAATCATGGTAGTCTTCAGTACGTTGGCAATCTCTACGTGGTTATCAATGTAGTTGGTAATGTCGATGCCCTCCAGGTCTTTCTCGCGGGCCTCCTGGTAAAGTCGCTCCACCTCGCGGTCCAAGCGGTGTCCCATCAGCTCGAGCGTGATGTACGAGTCGCCATAGATACGTGGCGACTGCCCCTGTGCTGTGAGGAAATCGAATACTTCGTCTATATTGGTCATGTTGAAGTTTCCGCACAGGCACAGGTTCTTGGCTCGCCAGTTATTGCGGCGCAGGAAAGGGTGAACAAAAGTAAGTCCGCTCTTGCCTGTAGTCGAATAGCGCAGGTGGCCCATGTATAGTTCGCCTGCCATCTCCTCGGTCACGCGCGAGAAAATCTCGGTAATGGCATTCTTGCCCTCGGCCTTCTCGCGGAACATGTATTCCGTTCCAGGCTGCTTGTTCATACAAACTGTGGCCAGTCCGGCGCCCTCCTGTCCACGGTTGTGCTGCTTCTCCATCATCAGGTAAAGCTTGTTAAAACCGTAGGCCCAGGTGCCGTATTTCTTCTCGAAGTAGTCAAGTGGCTTTAGCAATCGTATCATTGCCACGCCGCATTCGTGCTTCAATTGCTCCATTAATGTTCAATTTTCAATTTTCAATGTTCAATTACTTGGCGCAAGCCTTTACAAAGCTCATAAACAGTGGGTGTGGATTCAGTACCGTCGACGAATATTCAGGGTGGAACTGTGTGCCGATGTACCATTTCTTCTCAGGAATCTCAACAATCTCTACCAGGTTGGCAGCTGGGTTAATACCCACGCACTTCATGCCGTTTTGCTCAAACTCCTCCTGGTATTTGTTGTTGAACTCGTAGCGGTGGCGATGGCGCTCCTTTATCAGCGTCTCCTCGCCATAGGCCTCGTAGGTGCGACTGTCCTTAAGCAGCTCGCACTCGTAGGCGCCCAGTCGCATGGTGCCGCCCATCTCGGTAATGGTCTTCTGCTCCTCCATCATGTCAATCACGTTGTGAGGTGTCTTGTCGTCCATCTCGCTGCTGTTGGCGTCCTTATAGCCTAATACGTTACGTGCAAACTCAATCACCATCATCTGCATGCCTAAGCAAATGCCAAAGGTGGGAATATCGTTGTTACGTGTGTATTCGGCTGCAATAATCTTGCCCTCTATACCACGCTGGCCAAAGCCTGGGCAAACCACAATACCCTGCAGTCCCTGCAGCTTCTCGGCCACGTTCTGCTTGGTTATCTCCTCGCTGTTCACAAAGTGCAGCTTGGCTTTCACATCATTATATATACCAGCCAGGTTCAGGCTCTCGCGAATGCTCTTGTAGGCATCCTGCAGGTCGTACTTTCCTACCAGTCCGATGTTTATTTCGCGTGTGGCGCCCTGCTGCTTGGCAAGGAAAGCGTGCCAGCCCTTCATGGCAGGTGTCTCGCCAACGGGAATACCAATCTTACGCATAATGGCAGCGTCTAATCCCTGGTGCTGCATGCTCACTGGCACCTCGTAGATGCTGGGCAAGTCCTCGCTCTGCACTACGCACTCCAGGTCGACGTTGCAAAACGAAGCCACCTTCATGCGCATGCCATCGTCCAGGTGTCGCTCGGTGCGCAGTACCAGTATGTCGGGCTGTATACCCATACCCTGCAGCTCTTTTACGCTGTGCTGTGTGGGCTTGGTCTTCAGCTCGTCGGCAGCCTTCAGGTAAGGTACATAAGTAAGGTGTACGCATACGGCATTGCGACCCAGCTGCCAGCGCAGCTGTCTAATAGCCTCCATGAATGGCGCGCTCTCAATGTCGCCAATGGTGCCGCCCACCTCGGTTATTACAAAGTCGAGCTCCTCGTTCTGTTCGTCCTCGCGCAGCATGCGGCGTTTAATTTCGTCGGTAATGTGTGGTACTACCTGGATGGTCTTACCCAGGTAGTCGCCGTGGCGTTCGCGATCTATCACCGTCTTATAGATGCGACCGGTTGTTATTGAGTTGTTTCGTGTTGTGTGTATACCTGTAAATCGCTCGTAGTGTCCCAGGTCCAGGTCGGTTTCAAACCCATCCTCGGTTACGTAGCACTCGCCGTGCTCGTAGGGGTTCAGTGTGCCTGGGTCAA
>Ga0310786_10008574_pt1 | contig 13102 bp, 8 predicted proteins | sample AusTroGonzalo_MG_FD_203881 | JGI IMG/M metagenome (GOLD analysis project Ga0310786, IMG submission 203881) | Bovine rumen microbial communities from tropical cattle in Woodstock, Queensland, Australia - Gonzalo_03 (v2) (version 2) | ecosystem: Host-associated > Mammals > Digestive system >... | reverse complement strand
TGCACGCAGTTTTTCCTCTACGGTTAATTCTTTCTTTGCCATAATATCTATTGTTTGAATATGTTTATCGGTGTTTTGTCCGCTTCGCTGATAAATGTCTTTATAGGGAGCGGCGTAAGGATGTCACGGAAAATCTCGGTCGCATGGTGCTCCGAGCACCAGTGGTCTATATCGATAAGCCCGATTCGCCCGTCCGCATCTTGGAACTCATGGTATTTGCAATCAGCTGTCAGATAAACGTCTGCTCCTTGTTCAATGGCAGTCTCTATGAATTCCGCGCCGCTTCCTCCGCAAAGAGCCACGGTTTGTATCATTTCCTCTCGCGCACGCGTATAACGCATGTACGTACATTGTAATATTCCGCGTACGTGCGCGAGGAAATCCGTATAAGGTGTTGGTTGTGGTAAGCAACCGATGATGCCCAATCCTGTCTTCCCGTCTTCTCTGGGAACAAGAATGCGATAATCGGTAATGCCGAGTTTGTCCGCCAGGCGCGTGTTGATACCGCCAATCACGGAGTCCAGATTGGTGTGCGCGGAGTATATGGCGATGTTATGCTTAATGGCCATCTCCACAACGCGGGCCTGCGGAGTCTGTCCGCATACCTGTTTGAGTCCGTGAAAAAGCAAAGGATGATGACTGATGATAAGTTGACACTCGCGTACTATAGCCTCATTGACCACATCCGTCGTGATGTCTGTGGTCAAGAGAACGGATTGAATATCGCGTTCTGTGTCACCTACCTGCATTCCCGAGTTATCCCATTCCTCTTGGGCACTCCGTGGCGCTACAGATTCTATGCTATTGATGATCTCCCTAAGGAGCACTTATTTTTGTTCCTCTTCTTCGTCTTTTACCGTGAAATCGGTAATACCGGCGTTAATGAGGATATTGTACCATTGGATGAGTTTGCGTATGTCGGACGGATAGACGCGGTCGCGGTCCCAATTGGGAAGCACTTCGTCAAACCATGCTTGCAGCTCTGCATTCGAAGCTTTCTTCGGATCCATTGTCACGGCTTTCAGACCCTCTTTCTTACCGGCATTCGTCAGCACTTCGCTCAGCGCGATATCATCGGCATCGGTAAACATCGATACATCACTCAACGCTACAATTTTATCGCGCGCATAGGTCGGCATGCGCTTGCCGTCAACAAGCGATTCAACGATAAGCATGTTATTGCCGCGACTAACAAGTTTGTACAGACCCGGCTTACCGGTAATAGCGAGGATATTTTTCAACATAAACGCATTCTTTAAAATCGGCTGCAAAGGTACAAGATTTTTTGGATATATGCAAGAAAAAGCCCCATTTTGTAAAGTCTACTTTGCAAAATAGCCGTTTTTTACACTTTTTTTGCTGATTTTCTTTGTATTATCGTAAAAAAACTGTAACTTTGCGCCGTTTATCGTCGGCGCATGTGCCCGAATGCATACGCGCGAGACATTAACAATAGTAAATACTATATTAAAATACACTATGAAAAGAAGTATTTTTGTGGTAATGTTGTCCGTGTTTGCTGCTATGGGCTTGTGGGCGCAAAGTGGCAAGTCGTGCTATTCGCCCATTTCTGTAGGTAAAGATTATAAGGCGGAGATAACTGACATCTCGCAGCCTGTCTGGTATTCGCTTTGGACGTTTGATTTGCCGCTGACGATATATTTCAAACCGGAGCATGGCTCTGCTGATCCTGCACCGGAGGTGGAAATGGACTTCACTTGCCGAAAAGGAGTATATACCGATCCTATTCTTTGTGATTTGTTCTGCAAAAACGGATCGAGTGGTGTAGAAATCGAGATGCCGCATAAGCCGGCGCCTTCTACAGGGGAGTACGAAGGAGCCTTCGTTTATTACTTTTCAGCCGGTAAGAGATATCGCGATTTGTTACTCCAAATGGGCATCAGCTATAACTTAGAGGTGTTCGTGAAGGTAACCTTCCATTCAAAAGGTTTTGTAAGCATGGTCCCGGAAAACACGTTTGCTAATTGTATGGACGGACCCAAGTTTATGCAACTTGGAGATACTATTCATGTACATCCGCACGATAAAGAACGTCACGTGATAGTGCCTTATGTTCAATGGCAGGAGGACTCTATCCGTTATATTTGGGAGGGAGAAAAGAAATGTTATGTCACTATAGCTGGTGTGTGCGACTATGACCCTACGGATTACGATGATATGTTGGATAAAAAAAGTCTGAAAGCAGGTAGGGATACCACACCAACGATATCGAGCGAGTTGATACGCTACTACGTGAATTATGAGGCTAACCAAGCCGGAATGTTCTATGCCAAGTGCTATGCAGAGAGCGAGGGAATCCTAAAGGTAGAGCGCGTACCGATGGATCCGCCGCGTGAAGGTGCCACTGTGTTGAAATATGGAAAGCAAGTACTATTGAATGCCCATGATACGGCATCGCTCTTTGCCATACCTATTTCATGGAGAGGTGATTCAGTTAAGTTTACTACTCCTACGCACCATGTATTCCGAATGTTTGTGAATGCAGAACCGTTGTTTGTGCCGAGCGAAGCGGACTTTAATAGGCAGTTCTTTCCCTCTCTGTCGGGCCACTGGTGTGGATTGTATGCGGACGAGATAGAACCGCTATGGGAAAAAAAGACGACATCTGATAAATATCTGTATGTGCGCTTTGATTGTTCGGAAGCTACATCCGTTACTCCTAATCGCTGGGATATATCGGATTGTGCGGCAATATCCTCTTTGATTTCGATAGAGCAGGATACATTGGTAATGGGTATCAATGCTAAGTCAGGAAACATTTATCGTTTCTACTATCCGAGCATAGCAGGCGGGGATTTGAGTTTTAAGTTTAACCAAAACGCAGATTTTCATTTGCTTTTCTCGGATACATGTAAAATCGCGAATTACGAAGGCGGAGAAGGTGTAAAATTTTATAAAAAGTTACGCAACAAGAATACGTTTACTATGACTGCTGAGGATGTGGAGACAATCCTCGCTCCGTTGGCCGATGCAGACGGTTATATCTATGTGCGTTTCTATACAGAAAAGAGCGGTGGAAGTTTGACGATTGTATCTACTGCCCCGAAGGAGCAAGACCCTGTATATCCGTCATTGACGGTGTCTATAGTATGCGAAGGAAACCAAGTGCAGGTAATCTCGCGCATAGCACAACAAATCACCATTATGGATATGTTGGGAACACCCAAAGAGGCGTGGAATGCCGAAGCGGGTGTCCCGCATGTTGTAAGCCTCTCTTCGGGCACTTATGTCCTAATTTGTGTGAATGCAGAGGGTAAAAGTGAAAAAATTGCCTTAATGTTGTAGAATTTTTGACGAAAATTCAAAAAAGTTTGCGTATTCCATTATTTATTACTAATTTTGCAGCCGGTTTTCCGCGAATATATGCGTAACGCGTATGTACATATGGTTGGTCGCTTGTGTATCATCTGCTTGATGGTGTGCATGAGTGGTGTGTCTTTGATGGCTCAAATACCTGCGGGCATTAGTCTGCCGGATGGTACCGGTGTGCCGGCGGGTACTACCCCTTCCACGGCTACGCAGATAGACGATACAACGATGCTCCGTGTACAGAGTGGAATGAATTATCTTCGTTTCACATCGAGTCATCTGCCCGCTATGGTTGTGTATGTGCCGGATACGGCTTTCGGACCGATACCTACGGCGATTGCCGGCGATACCTTGCCTGCGCAGGTGATTTTCTATGATTGTCTCATGGGTTGGCTCTGGCAATTGGGCGCCTCTGATGAAGATGTTCGGCTTGCTATCTCTGCGCATGAGGATGCTACGGTGTATGCCGTACCTACGCTAATTACGCGCTACGAAAAAATCATAGAGGAAGCGTGTGACAGTTTTACATTGGGTGACCGCACATGGACGGAGAGCGGCGAGTATTATTTGGATACTACAGTGTTGGAAAGCGGTGAACGTCTCATTCGTGTATTGGACCTGACAATCAGAGATTGTAGTGAAGCTGATACGGTCTATTTCTGTCCGGGCTTCAATACGCAGCATGAGGAGAAGTTGCCTGGTAATATAGTACGTAGATTCGAGCAGTATCAGTACGAAGATCCGTCGGAGTGGGATTATATGGAGGGGGTTATTCTCCAACGTGAGCATGCTCGTACGTTGGTGGACATCAATCGGGCTGAGAAAAATTTATATAATCACTACGTGGACGGATTGACCCCGATAGAGGCGATTGTCTGGAGTGTGCGTTATATTGATGCTGCGAACTATGTACCATTAGTTGTAGAGACCGCTCCGCAGTGGATAGAGAATGGACTGTTGGCGCTGCAGGTACAATTCCTGTGTGGTGAGATGTACAATAATGAGTTCCCGATGGCTATTGATGAGCTGGATGCTAATCAGAGGCCTGTTAAACGAATAGAAAAAGGTCAAGTCATTATCGTCCGCGGCGGCGAACGGTATAATGTGTTGGGAACGAAGGTAGAATGATGCGCAAAAATCTCTTTGTCATATTGCTTGCTTGTATGGCGTTCTCGGGCGTCGCGGCGCAAGAGGTGACGATGGAGGAATGTGAGCGAATCCGTATAGCTCAAAAGGCGCCGTATTACTATTGCTCTTGCCATTTGGAGAGCGATACGGTCGATTTTCCGATGGATAGAGTGGTGCGCGATACGGTATGGTTCACGGCGACGATGAGCGGTATTCGTAAAGGCTTGTCCGCCTATTGGATCTCGGAAGATTCCGTGACGGTGGATATGTTTACGTTCTGCACGGACAAATTACCGCTCATGACGATGACCATCGGTGGAAACAAGATGCGCGAGATAGATGCTGCGGAGATACAGAAGAGGCTGGATGAGATGCCGAAAGATATCCAGACGACACTCTCGCTTATCACGCCGCACTTGCGTGTTTATCCGCAAGGTAAAGGTTCGGGACATGTGTACTGCTATCCGTATAACCAAGGACCGATATCTACCTGCGAAGCGCCGTTCCCGTTGATACATAGGATGACCTATGTGTGTGCCGACGAAGAGGAATATGCTTATCGATTGGATTCCGCCTACATGCCGTCGGACGGAAAGGCTTTTATACAATGGAAGCAAAGTAAAGACCAAGCGTGCGAAATACGGTTGACAATAGATAGTTGCTCCGGGGAGGAAATAGGAAAGGCTACGCTGAGCGATTCGCTGCATGTGTATATTGTGGATTCGGCAATGCTCGTAAATGCTCGCGAAGCGAATCGTCCGATCTGGCTGCAAGTGACGCATGAAGCCGGTAAGCCGGGACGCATCGTCTATTACGCCAAGAAGACGTTTATAGAGCCGAAAGAACCGGCGGAAGAAACCGAATGTGAAGGAAAGATTTTGAAGTATAACCAGCGTGAATATACGCGCGACACTGCATTTGTAGATACATTGTGGGTAAAAAATGATACACTGCAGACGGAGGAAACGAAACTGACATTCACGCAACCGCAGTTGGAGTATGATACGCTGTTAGTTGAGTACAAAGAGTTGAAAAATGGCTACCGCGCTACGGAATACAATATTACGTTTTATAACTACTGCGATACGCTTTTGGAGATAAAGAAAAAAGACACTTGCACGCGCCGCGTTCTCCTCTCGATTCGGGAGCCGCAGGCTATAGGAGATGTCAAGAGCACGCCCCAAGCGCGCAAACAGATACAAGACGGGAAAGTATGCATCCTTGTGGATGACAAGAAATATAATGTCTTAGGACAGGAACTTAAGGCAGAAAACAAAACAAACAACCAATAATTAACTTAATTTATTAACAAACCCAAAAACAACATGAAAAAGTTTCTACTTTTCTCCGTTGCTGTGATGACTTCCGTCTTTATGATGGCAGCCGGAACCGGCGACGGATCAACGAAAGCCAATGCTATTGAGTTTTCGTGGGAAGATGGTCATGTGCAGAAAGGTTCTGAGACGTTGTGGTACCGTGTATCACTCGATCCTCTTTACAAAGAGGAAAGTCCGTCTTTGACTCTGTATTTGGCCAGTCAGAGTTTGTTGGACACCGTGGATGTAACCATGGAGGCGACTGTTCTCGGTCAAACGGAACAGCGTAAGTACACGATTCTTCCTGGTAAGCACATGTCATGGTCTGCTAATGCCACCACTTTGGTGCGCATGAAGGCGACAGAGGTGTTCATCAAGTTGGCAACTACTGCAACCTCGGAAGAGGCAAGGATCAAGTTGAGTGCTAAGGTGTACGATGCCATTGATCTGGATGAGGCTTGTAAACAGGCTCAGCCGTTCAATTGGAACGGTATCACTCAGGCTGCCGGCGCTATGCAGTGGTTCAAAGTGAACCTGACGGCTGCTAAGGCCTCAGTGAAAAAGGACGTGAAGATTGCCATCACCAACAATGGTTCACGTGATCTTCATCTCCGCGCAGGTCAGTCTTTAGACTGCCCGTCGTCCGGTTTGACCAAACGCTCGTTCGTTGTAGCAAGCGGCAAGACCGTCTTCGACACCATTCCGGAGAGTATGTTCAAGAGTGTGTCTGCGGATGAAATCTATGTGACGTTCGACAACGATCAACCCATCGCTGTTTCGGCAGAGTTGATTGATGCGCCGGCTTCCCCGATTTATGAGGGCGTTCCGACGGATCTCCACGTGGCATCGGATCAGACGATTGAGGCTGGCCCGCACTTCTTCCGTATCAGTGTTCAGGAGATGAATGACTCCGCTAAATACGAGCCGGAGTTCACATTCCGCAACACCGGTCTTGGAGCTGTGAAGATTGTTCGTAAGATGTCGTTCGAGAATCCCGTTTGGGGATGGCAGACCAGCGCAATCGAAATTCCCGAAGGCGAAGAGGTAATCGAGGTTATCAAGAAGAACGTAGTGGAAGGTATTGATGTTGCAAAGACTCCGTTCATCTACATTCTCGTTGAGAATGACAAGCCGTTCCAGCTCGTTGGACGTTACAAACACGTACGCGAAGGTAAGGCTTGTAAGTCGAACATCGACTATAACTGGGAGAAAGGCCACACGCAGGAAGCTAAGACTACGCAGTGGTATGCAGTTGATGTAACAGAGGCTAAGAAGAGCATCAGTGACATCCGCGTAACAATAGAGAACATCGGCTTTGCCGACGCTACTGTTAAGGGTGCATTGGCATTCAGCTGCCCGTACATTGACCTCCAAGAGGCTACCCGTACGGTTAAGTTGGGTAAACCTATTACCTCGACTATCGGCTATTCGAACTATGCAATGATGACGGATACCATCTGGATTGGCGTTACGACTGATCAGGACATCCGTTTCTTCGCAGAGTTGATACCGGTAGAGATTAAGCCGGTTGACCCGAACGATCCTTGTTTGAAAGCAATTAATTTCGATTGGGACAACGGTCAGAAGCTGTCTGCTAACACACCGCAATGGTATAAGGTAGACATGCGTGATGCACGCGCGCTTAATGAGTTCCCGACCGCTTATGTTACCAACCTGAGCGCAACGAATGAGGTTACCATCAACGCCGAGCTTTCTCTCGAGTGCCCGGATACTATTCCTAACCAGACACGTACGGTTACTATCGAGCCGAGCGGTGTTCGTTCGCAGAAGATTTCTCGTAACTTGTTCGAGAATATCAAAGCTGACTCTGTTTACATTCGTATCGAGGCTACGCAGGATATCTTCTTCGAGCTTCGTATGACCGAAGAGGCAGAGGGTTCAAGTTGTGCCTCGGCTATTCGCTTCAACTGGTCTATCGGTAACGACCAGAAGGCTAACGACGACATCTGGTACTCGATTGATCTTGAGACTGCTATCAAGTCCAAGAGTGATATCAAGGTTACTATTGTCAACAAGGACAACGCAGAGAGCAAGGGAAGTGCTGCTTTGGCATATAGTTGCGCTGATGAAGTTCAGCAGAAAGCAAACTTCACTTTGGGTGCTAAAGAAAGTGCAACAAAGACGATTCCGTTCAGCTCTTTGGAGATGTTGAATGACAGCGTTGTTTACATTGAACTTACAGGAAACACTGCACTGCACATCGAGGCTGAACTCGTTCCGGCAGAGAAACTTCCGGAGTCCGAGCAAATCAAGTGCGAAGACCTTGCAGACGCTGTAGTATTGGATTGGAATACCGAGTTCACGCAAAACGGCGGTAGCGCTTGGTATAAGTTAGACAAGGCTATCCTTGACAGCTTAATCAGTGGCGAGAAGACCGCTGAAGCACATATCTGGAATGAGGCAGGCGCTGAGTTGAATATCACCGGTGAGATTGCATTCAGTTGCCCGGTTGAGTACAAGATGGCAAGCAAGACTATCTCGCTGAAGAGCGGTGAGGAACTCGTGAAAGCTATCGAGGCTAACACGGCTCAACAGCTCGCTGAGAAAGAGGCTATCTATATCCGTCTAAGCGCTGCTGGTAAATTCAAATTTGCAGCACGTCTCATCTCGACATGGACAGGTAATGACCGCGAGCACGCGCTGCGCGTTAAATATAATGAGGAAATCACGCAAGCTGCGAATACTACGATGTGGTATCGTATCAACAGCGAGGACCTCAAGAATATCGAGAATATCGACGGCGCACGTCTGTATGTAGAGGCTTCGATGCCTGAGGACAACACGACGGTTGAAGTAGCTGTATTCGAGGAGAACAGCAAGCAGGATATGATTGAGTACTACACTGGACGTAAGGCTAAATATACGTTCGAGAAGGCTCACTCCGGCAAGCATTATGTTCCCGCATATGCAGTTAGAGCTGCAGCTGATAAGGTTATTTACCTGTGCGTGAAGACGGATAAACCGTTGTCCGGTAAGACCGTTCTGAGCCACTATCAGACAAGAGCTGAGGCTGGTAAAGAGGATATCAACGTGAAAGAGCAGGCTACTTTGGCCGTTCCGAACGTGAAGTATTCGATTCCTGCCGGTGGTCGCTGGTTCGCAATCTGTCTCAAAGACTTGAGAGACAACTTTGTACTGACCAGAGACGCAGGCTTCACCATCAAGAACCCGAACAGCGAAGCAGTTACTGTTTCCGGTACGGCTACTTGGCAAGAAGTATTAACCTACGATATTCCTTATCGTACGCGTACTATTGATAAAGGTGTACGTGAGTACTCGATGACCTTCATTGAGGCTATTGAGAAAGCTGCACGTCGCAAAATCAAAGACTTCTCGCTGGATGGTATTGACGCTGCACTCGTTGACAGCTTCGCTCGTGAGTACGTTACGGACGAGCACTTGGCTGCTTACGTATACTTCGAGCACAACGGTGCACAGCCGCTTGAGCTGACTATCAAACTGAAACCGACTACCGGTGACGCTATCACCAATGCTATCGAGTATGACTGGGAGCATGGTAATGTGAACCCGGGTCAGGCGAATGTACTGTTAGGTGGTTACGGCCGCGCTAAGAACTGGTACATGGTTGAGCTGGATGAGAATGAGATGCCGGCAGATAAGGACCTCGAGCTGCAAGTATCCAACTGGAGCGATACGGAAGCTTCGACTACCAAGGCTACCATCAAGCTTGACACGCTGAGCACTGCAGAGAGCAAGACCATCGAGATTGAGATTCCTGCGGGTGAGAAGAAGACCAAACGTATTGATCGCTCGTTGTTGGCCGGTGCGTCGAATGTATTCATCGAGTTCGAGTCCTCGCAGGCTAACTACCTCTGGGCTGAGTTCGTTGATACGCTCAAACGCGACACGTTCGACACATATGTAACGGAGGCTATTTGCTTGGGTCACTATGAGTTTGACAGCGAAGTTCTGCACTTCGAGAGCGACTTGACATCCGAGTTGGATACCATCAAGTTCGAAGAGAAGTGGGAGATTGTTCGCAATGATGATGAAGGAATCCACCAGTGCGATTCTATCGTTCACCATACTGTCTTTGCTTTGAGAAGCCCTGAGCTGATTAAGATTGAGGACATCGATGCTGTTGTATACACCGACGAAGCTACCAAGTGGCTGAAGGATTCGCTCAACAAAGCACACGAAGCAAATGATACCGTTAAGGCTATCAACGCTATCGTATGGCAGATTGCTACCAATGACGCTAACACCGAGTTCAAGAATGTTCCGGAAGCGAAACTCAAGAACGAGGCTATTGTTCTGCGCTACGGTGCAATCACGGAGTGCGAGAATGACACGCTCTTCAGCGGATTGTTCTACAACACTGTTCGTGATACGCTTAAAGCATCGGATTGCTACGAGTACAAGTGGGCTGCTAATGACTCTACGTATTATGTAACTACGCTTGACTCGATTGAAGGAACCGAGCCGAATGGCTGCAAGAGCATCCATTATCTCGATGTAACCATCAAGAGTCCGATTGCATTTAATGTGAAGGCTATCAGCAAGTTCGGTAACCGTCTGTTGGTAATCGACCGTGACGACCTCGACGCGAAACTCGGCTTCAAGTCTGACTCTATCTATGCGAAGGGTGGCGCTTTGAAGATTGAGTGGTACGAGGTAAGCAAACCTGAGACCATCATCGCAGAAGACTACTTCTTCAATGATGCGAAGGGTGCACCGCTTGTAGGTACCTTCCAGGCTAAGCTCACGTTGAAGATTGCAGGCGCTGAGTGCGACAAGATTGGTTTCACCAATGAAATCGTTTGCAAGCCTTCGAATGCTGCTGCTCCGGCACTTGTACCGAATTTGGTAATGCCGGGTGAGAATATCAATGTCATCAACCTCGACCCGACGAAGGAGACGATGATTCGCATCTATGCTACTGACGGTATGCTCCGTGCTACGTACATCGTACGCGGTCAGGAGACCTTCACGATGCCGGCTGCGGCTGACCACGGCTTCTATCTCGTTGAGCTGAATGCTGCTGATGACTTGAAGACAACCTTACGTTACATTGTTAAATGAGAATAGGAGGTAGCACAATGAAAACTATTAAATCAATTCTAATTGCGGCCACCTTAATAGGCGCAACGGTTGTATCGACCATGTCGGCACAACAGGCACCTGCTCAGAAACATGAGTTTAAAGTGGCTATTGGCGACTCCGTAATGATTAAGCGTGAGTGCCAAAAGTACTGCACGGGTGAGACTCCTTCCGTATGGGTATGGGATAAAGTACATACCGTACGTCAGTTAGGAACGAAACGCTTTGCAGATGGTGTCCTCCTTATGAATATCTATTCTTGGATGTGTGAGGACTGTTTAATCAATGTCAGCGGTCGTGCTAACGAGGCAGCTGCTAAAGCTGCTGAGGAGCAAGCTGCAGATAAGAAGGCTTTCGAAGAGGGCAAATCTCTGGAAGAGATAGCTGCAGAGAAAGCTGCTAAAGAGGCAGAGGCTGCTGCGGCTGCTGAGGCAGCCGAGGAACCCGCTCCCGAAGAGCCGGTTGTTGAAGAGCCTGCTGAAGAACCTGCACCTGCTGAACCAGAGCCAGAACCAGAAGAGCCTGCTAAAGCTCCGAAGAAAGCCAAGAGCGGTTATGACCGCTTCACCATTGGCGTTCGCGGCGGTGTAGCTTCTCAACTGGATCAGGCTGTGCCCGACGTAGATGCTAAATGGGGTATTGGTGGCGACGCTATCCTTGACCTCCAATATGCACACTACTGGACCAAGGAAGGTCGTCCGACAGACCTCGGTCTCATCGTAGGCGTTGGCGTTGGTTATGCACAAGGCACATTCAAGGGAACTGAGAACTCGAAGTTCACGAAGGGCGGTCTCAACTATACCATCGCTGCTGATGATATCCGCGAGGTTGACCACCAACTGCAAGTTGAGATTCCGTTGATGTTCTCCTTGATTCATAAGGGCTTGTTCTTCAACATTGGTCCGCGCTTTATGATGCCGGTTTACACTCCGTTCAACCAAAAGATTTCGGATCCGGCTATCACCGCTTACGATCCGGACACGCGTGTTACTTTCCAGGATAACATCGTTACCGGTAAGTACAACGGAGAGAAGGCTCAAGGCGACAACAGTCTGCAGTTCAAGTTCCACGTAATGCTCACTGCTGAGATTGGTTACGAGTGGATCCTCAAGAGCGGCAACTCGCTCGGTCTGGGTGTATATGCTGACTACAGCGTATTCAATACCCGCAAGACCTTGGATTCCCGCAAGAGCGAATCTCTGCTCAACATCACTCCTCCGAGCGAGTCGAGCATTGCATCTCTGGAAATGCTGTCTGTTACGGACACCTATGCTAAGAGCACCGGTTTCTTCGACGTAGGTGTGAAGTTGGCTTACCACTTCAACTTCCCGAAGAAGCAGAAAGCTGCAAAGGCTGAGGAGGCTGCTGAATTGGCACCTGCTGAGGCTCCGGCTGCAGAATAAGGCATTATGACGATACTATGTATCGAAACTAGTACATCGGTTTGTTCGGCCGCCATCTGTACGGATGGCGTGCCGGGCAGGCAATGTATAAGCCGTGAAGGTAGCAACCATGCCCGGTTGCTACCTCGCTATATAGAGGAATTGCTCTCGTTTGCAAGGGAGCAAAACCTCTCTATAGACGCGGTGGCGCTCTCCGAAGGACCCGGCAGTTATACCGGCCTGCGTATTGGCACCAGTACCGCAAAGGGCCTGTGCTACGGCCTGAATATACCGCTTATTCCCGTGCCGACGCTGGAAGTGCTGAAGGAGGCTGCGAAAGAGAGAGGCGCAAAGGGTGTTCTCATTCCGTTAATCGATGCGCGGCGTATGGAAGTCTATACGACGGATGCGAATAGCAAAGCACGCGCCGTAGTAGTGGAGAACGAAGCCAGTCTCTATGACGGTGACGAAGAGGTCTATTACTTCGGAGACGGAGCGGAGAAATGCGCGCGGATATTTACAAAGCCTAACTGGCACTATCTTCCAGGAGTCGTTCCGGAGGCAGTGTTCTTAGCCTTGACTGTCGGTCGACTGTCGGCTGACCGTCGGGAGAATATGCAAATTGCATACTACGAACCTTACTATTTGAAAGAATTTGTTGCGGCGCAAAGCCATGTAAAGGGATTGAAGTGAAGGGTGGAAAAGTGGAAAGTGAAATGTGGAAAGTGAAATGTGGAAAGTGAAAAGTGAAAGAAGAACATATACGTATATTTTGAGAGGGTTAATAGTCCTTTCCATTTTTGGTTTTCAATTTTCAATGTCTTCTTGTTCCACGCAGAAGAACACATGGGCGACGCGTTCGTT
>Ga0310786_10008572_pt1 | contig 13102 bp, 32 predicted proteins | sample AusTroGonzalo_MG_FD_203881 | JGI IMG/M metagenome (GOLD analysis project Ga0310786, IMG submission 203881) | Bovine rumen microbial communities from tropical cattle in Woodstock, Queensland, Australia - Gonzalo_03 (v2) (version 2) | ecosystem: Host-associated > Mammals > Digestive system >... | reverse complement strand
GAACCGGGAATACAAGAAGAGGCAAAAGGAATGCGAATCTATTTCAAGCAGGAAATGAAATACCACTACGACAGGTCCAAGCCCCTGGACGACTTCCCAGCCTACCTCATCGCCATGGGCGAGCACGCGGGCTATACCTTCTACGTCAAGAACCTGAACGGAAGGCACCCCACGGCGTACATATGCGTACCGGAAGGACACCCCCTCTATGGAAAGTGCCTCACGGACGAGATTCCCTTGAAGGTTCACGGCGGCGTTACCTATGCAGAGGGCCGCCTCTATCATGCAGAAGGCTCCGGGTGGTATATCGGCTGGGACTACGGGCACGCAGGTGACTATGCCGCCTATTACGAAGAAGGCTCGTACCTGTACGAGAACAGCAAGCGTTGGACGGTGGACGAGATTATCGACGAGTGCGTATCCGCCTGCGAGCAGCTCGAGGAGATGGAAAAATGAGCACCTACTTCGTACTATACACAGCACACCTAACAACCGGCAACAAGGACAAGAACATCCTCGTGGACAGCGACCGCTCCGGCAGGGAACTCTATCGCCAGGTCCAAGACACTATAGCGGTATATGAGGATGCCCCATATATTATCAAGAACATCGTGTGTCTTGGCGGCGCCCCCGGCACGCAGATGCACGAGGAGAACCCCCTGCGGGTCACGCACTCCTCCCGTCCCGACCTGGAGATAACCCTATACGTGAGCGGGGTATACAACGACCGCATGGATGTGAACGTACGCAGCAAGGACACGGGCGAGACTCACTCGATGTGCTTCGAGCTGCCCGCCGACCCGAGGAGGCTCTAAATAATGTACATCTTGATAATAGCTCTAGTCCTACTAGCCGTTGCCGTCATAATCGGCGTGTGGAAAGACAAGAAAACCGAGAAGGCGCCCTACGGCTCCCAGTTCCGCATCGTGGAGCTCAAGAACGGACTATTCGAGGTGCAGCAGTTCCGATGCAGGTGGGATGGCCTGAGCAATCTCAAGGAATGGGCTCGGCCAGAGGATGACGGGATGAACACGTTCAATACGCTGGACGAGGCACGGGCCTACAAGGCGATGCTCGTAGCGAGGATGCTCGAGCAGGAAGGGTTCAACATCAAGCGGGTGGTGGAGTGATGCACATAGTAGTGAATAAGCCTGCAACCAAGACGGAACCCCCAGTATCGTTCGAGATTTCCGGTACGAACATCCCACAGCCGATCCTAGCCTTCCTAAGAGCACTGTACCCAGATTTCATACGCATTGATGCCGATGAGGATGAATTCGTTGTAGCCGGCGTCTTGCTCGCCCCGCACGAAATACTTCGTAAAATACGCTCCGACATGACTCAAGAGGACTTTGCCTATGCTATAGGCATCTCCCGCGAGCACTACAGCAACATCGAGCTAGGACACAGAAGGATAACACGAAAGATGGCAAAGCAACTAGCAAAGGCGCTGAACTACCCCTACACACTGTTCTACAAGGAATAACTCCATGAACATAGTCGTGAGCAAGCCTGCCATGGCTACGGAGCCCCCTACAGCCAGATAGAGGCGGGACGGAAACCGATAACCGATAAGATGGCCCTGAAACTCGCCAACGTGCTCGGAGTGCCGTATACCAAGTTCTTCTACTAGCAGAAACTTATTACTTATTTCTTACATTCGTGCGCTGGCGAAAAGATTGAGTTATATTTGATGTACACGAAAATAAGAGGATATCACGGATGTTCACGACCACATGGACACAAGACGAAATAGAGTTGCTCGCACGCCACAAGATACCGCCCGGACGTTCCCTGAACGGGGCGAGGGCGAAGGCGCAGGCATTGCACATCCCGTTCCGCCCCAGCGACCCCCACGCCACCGCTAGCGATACGCCCGTATGGGTACCGCGACGCAGATCGTGGACGGACGCCGACGTGGCCAAGATAAAGGAAAAGGTAGTCCCCGAGGGACACAGCCTGTCGTCCGTACGTGCGTACGCGAGTGCACACCATATCCCGTTCAACCGGATCCGCAGGCGGCAGACCCCGCAGAAGGAGAAGGTCGCCCTGCTCAGGGACGACATCGCCAAGGAACTGCAGTCCACGGGCAACATCCGCGCCACGTCCCGCAAGTTCAACGTGGCCTACACCTCCGTCCGCAAAATCGCAATAGAGATTGGCCTCGTCTAGGAGAAAACCAATGAGGAAGGCTAGGGAACTAAAGTCCTTCAAGGACCTGCGCAAGTTCAAGATACCCAAGTTCTACAAGGACCTGGGCGTAGAGGCGATGTGGGCCTACGTGCGCCAGCACTACTTCTGCAAGGACTCGACCAAGCACTGGCACTACGACTACAACGGCCTGCGCTACTGGTTCTGGGAAAATGTGAAGGAATATCGCGATTTGGAGATACTCGAGCACCTGAAGAACAAGGGCATGATAAGCGAGCACGAGCTAAGGTGCTACTCGTTCAACAAGCCCCGGCACCCGAGGAAAGACTGATGCCCTACCGCTCCGAACGCATAAGGTTGCCCGAGGCGCTCGACCGCAGGAGGCGCCTCTCCGACGCCGACAAGGCCGAAATCCTGCGCAGGTACAAGGCAGGGGGCTGCTCCCTGCAATCGCTGGCGTCGGAATACGGGTGCTCCAAGAAGAGCGTCCTGCTCGTCGTGAACCCCGAGTCCAAGGCCAGGAACGACAGGCGGATACGGGAGCACTGGAAGGACTACGTTCCGGGGAAGGACGAGAGAAACAAGATAGCCCGCGATTACCGGGCGTACAAGCACGGGCTCTTGAAGCAGGGAGTTAGTCAAAACATAGAAATATATGCTATTGACTTTTATACGTGTCCGGGACTCTAAACTCCGAACCATCCATCCTAAACAAGCCATTAGGCATCCAGTAGAAGCCTTCGCTCTTGGCTAGGTTGGACAACACAGTGCAACGAGGTATCTCGGGTAGTTCTATAGCATGGTTCTTTGATGCGTTCGTGTCCGCATCCATAGCCATCCCACAAGTAGGGCAGACATATAACTTTCCCTTCCTCGCAGCCTTGAGTACGTGTCCACACTCGGAGCATCGTTGTGATCTGTAGGCGTTAGATTGTAGATTCACTCGGACTCCGAGTTCCTCCGCAACTTGTGTAAGCCTTGTAACGATTTCCGGGTTGGACCAGTGCTTCAGTTTTTGGGCAGTATTCCTGCCGTAGTTGATATTCGTTATTTTCTCTAAACCGATTTCCTTTATGCCATTAAAGTTCAGGTGGTTTATTGCGTATCCTATGTAGTTCTTACGTTCTGCTTGACACCGCCTGAATGCCTTTGAACCTTTTTTCTTACGGCACATCTTGTCCGTTAAAGTATCAAGGTTCTTTATTATAGTCCGATTTGGGTCTCCTTTTCTAGGAGCGGATACAACCATATCCATTGTAGTTTGACCATCCGATAAGGACAAGCATGTCTTCAATCCCTGGTCTATACCCACCTTAATCCCTTCCGTACGTTCTGGTACTTCCTTCTGCCATCGTAATTGTACTCCATATTCGTCGATAAGGTACCCATTGCATTGTTCCCAAGATATATCATCGGCATATTTAGACAAGTGGGAATGCTTGCATATAGGAACATTGAATATGGGTAATCCCGTAGACTTGATACGTAGGAATCCAAAGAACTCACCCCCTGGTGTCCTATAGAACTCAGCGCACTTGCTGGATATCTCTATGCCTGCATCGGAAAGATCCGGCTTTGACGGGTTCTGAGTCTCAATTTTCTCCCATAACCTATCCAGGTAATTTCCCTTACCGGCTTCCTTGTCAAATACATGTAGGCGAGCCTCATTCTTGCTACATATCGCCCTTAATTTTCCACTTAGTTGATTAGTCAACGAACTGAGCATTCGGGCAGATAGCCAAGTATCTACGTTAAAATACTTATAGTCCAAATATTTCGGTAATTCATACTTGAACTCACGGGGCTTGAACTCGTGCCACCCGCTATCATCATTCCACCTATACCCGTTATCCCAAATTTCATCACAATACAACTGCATGACACGACGCCATTCTGCAAGAAGCGTAGTTACCGCCTCCTGCTTGCCCGTATTGGCGTACTTTAGCGTATGTCGTGTCATCCTTACAATCATAGACTATTCGTCCTTGTCGCTTTCCAGTACCAGCTTCATCCGTTTAATCTTGTTTTGTGCACGACGTGCGCCATAGAGCCTACAGCAGAACGATGTAACTATGGCTATCATATCCTTTATAATATCTTGTTCATTGTTATCGTTAGGATACATAACGTCTATGGAACAGCCATTCTTGGACAAGAGTCTCTCGATGTAGTTGAAGCCGAACCTAGTAAGCCTATCCTTATTTTCGCATATAATGGTAGTAGGTTCGGAGGACAGCATTTCCCAGAACTTTGGGCGATTATCATTCATACCCGAAGCGATTTCCTTGTAGATGGCGTCTACTTTGTATCCGTTGGCTGCGGCGTAGTCCTTACAGCGTTCAACCTGCCTAAGCAGGTCGTCCTTCTTTTCATGACTACTCACACGGGCATATATGACAACCCTTGTAGCTTCAAGCCCCTTCTGCAGCGGGTTCACTGTCACGAAGATGCTATGGGTATCTTCCTTTTGATATGCATTTGGTATTTTTCCGGCCTTAAACCAGTTATGGGCCGTCCTATAAGTAATATTATGCTCTATAGCATATTTAGAAAGTTTGATATCCATAAAAGTACCATTATTACGAGTATGTAATAAATTTAGTATTTTTATCTTACGAATGAAACAATTTTTCTAAATTTTTCTATATTTCTTGTTATTATGATAATAGACCCCGACCTGCCGTTCGACATCCATTGCAAAGTGCAAAAGGCGCTGGAGGGAGCATGAGCAACAACATACGCGTAGAACTGACCGAGGACGAAATCAAGGAAATCCTCTCCACCCTCCCCAAGACTGGCATTAGTGCCAAGCTGGAGACCCTGCTGACCAGGAAGGAATACCGCAACACCCACCCGCACAAGCTGATGGACGAGTACGAGGCCATGCGTGCATGCCCGTACCGGGACGACTGGCACTACTGCTGCCGGTGCAATTTCGAGTACATATGTACTGGCTCGGACAACTACGACAAGAACATGGTGAAGAAGCACATAGAGGAGAATTGGGGGAAGTGATGAGCCTGAACGAGATAGCCATGGCGCTAACGGCCTACCTACTAGCTTTCATATGCCGCCCTAAAGGGACGGCATCTTTCCCGCCGGATTTTGTAAAGTGGGGAAACCGCGTAGCAGAGAACGACAACATCAACACTCTCACGGCTATAGTGGTAGTCTTAACGAACATCCCCGCGACACTCTACCTGCTCTACTTCATGGGGAAGTCCGTGTGGTGCTACTTCGGGAAGTGATAACGGAAATGATAAGCACTTTTGATAATTCCCAGTATCAAAACGTTATGCCCATGTGATAATAGGGATTATCAAACGTTATGCACATTTGAAAACTACGTTATCAAAACGTTATGCCCATTTGATAAAAGTGATAACGAAAGCGGTAAGCACATTTGATAATTGATAATAATTACGGCAAGCACATTTGATAAAACCAAATATCAAACGTTATGCACATTTGATACCAGGGGTCTGCTATAGAGTAACTATGGAAAAGTCATTCACCCGAAATACGATTACCCGCTACGAGGAGATCCACAACATCCTCACGTCCGGGTCCACCGGGCTGTCAAGCGCAGACTACCAATTCTACCTCCGCTACTGCAAGAAGCACGGGATAGCGCACGAGAAGGTGTCCGTGGTGGAGAAGCCCGTGCGCTCCGCCCACTACGCCTCGCAGAAGGAACGCTACGACGACGTGATGCGCAGGCTAAGCATGGGCAGAGGTATCGGGGCCATCGACTACCGCTTCCTCAAGAGGTACTGCAAGGGCAACGGCATCACTATGCCTGCCATGGAGATAACTATAACTGCGAGGCTGAAGCAATGAGCGAAGAATACGTAGAGTTACCGAAAGAACGCCACAGCGTGTACCGCGTCAAGCCGGATCCCCGTATCGTGGAACTCCTGCAGGACCACAAGAGCACGTGGGAGGCCAACTCGAAGGGCGGAGAACCCAACCACTGGGAGGAGCGCAAATGATTACACCCGACACCATAATACGCGACATATCCGAAGCGCTGAACACCACGGGCCTCGTCCCCGACGTGAACCACAACGGAAAGGACTACCTCTCGTACCGCTACAGGTGGAACGACACCCGTTGCCTCTTGCTCGTCCTTGTGGAAGCCGATGTACTCGAGGTCAGTATCGGGAACAAGTCCTACTACGTCCCCGACGACGAGGTGTACGGGGCGCTCAAGCCCTTGATACTGAAGAAGGCCAAGAAGGAGTTTGGGGAGGTGCTGGGCGAGATAGCGTACATGGACGATAATATGTCCGTCTTCCTGCGCAAGGACGGGATATTCAGTTCCTGCATTATGTCCGTCCATACGAAGAAGGACGGCGTCAACTATTCCGCGGGCTACGACCACAAGTCCGGCAGGATAGACCTCGGGAGAGTTCCCGCGGACTTCGCCGCACGCTTCATGGGGCTGGTGGACAGGTACTTCCTGCCGTATGTACGGCAGTACAGGGAGACAAAGTGATGGAAAAGAGCGTCATGAACGCATATATCGCCATAATGGGGATGCTGCTCGCACTCCTGCTCGGGATACTCGTATATACGGGCTACGAGGCGTACGTAAGCACCGAGAGCGCCGTAGAGGTAGTGAAATGAACCTGGACGACGTGTTAGAGTCTGCCCTGCGCAGCCTGTTCGGATGGTGCGTGCTGCTCTTCGCTATTGCGTCCGTGTCGGGTGTCATGGAGTGGAACGGGGCGTATATGGTGTTCCAGTCGGTGTGCTTCGGCGTATGTGTACTTGGAGTAGCGCTCTATTTCGCATGGATAGTGCTCTACGGGCTCAGGCAGTAAGGGGGCAGTAGGATATGATAGTGCATACGAGAAATATGGCCGTAGAGGCCATCAAATGGACGGGAATGAACCACGAGGAGCTCATATCGGCGTTCGACATGGAGATACTCGACTTCGGATACAACGAGGATGTGTACGTGGGGGAAACCCACGCCTACCCCGGCGACTACCTCGTTAAGGCCGTGGACGAGGTTATTGTGTTCAGTGAGAAACAGTTCAAGGCGATATTTACGGAGGAGGATAGATGATAGATAACAAAGTCATAAATACGGCGGCCAAACAGTACCTCGAGCGAAAGGTCAAGTGGCTCAACAAGAAACTGGCTGGCACGGGCACGATAAGGTTCGAGGATGCCAGCCCGGACGGCAGGAAGTACTCGGGGTGGATCCAGGAAGACAAGGCGTTCGCGGACGGGGCTCGCTGGGCTATACGCATGATGGAGAAGGAGGACATGAAGAACGACAACAAGCCGTACAGGCCCGCAAGGAAGCACCCGTTCAAGAGGATTAAATGAGCACGTGGCACCTGCATTGAAGAAAATAGGGTTCGAGTCCCGGCAGTTGCTCCCCTCGCCCGAAACGAGGTATGGCGGCGGCCAATAGGTTAAGATGGATGACCGGGTGTCGCGTGCAACTTTTTCTAGGACAACGAGATATGAGCAAGAAACTGGACGTAGAATATATAAAGGAGCGCGCATCCGAAATGAACTTCGTGGTGATGTGGCTCGAGAAGCACACCGAGTACCTCAAGGGCTACCCGGACACGCTGCCCTACATCGACTCCCGCAAGTGGCACGGCGGCGTACGGAACTACCCGCTCATCGACTGCGCCAAGGCGGAGCGGGACGACCTGGTAAGCCTAGCCCGCCACGGGGAGGTGCGCGAACCGCCCTACCAGAACCCCTTCGAGGCGCAGAGGAAGGCCGTGGAGGCGTACTATAAGGGAGAAACGGACATGTACGGCAAGCCCGTAAAGGAGGACAAGTGAAAGTAGAATTGGTATGCGACTATTGCAGATGCTCGGAGCAGAAAGATTTGTATATGATTACGCTCACGGGCATCAAGAACACGAAGAACACCTGCTCCAAGATAATCTGCCCGAAATGCGCCTACCACATCGGGACGCTCCTGGATAGTATCTTGGACAAGCGGGACATCGACGAAGCGCTGAAGGAAATCGAAGGCGACATTTTGGAGGACTGATGAGCGAACTGAAACTTGAAGAGGTAACCCACGTGCTCAAGGCGTACAAGTACTACCTTGCGCAACTTACGCACTGCGCCTTCGACGAGGAAACTGCGCAGTGGATAATCGACAACTGGGATGCGGACTACGATGCGGTGGAGAAGAAGGGCTCCCGCCAAGGCGTAACGATATGAGGATGAATAGGATATGAAACTAGAAGTGTTCAAGAACATGGAGCGTGTGTTCAATGCAACGACGCAACAAGAGAACGTAATCGCGGAAGACAGCGACGGGTATCGACGCGGATTCAATTCGTGTGAAGAATTCTACCTCAAGGTAGATGTGGACGCCGTACTCGCAGAGAAGGACGCAGAAATCCGCAGGCTCAACCGCCTGCTATGGAACGCACGCGCTACAGCGGCCAAGAATGCGGCGGGGGAGGTCCACAATCTCATCGTATGCATGCGGGAGCGGAACCCGGATATGACCCTGAGCAACACAGAGACACGGGAGAGGAGGTTCCTGGAAAAGGCCTGCAGGTGCCGCAGGAAGGCAAGGGAGTGGAGGTAGATATGAGCGAACTGAAATCTTTTATCGTACTATACGATGGAAAATTCATCCGTGTGTATAAGGAAAATGAAGCCGACAAGGTGATTGCGGAGCTTAAAGCGCAGAAGGCGCAGGCCGAGGACGATTGTGCTTACTGGAAAACGAAAGCACAAAGGGATCGCCATCACAAGTACAGGCGGTGCGTGGATAAAGCAAAGATATGTCAACTGCGCCTTGAACGCTATGAACAATATGTAGCTAAGTACAAAAATTGCAATGGTCCTAGTATTCAACGATGGAGATTCTTGAAAGACCATTACGAAAAGTGGTATATGCGGTGGATCAAGATTGCCGAGCCGCTCAAGGAATCGAAATGCCGGAAAAGTTAGTGCTTGACGCATGCTGTGGCCCTAAGATGTTCTACTTCGACAAGGACAACCCCAACGTTCTTTTTGTTGACAAGAGAACGGTGCATAACGAAATTATTTGGAATAGTAAAGATAATAACAGCGTGCGTAAGATTGATGTCATGCCTGACGTTGTTGCCGATTTCAGGAAGTTGCCATTTGCAGACGAATCTTTTTATCACGTTGTCTTTGACCCCCCGCATCTGGTCAACGTTGGGGACACTTCGTATATGGGCAAGAAATACGGGAAACTGCCTAAAGACTGGAAAAACGCTATAAAAAAAGGATTCGACGAATGTTGGCGGGTCTTGAAAACGCACGGCACGCTGGTATTCAAGTGGAATGCAGTGCAGGTTCCGGCAGAGGACGTGATAGAGGCCATTGGTAGACGCCCGTTATACGGCAACCGTTGCGGGAAGCAAAACAGGACACATTGGATGGTATTTTTCAAGGAGGCGAAATGAAAACCAAGTATTATAGGTGCACCCCTATCCTCAAGGAAGCCCTCTGCGACAACTGCGGGGCTAACCTGAGCTATACCCGCACCGACTTCAAGAGGGGGGCTCTGGCGTGGCTGCACAAGTGTGACGGGTGCGGTAAGTCCTACTGGCTCGACAACCGGTACCCCTGCACGGACTACATCGTGGACACGAGCCGCCCACTGGACATAGCCACCGACCCCATAGAGGGTGAGGAGGAAAAATGATATACGGCGTAAGATACAGCGACGGGGTCATGATGCGCTTCTTCAGCACGGAGGAGCAGGCCCGTGAGTTCATAGCGAAACAGGAATATTCTCCCATATGCTACAACGTGGAGGTGCTGTCCGAGGTGGACTTCGCCAACTTCGTACTTATGGCGTTCAGCCGTATAGACGCGGTGTTCCAGGCACACAGGCTAGGAGGTATGTGATGAGCACGTGCCCTATTTGCGATTCAGAGGCCAAGATAACCAAAAGGCGCTCCCCCGTGCACGTCCCCATGGCAGAGGACGTATACGTGGAGGAGGAGATATGCGAGTGCCCGTCCTGCGGGGTCAGCACCCGTGTCGGGGGCGAGATGCAGGAGGTGGTGGAGTTCCGTAGGCTAGTGAGCGCGGTACATTCCATCCCGTCGCTAGTTGAGCGCATAGGGGCTCCTGCCGAGCGCATCGAGAGAGCCCTGGACTGGAAGGTGGGGGACATAGAGAGGGCGCAGGCGGACTACGGGACGGCCCCGTACGTGATAGCGGGTCTGCGCATGCTGGCGCTAGAGCCGGGGCTCTTGGAACGGATGGAGGAGGCGTGAGGGACGTAGTGCTGCGCATCCTGCCTCGGTGGGCGGAACTCATCTACTCTGGCCGCAAGACGGTGGAGTGGCGCCACACCTACCCCGAAGGCGCCGGGGCCGTGTTCCTATACGAGTGCGACCCCGTACGCAGGATAGGGGTGACGGGCATTATGCACATCGGGGACATCCGCGAGGTGGACGCACGGAGCGTACCGAAGAACCTGCTGGAGCGCGGGCGCGTGAACCGCGAAGACCTGCTTGCGTACCAGTGGGGCAGAAAGTTGTATGCCTGGGATATACTGCGGGCGGAACGCATACCGGACCCGCTAGCGGACTTCCGCTACTGGAAGGCCCCCCGTAGCTGGTGCTATGTAGAGGATGTAGAGGTTTGCGATAGGAGGCAGTGGTGATATGAACGGGCTAATGCAGAAGCTGCCCAAACGGGTGCTGAAGGTGGGGAACATGTATCGCCCCCAGGTGTGGTTGCTGTGGTGGCACGGGATATATGATGGCGAAGCGTTGTCCCCGCTGGAGTACGATAAACTGGAGGACGCCGTGTGGGTGCTGGCGCACAGGTGGGAGCATAAAGAGCCCTACGAGCGCACCGTGGTGTGGCGGGGACGCTGAGTTACATGGCCGGTACCGGCTATAGTTCCCGCGCAAATCGTTGGGCCCCGCGTCATGAATTTGGCGCGGGGTTCGCGTTTATACGTAATTTCTGTTTTTATCCGTAATGGTCATAAAACCGCCGGTAATTACTTTATTATTAATATCGTAGTGACCAATTTCAATAAAACACCTTTCAGCACCTACGCAAAAATTAGCGCATGAATTATCAACTGAATTTCTTATGTTGCTAATAGGCCCCATACAAGTAAACGGCGTACCGCTTAAAACATACGGTTTAGATATTGGGCAATATTGTGACGATAAAATATTTAATGTGGTATCTATTGCCCCATCACTTTTCACCAATAAATTATATTGAATAATAGTTATACCCGTTGTTTTGTCCCTGGCAATCTTTATAAAATTATCAATAAAAGATGTTACATTTTCAAAATGGTCGTAAATTTCCCATTTTTCAAAATCACTACCAATTGGAATCCACACCCCGTTGTTCATAACATAACTTTTACCGTCACTTGGGGCATTCTCAATACCTTGTCTGTAAATGGACGATTGCTTTGTAACACTCATGTTTAGCCTCCTTAAAATAACCTTTTAACGGTATGCGTTGAATTAGTGCATTACATTCTTGTAGACTCCGGGCGTTTTATACGCTCCAGGCTTGCAAATTGTCGGTTCCATTATCGCCTCCATTAGAATGCAAGGCCCGTGGAGTAGTCGTCCTGACCCAGGGCCACATGGCTATTGCATATAATAAAGGCCACGGGCGTGTAGCCCATGGCGCAGCCATAGCATGTACTGTAAAGTTTCCTTAACGAGGGGGGGGGGGGATAATCATACCTGCGTCCCCGTCGGAATCTTCCACGTGTACTCCCTGCGGAGCCGCCACGTATATCCCCTGCCGTAGTCGCCCGTCTCGGGGGACTCGTCACCGCCGGACACCTCCACGGAAGCCCCGGCAGGCAGTTCCGTGCGTACCTGCTCCAGGGCGGTGTCCTCGGCGGCGAGGGCTACGATATCCGTCATCTCGGGCACGTCACCGCCGGCAACGAAGTCCACGGTAGTCACACCCGTATATACCCCGTCCTCCACCTTGTCCCGGGACAAGTCGGTATCTGCCTGGAACACGTTCACGCGGATGTCGCACTCGAGGTCTTCCGACCCGAACAGGAACTCGTCGTTGAGCGCCCCGAGCAGCTCCCCGTCCCAGTAGCGGACGTACCTGTCCCTCAATGTCCCCATGCCTTCATGTATGCGTATCTTCATAGCTATACCCCAAGCAGCTTGGCGAGTTCTTCCACGGAGAGGGACTTGAGCTTGTCGTTGACGCGGTCCTGGAGCGTACCCCGGCGTACCGGCTTGTAGTCCTTCATGCGTGCCTTGAGGGCGTCGCCCTTCGCCGTCTTGGCAGACACGTCCTCTTCGTGTGCCTTTATCTTGCCGTATATCTTATCCATGCCTTCCTTGCAGATGTCATAGATACGTTCTGCGGCTTCCTCGGGTGTCCAGAAGTAGACGAAGTCGCCATCGACCGTACCGGATTCCGGGACCTCCTTTCCGCCCTCTATGGTGCCATCGTAGGTTATCGGCAAGAACGTGTATGTGGCGTCATCGCGCCTGAAGTGGTTGACGACTTTGATAATGGCGTCTTCCTTGGGCCAGCGTTCGGAAAGGACCTTGTAGATGGCGCCTTCCGTAAGGTCGACAAATGTGCCTCGATTCCAGTTAAAAGAATCCAGGTCTTCGCCGCTCTGGTTGATGCAGTGCCATTTGTCGTTATAGAATGCTGCCGCTTGCATACGGAACCACTTATCTGTAGAATGTACCTGACACCACAGACCCTTCCTGCTGTCGGACGGGGCATAGGCCTCGCTGCACTTCCTTTCGTTCACGGTAATCTTCATGAGTATCTCCTTTACTTGAAAATGGTTATCTTGGCCACGAGGACGGGGAAGGCGGTCTTGTCCATGAGGGCGGTGTAGGCCTTCCCTGCATTGCGCACCATGCGGTCCACGGTATCCTGGTTTGTATAGTAGACTCGGATCTCGCCGTCCTGCAGGCCGTCGGACTCGAGGTCCTGGTTGCGG
>Ga0310786_10008571_pt1 | contig 13103 bp, 12 predicted proteins | sample AusTroGonzalo_MG_FD_203881 | JGI IMG/M metagenome (GOLD analysis project Ga0310786, IMG submission 203881) | Bovine rumen microbial communities from tropical cattle in Woodstock, Queensland, Australia - Gonzalo_03 (v2) (version 2) | ecosystem: Host-associated > Mammals > Digestive system >... | reverse complement strand
ATATTATCTCTTTGATATTTACAATCAAGTGATTTAAATCATCATTATCATAATCTTTATATTTTAAAGAATAGCTATCAAGAAATAGTTCAATATAATCGCTAATTAAAGGTAAGTTATGTCTCAAAAAAAACCTAAACTCAACTCTATTATAAAAATCTAAAAAATACAACTTAGGTAAACTGTTTATAAAATTCTCCATTACTGTTTCGTATTTTAAAATTAAATCATAATTCTTTATTTCGGTTATTGCTTTAGTAGATTCTTTTTGTTGTTTAAAAATATCATTAATTTTTTTATTAACAAAATCTAATATTGAAATCTCTTCAATTGGTAGTTTTTTATTTAATAAAATGATAAAAAAATTATTATTAAGTTTATTAATATTTTTATTAAATCCATATTTATCATAATAATTCATTATAAATTTCTTAATATCTTTATCAGAAATATTTTCAATTTCTTTATGAATAAATTTTAAATGGCCATTATAAAAATCTTCAAAATTTCTCCATTCTAAAACATTATATTCACATCGCAAGTCATTTATATACATTATATCCTCTTTACTTGTTCTTGAATGTATAGACCCCGACAGCGTTTTATTCGAGAATATTATTGGATTACTAATTAAATCTCCTTGAAAATTTTTATTACCATATGCAATTTGATATTTTATACCATAAATTCTAACATAGCCATATTGCATAGAACTATTTTCAATCGGGAATTTATCTTTACAACTAATTTCCTTTCCATAATTATCAATATTTTTTTCCATTTTATCTTGAATTAATAATTTTTTAAAAAACTCTCTGATTGTAATGTTCGAATAATAATAAATATCAAGGTCATTTTTAAGCAGCTCTTCTTTTTGTTTGTCAAACAAATTTTTGCCATCTTTTAATTCTATAACTGATTCTTCTTTTTTTATATGCTTTTCTGCTTTATTTAATAAATAGAAAGTATAAATAATAATAAAAAAAACACATAATGCTATAAAAATTAAAATCCCTGCCATTTTCTAACTCCTAATTGATTTATATTAACATAAAAGAAATTTTTTGTATATGCAAATTTAAAATTTTTGTTTTTGGCATTTATACGTGTGCTTGTCTTATTACAAGTCGGTGTCGCTTCGCTCCACCGAGGACAAGCACACAGAAAAACTTGGTTAAAAGAAAGAGTGTGTGCTGTGATCTAATCGCACACACTCTTTCAATATTTTCTCTTTGTTTTTAGTGTAAACGAATACTATTTGTTGTCAAGGTTAAAATGCATGTCTTAAAATATCAATTATTAATTTTTTTACGACAGCCTATGACAACGGCATAGTATTCGTTTTTATTGCTAATTAAGAGAGAAAAAATAACACCCTAACTTTTTCAAGTTAAAGTGTTAATTATTTAGCAAGTTTCAAAAGTCAATGACTAAAAGAGTTCGCTTTTATTGCCTCTGTGGTGGAGATAAGCGGGTTCGAACCGCTGACCTTTTGAATGCCATTCAAACGCGCTACCAACTGCGCCATACCCCCATATGTTTTTTTGTTGCAAAACAATAATACAACACACAAAACAAAAAAGCAACAAAATATTTTGTTGCCTAAAAAACATTTCACTTTAACTTATCTTGTTTTTGATTTTTGATAAAATTTTATTTTCCATACGGCTAACTTGGACTTGCGAGACTTTAAGAATTCTTGCCACCTCACTTTGTGTTTTATCTCTAAAATATCTAAGTGCTATTATTGTTTTGTCTTTTTTGTCAAGATTTGATATTGCATCCTTTAAAACCATATTATCAATCATTTTATTTGAGTTATCCTCAATAGGTAACAATTTGTCAAGAAGTGTTTGCCCGTTGCTTTCTTCATGGTCAAGTCCTTCAAAAATAGAAATAGGCTTATGATTTGATTCTAAAATAAACATGACATCTGCTTCTTCAAGACAAAATTTATCTGCTATTTCTTTTATGGTTGGAGGTTCTCCTGTGGTTGATCTTTTTTCTTCAATAAATTTTTGTATAACATAATTTTGACCTTTGATAGTTCTAGAAACTTTTATACTGCCGTCATCTCTCAAAAAACGTTTTATCTCCCCCGCTATCATTGGGACAGCATATGTTGAAAATTTTACGTTAAAATTTTCATCAAAATTTTTTATAGCCTTTGCAAAACCCAAACATCCAAGTTGATACAAATCGTCATATTCAACGCCCTTGTTTTTGTATCTTCTAACAATACTTTTGACTAGAGGAGAATTTTTGTTAATAAGTATATTCTTTGCGTTTTCATCTCCGCTTTTTGCCCTTTTTAAGAGTTCTAATGTATCCTCAGTGCTAAGCATATTTTTAGAACTCCTTTTAATTAATTTGTTTTATTTTTTGGCTATTCCCTTGTTTAATTTCTTTTGTTAAGACAACTCTAAGTCCGCCTGTTAAAAGATTTTCAACAACCATTTTGTCCATAAAACTTTCCATAACTGTAAAGCCCATACCACTTCGCTCTGTAGTTGGCTTTGTTGTATAAAATGGCATTTTTGCCTCGTCAAGATTTTTTATTCCAATCCCGCTATCTTTAATTTCAATTTGAACAGCATCTTCAAAAAGTTTGACGCTTACACATATGTCATCACTGCCATTTCCACTTGGATAAGCGTGAACAACACAATTTGTAACTGCTTCAGATACAGCAGTTTTTATGTCAGTTAGTTCATCTATACTTGGGTTAATTTGCAGACAAAAACCAGCAATTGAAGCCCTCGCAAAAGACTCATTAACTGACAATGCCTTAAATTTTAATTCCATTTCATTAATAATTTTTTTACTGTTTTCCATATTTTTCCCTTTTTTATTTTAAATTTTATGATATTTTTGGCATGATATTGTACAGTCCTGTCAACTTAAATATCTTTTCAGCGTGATATGAAGGATTTGTGATAAAAATGCTAACACCCCTATCTTTCATTTTTTTGTATCTACCAATAAGGACACCAATTCCTGTTGAATCCATAAATTTCATTTCTGACAAATCAATAATTATTTGCTTTGAAATTGTAGACAAAAAAATTTCATCTAATTGTTTGCTAGTATACTTTGCTGTATGCTCGTCGAGTTCACCACTAAGCATAACGTATAGAACGTTGTTATAATTTCTATATTTAATTTCCATTTTTCCTCCTAAAACAAAATTGAAATTTGACATCCATAAAAATAATAAGATTAGTTATTTTAAAAATAATAAAATAAAGACTTGTATTATGTCTTAAAATGTCAATATGGTTTTTATTTAGTCAAATAAAAAAAATAACCGTTTTTTTAAATTTTTTGTTGACAATCAAAAAAAGTTATTGTAATATTTAAAAGCGTATTTTTATCGGGGTGTAGCGCAGTTGGTAGCGCACGTGGTTTGGGACCATGGGGCCGGGAGTTCGAGTCTCTTCACCCCGACCATTAATGTCTTTGATTAATATGCAAAGCATTTTTGGGCCTTTAGCTCAGTTGGTTAGAGCAACCGGCTCATAACCGGTCGGTCCGCGGTTCAAGTCCGTGAAGGCCCACCACAACCATAAAAGGTTGATTGTTTTAATGGCTTGGTAGTTCAGTTGGTTAGAACGCCGCCCTGTCACGGCGGAGGTCGAGAGTTCGAGTCTCTTCCAAGTCGCCATTACGATTTTATATCGTAAAACCCGCAAGCCTTGGTAGCTCAGTCGGTAGAGCGAGGGACTGAAAATCCCTGTGTCGGTGGTTCGATTCCGCCCCAAGGCACCAAAGGGTTAAAAATAATTTGGTGCGTTGATTATTCTTGAGTATTTCAAATATTTATATTTGACAAATCTCCTGTTTAATCGTAGTTGGATTACCCTATCCCAAGGCACCAAAGGGTTAAAATTAAATTAATATGCTAGTGTGGCTCAATGGTAGAGCAGCTGATTTGTAATCAGCCGGTTGTTGGTTCGATTCCGACCACTAGCTCCAGTCGCAGTGGTATTCCACCCAATATATATCATTAGATATATAACCACCATTATCATTGCGACGTACGGGTAGGTTGCAGAGCGGTCAAATGCAACGGACTGTAAATCCGTCGGCTTTCGCCTTCGATGGTCCGAATCCATCCCTGCCCACCAAACAAAAAAACAATGTGATATTTAATCACATTGTTTTTTTTCGTTTTCCTTATATTTTTGTCTTATTCTTCATCTGGCTCTTCCGGCAAATTTACATTATGATAAACGTCTTGAACATCATCAAGAGACTCCAGGGCATCTATCATTTTTTGGAATGTTGCAAGTTGTCCTTCGTTTAAGTCAATAGTAGAACTAGGTATCATAGAAACTTCTGTTGACAAAAATTCAAGCCCCTTTCCTTCCAAATCCTCTTTAACCTTGTGAAAATTGCTTGGTGTTGTAATTATTTGAAAAACATCACCATCGTTTATCACATCTTCAGCCTCAGCCTCAAGGCACATATCTATTAAATTTTCTTCTTCAACTTTGCCATTGTTTTCTAAAATTAAAACGCCCTTATTTTCAAAAAGATAAGACACACAACCAAGTGAGCCCAAACTTCCCCCTGCCTTATCAAAAGCATGTCTAACATCTCCTGCAGTTCTATTCTTGTTATCCGTCAGGCACTTAACTATAACTGCACTTCCGCCTACACCGTAGCCCTCATATGTGGTTTCCTCATAGTTGACGGAGTTAAGTTCTCCACTTGCCTTTTTTATTGATCTTTGAATGTTGTCATTTGGCATATTGTTTTGTTTTGCCTTAGATATTATATCTCTTAATTTTGCGTTCGAGTTTGGATCTGGTCCTCCCGCCTTAACTGCAACAACAATTTCACGACCTATTTTTGTAAAGATCTTTCCTCTTGCTGCGTCTGCCTTGTTTTTTGTTGCTTGAATATTGTGCCATTTAGAATGTCCTGACATAGTAATTAATTCCTTTTTAATTAGTTTTTTTTATGTTTTTATCTTAACAAATTAATTTTTTAAAAACAACTTTTTTTTAAGTTTACTTATATATTGAAAAGATTATTTTTATATATTTTCAAAAATTTCTTTCATAGCATTTGCATCTTCTGCCTGAGTCCCCCTTGACTCGCAAATAACAAAAGGTTCTATCTCATATTTTTTAAGTGATTTTGCAAGAGGTTCAAATTCTGGGCCATACTCATCATCTTCAAAAGTCAAATGCTTTATTTCACCTTTATCACCATACATTATTTTTGAAAAATGAATATGTACTTTTTTTGTTTTTTCTTCTCCAATTTCACTTATCAAATATTTAAAAATTTCGTCAAAATCTTTTTGCGTTTTAAGTTTTCCTTGCAAAATACAATTTATATGTCCAAAATCAAGCGCTGGAACAAAAAATGGTGCTATTTTACAAATTTCAGCCACTTCTTGATAAGTACCTAGTTGCATACTTTTTCCCATTGTTTCAGGACATATGATAAAATCTGTAAAGCCCTCTTTTTCAATCAACTCTTTTAATTTAATCATATTACTCTTGAGCAATAAAAACGCTTCATCTCTTGACATTTTGCCACAAGTACCTGGATGAAATACAAGTCGTTTGCCACCCATAATTTTTAAATATTTAAGGCTTGTTATTATATAATTAAAAGACTTTTCGATCATTGCTTCATCTGGATTGGCAAGATTAATATAATATGGTGCATGAACACTTATTTCAACACCATTTTCAATGCATTTTTTGCCCAAAGATGATGCTAAGAATTCACTTATATTAAATCCTCTTGAAAAAGAATATTCATAAGCGTTAAGTCCTCTATTTTTAAGCCAACTAGGTGCATCTATGCTAGATTTAAAGCCCTGATCATAAAACAAATCTCCATTGCCCGATGGACCAAACTTTGTCATTCGAAAATTTCTCCTTTAAAATTAAAAATAATTTTTAACCTTTATGATGTCATCAATAATATTTGCTATTGCAACTGCTTTTTTATCTTTTCTTAAAACAATTATATCGTCTCTATTTATAAAACTTTCAGTTTTGTTGGCTGTTATAGACTCAAACCTAACCTTCTTGCCGTCCAAAAGATCCTTTAATATTTTATCATTTATATCAAAGTTTTTAAAATCCTTTAAAATTTCTGTAATTGACACCAAATTGCTTTGAATTTTTTCTATGTCAAAATTCTCTTCAACATTTATGGCATTTTCAAGCGTAAAAGGTCCTGATTTTACTCTTTTTAGACTTGTCATTGTTGCGCAACTATTAACCATATGTCCAAGATCTCTTGCAATTGACCTAATATAAGTACCTGCACTACATTCGATATAGAATAAAAAGTGCGTTTTATCAATTTGTTTTAAAAGTCTTATGTCAAATATCTCTATTTCGCATGGTTGCAACTCTATTTGTTTACCTTGACGAGCAAGGTCATAGGCAGTTTTACCTTTAATTTTTTTTGCAGAAAATATTGGAGGAATTTGTTTTTGCTTTCCAACAAATGTCTTAAGAACTCTGTTCAAATCTTCTTGCAAAACAATTGTATTTGAGGTTTTTACAACGTCGCCTTCCAAATCAAGAGTCGACGTTTCTTCTCCAAAGCAAAAAATGGCCTCATACGCCTTTCTTTTTTTTAAAAATAAATCAAAGAGTTTTGTTGCTCTTCCAATACAAACTGGAAAAACTCCCTCAGCAAGAGGATCAAGTGTGCCCAAATGGCCTACTTTTTTTTCTTTCAAAATAAATTTAACTTTTGAAACAAGCGATGTTGAAGTTACACCTCTTGGCTTGTACAAATTTATTATTCCATCCATAAAAATCACTTTTCATTATGTTTTTCAAGTTCTTCTTTGCAACATGATATAAGTTTGCTCAAAATTTCTTTAAAATTGCCTTCTGCTTTACCACCTGCAGCCCTAATATGACCGCCACCCTCAAAGGACTTAGCGATATCACACACGTTTGCATACTTATTAGATCTAAGGCTTATAGTAAAAAACCCTCTTTCCTTTTCAATAATTTTAACTCTTATTTCATTGCCTTCAATGCCATCCAAAAATTGAAAGGAAGCGGAGTTATCGCATATCTTTTCAAATCTCTTATAAGTCTTATAGTTAAAAAATGTTACATAAAGTTTTTCGTTTAAATAAGATTTTGTATTCCTAAGAACAGACTTATAAAAATAGAGATAATTTTTTTGTTTGTACTTAAACATATTGTAATTTGCTTCTTGCAAATCAAAATTATAATTTATAAGTTCACTTGCATGTTTATGACTAAGTTGATTTGTAGATGGATGGACAAAGCAACCTGTGTCTGACGATAAACCGGCATACAAGTTTAGCGCAATATCAGAGTTAATTGTTAGTGGCAAATTTTTGATGAGTTCATACATAAGATCTGCTGTACTAGGAGAAGTACTATCACAATATGTATAGTCAAACTTGTAATCCATACTTTGATGATGGTCAATGTTAACCTTAACCTTTGACTCATCAAAGTATTTGCCATATTTACCAATCCTATCAAGCGAATTGCAATCAATCATAAAGCACACATCTGCTTTTGCAATTTTATCTACTTTTTCTTCAAGAGGAATTTTCAAAAATGCAATATTGCCAGGAATCTTTCCATCACAATACGCATATGCCTTTTTTCCCATTTTTTTTAAGGTAAGCCTTAGGGCATTCATAGATCCCAATGCGTCAGCATCCGGACTTATGTGACAAAACAGTGCAAAAGTTTTATTTTTATTAATAATATCTATAATATCCTTCATAAAAATCCTTTTTTAAATTTTTAACCAAAAGTTAAATCTAATCTATTATATCCTTTAAAATTTTGTTGATCTTTTCGCTATACTCGGCGCTTGTATCTACATCAAAAACAATTTGAGGCACATTTCGCATCTTAACCATTGGAGCAAGTAGTTTTTTTATATATCCAGATGCAGATGATATTGCACTAAAAACTTCTTCTTCATTTTTTTTAGGACAAAACAAACTTAAAAACACTTTGGCATATTTTAGATCGCTTGAAATATCCACACTAGAAACTGACACAAGGCTTCCTTCAAGACGTGTATAATTTCGCTAATACACCTTTTTAAAAGAGAGTTAGCCTTTTCAAGTCTATTGCTCATAACTATTTATCCTCTTTTTTAGAATAATTTACACCTTAATTTGCTCTTTTACAATGCATTCTAAGATGTCGCCTTCTTCAATATCGTTATAGTTTTCGATTTTTATACCACACTCAAAGCCTGACGCAACTTCCTTTGCATCGTCCTTTTCACGTTTTAAAGTTGCAATCTTGCCTTCAAAAACAACTTGTTCATGACGCAAAACTTTCACTTCAGCATTTCTAACAACCTTACCATCCAAAACATAACAACCTGCAATCGTACCAACTGAACTTATCTTAAATAACGCCCTAACTTCTGCATGTCCAACAACTTTTTCTTCAAATTTTGGCGCCATCATCTCTTTTATTAATTTTTCAATATCTTCTATAGCCTTATAAATAATATCGTATTCTCTTATTTCAACCTTGTTTTGTTTTGCAAAATTAGAAATCTTGGCTAATACTTTTGTGTCAAAAGCAATAACCTTTGCATTTGAAACCTTTGCAAGTTGAATATCATTTTCGTTTATATTGCCAACACCAGTTGATACGATTTCAACTTTTACTTCTTCATTTTGAATTGTAGAAAGAGATTGTTTTAGCGCTTCGACTGATCCTTGACTGCTTGCCTTTATAATGATATTAAGTGCCTTTTTCTCTTCTGCAATAGGCGTTGCCAAAAATTCATCCAAACTTTTTGGAGTGCCATTTTCGATCATTTCTTGAGCCATTTTTATCTTGCGCTCTTCAACTACTTGTTTGCTAAATTTTTCGTCAACAACTTGTATAGTATCCCCTGCTTTTGGAACACTATCAAGACCCAAAATAGAAACTGGAGTTGATGGTCCAGCCTTTATAACACTCTTTCCCTTGTCATTTATCATGGCACGGATTTTTCCAACGGTAAATCCAGATACAACACAGTCGCCAAGTTTAAGCGTTCCGTTTTGAACAATAATATTTGCAACTGGACCTTTATTCTTGTCAAGTTGTGCTTCAATAATTGTACCAACAGCATCTCGCTTTTTGTTACACTTTAAATCTTGCATTTCTGCAACAAGAAGAATCATTTCAAGAAGTTTGTCAATGCCCTCACCTGTAACTGATGAAACAGGCACAACAATCGTATCACCACCCCATTCTTCAGGAAGAATGTCATATTCCATAAGTTGTTGCTTAATTCTATCAATATTTATATTTTGCTTATCAATTTTGGTAATCGCAACAATCATTGGTACTTTTGCTTCTTTAATGTGTTTGATTGCTTCAACTGTCTGTGGCTTTATGCCATCGTCACCAGCAATAATAAGCACTGCCACGTCAGTTATTTCAGTGCCACGTTTTCTCATATTAATAAATGCTTCGTGACCTGGAGTATCAATAAAAGTTATATCTTCATTGTTCCAATTTATAGAATAAGCACCTATAGTTTGAGTTATACCACCAGCCTCTTTTGAAGTAACGTGTGTTTTTCTAATATAGTCAAGAAGAGATGTCTTACCGTGATCAACGTGACCAACAATGGTTACAATTGGTGCTCTTTTGTCATTATTTGTGCCATCATCAATCTTAGCATTCTCCTTAAGTTTTTCCTCAAAACTTTTTTCTAATTTTTGTTCAAGAGTTACCCCCAATTCACTTGAAACAAGTTCTGCGGTAGCAAAATCTATTGAACTGTTAATTGTAGTCATAATACCAAGAACCATAAGTTGCTTGATAATTTCTGTAACAGGTTTTCCTATTTTTTCAGAAAGATTTTTTACAGTAATATTTGATGATGTTATCACTGCGTTAGTTATTGGAGCACTAACAATTGGAGCAGTCTCAGTTTTTGGTCTTTTGAGTTTTAATTTTCTCATAACCATTCTGTCTTCTATCTCCTGCTCTTCTATAAGCCCACGTCTTAATAGTGACTTTTTGTTAACTTTGCGTTCATCATCAGGTCTTTCAGTAGTTTTCTTTTTGTTTCCAAATGCCCTTTCTTTTGTAGCAAACACAGACGCAGCAGATGTAAGAGTACTAGTCTTTTTAGGCAAAATACCCATAAGCGTTCTATTTTGATTGTTTTGAGAACCTGAAAAGTTATTATTGTTCCTATTAACAAAAGGTTTTTGAAATCTTTGTTGACTTGAAAATTGACCATTTTGTTGAAAGCCTTGATTTCCATTTGGTCTTTGTTGAAATCTATTTTGATTGTTATTGAATCTATTATTAAAATTTTGATTAGGAATATATTGTTTTCTTTGAAAATTATTATTTTGAAACTGTGAGTTATTCTCTCTTGATGATTGATAGTTTGGATTATACTGTTGCTTTTGATAAAAATTATTTCTATTTTGGGTATTTCCATTTTGATAAGGTTGTCTTGTGTTATTTTTAAATTGATTTTGATTTTGCCCTTGCGCAAAATTATTTTGCGTTTTGTAGTTGTTTTGAGGCACAACCTGGATCTTTGAAGGTTGAACACTTTGTTTTTCTACACTATTTGACTTTTGTTCATTAACGTTTTCTTTGCTTTGAGAAGTTTTATCCTCATTCGAATTTTCTTTGCTCAAAGCATCATCAGATTTATTGCTCAAGTTATTGTAATTTTCTTTTTCTTTATCTAATTCACTATCACTTGAAATAGATGAGGCAAAAAGTTCGGCAAAAGACTTTTCATCTTCCTCTGCTTTTTTAATTTTTCTTTCAACTTTTGATTCATGCTCAACGACATCAATGCTTGCTTCTGTCTTAACAAGTCGTTTTTGCTCTTCTTCAAATTGTTTTTTTATCTCAAGCAATCTTTCTTTTATGGCATTTGAAATATTATAGGCCTGTTGTTTGGCTTTTTTTACTTCATGAAAAAGAGTTGGAATTTGCCCTTCCGTGTTCAACTTATATAGAAATTTTAAACTATTTAAATTTTGCTTATCTTCGTTACTAACCTTATTCAAAAAAAATACTCCTCTAATCTCGTAAATATTTATTCTTTATCAAAACAATTCGATAAAACTTGCAATGTTTCTTGTGATATTTCACATTTAAATGCCCTGTTTAATGCTCTAGTTTTTACCGCTTTTTCAAAGCATTCTTTGTTATTACAAATATATGCACCACGTCCATTTGCTTTTCCAGAATTATCTACAAAAATCTTTCCTTCGTTTGTTTTGACAATTCGAATCAAATTTCTTTTGTCTTGCATTGTTCTACAGGCAACACACATTCGCTCTGGATAATGTTTTTCCACTAAAACACCTCTTTTAAAAAGTTATATAGTCTAATCGTTTGAAATATCAAAAGTTTCGCTTGAATCTATATTGTCATGCTTTTCAATATTCAAAAACAAATCACCATCAATTTGTCTTGCGGCAGTTTCACTTTTAACATCAATTTTCCAATTTGTAAGTTTTACAGCAAGTCTAACATTTTGCCCACCTTTCCCAATTGCAAGTGAAAGTTTGTCATCTGGAACAACTGCTCTTGCATAATTGTTGCCTTCAAGTGCATAAACAGTAAGTACTTTTGCTGGACTCAATGCCCTTGCAATAAATTCCAAAGGATTTTCTGAATACTCTACTATATCTATCTTTTCACCATTCATTTCGTTTATGATAGCATTAATTCTCATGCCCTTGTTACCAACACAAGCACCAACAACATCCAAATTTGGATTTGAAGAATAAACAGCCATCTTTGTTCTATAACCTGGTTCTCTTGAGATATTTTTTATTTCAATTTCACCAGTTTTTATTTCTGGAACTTCAAGTTCAAAAAGTCTTTTTACAAAACCGACATTGCTTCTAGAAACTTGAACAAAAGTTGACTTAGTAGAATCTTTTATATTTTTTACATACACCTTTATTCTATCGCCAATAGCATAGTTTTCACCTGGTATCTGGTCGGATTCTTGCATAACGCCCTCTGTTTTGCTTCCTGGGATTTCAACATAAACAACTTTTGCATCAATCCTCCTAATAACACATGTTAAAAGTTCGTTTTGTTTTTCAGAGAGTTCATTCATAGCAACAATATGTTCTGCTTCTCTTAGTTTTTGCATAACAACTTGTTTTGCTATTTGTGCAGCAATCCTACCAAATTCTTTTGGAGTGACTTCTTCCGAAACAACGTCTCCTACTTCATAAGATTTTTTTAACTTTCTTGCTTCTTCAAGTGATATTTCTTTATCAGGATCAGCAACCTCTTCGACTATGGTTTTATAACTATAAACTCTTATTGTGTTTTTTTCTGGATTAAGTCTAACACTGGCTGACTTTGCTTCTCCAAAATTTTTCTTATATGCAGAAGTTAGTGCACTTTCAAGTGCCTGAATAAAAAACTCCTTATCAATCTTTTTTTCTCTCTCCAAATCTTCTAATGCTTCAAAAAAATCCTTGTTTACCATTTAATTATTTTCTCCTTTTATATCTAAAACTTTATATCAAGTTTACACGAAGCAACATTGCTCCTTATTATAGTTGTTTCGGTGTCATCTACAAGTAAAGTTATTTTTTCATTATCAAAAGACTTCAATTTGCCAACAAACTCTTTTTTTCCGTTTTGAGAAACATAAAGTTTGACAACAATATCATTTTCAAGACATCGATTAAAATCTTTATCAGTTTTGATTGGTCGATTAAGTCCAAGTGACGAAACATTTAGATAATAACTTTCTCCGTTTGTTGGATCAAGTTCATCAAGTATTGGATCAACTGTTCTATGAACTAGTTCGCAATCATCAATAGTCACTGGCAAATTGTCATTTCTAACAATATACAAAGTAAGATTCATTCCGTTTTGTGCCTTTTGATATGTTACATCATAAAGTTCATATCCCAAGTTATCAATAATACTAGTTAATTTTTCACTGACCAAACTTGTTATTTTTCCACCTTGCATAAAAACAAAATCCTTTTAATCAACAATTAAGAGTGGAATAAAAACCCCACTCTTAAAGTAATCATCTTATGCTAAAAACACTATAGCACAGTTAATCACAAATTTCAAGTGTTTTTATAAAAA
>Ga0310786_10008570_pt1 | contig 13104 bp, 13 predicted proteins | sample AusTroGonzalo_MG_FD_203881 | JGI IMG/M metagenome (GOLD analysis project Ga0310786, IMG submission 203881) | Bovine rumen microbial communities from tropical cattle in Woodstock, Queensland, Australia - Gonzalo_03 (v2) (version 2) | ecosystem: Host-associated > Mammals > Digestive system >... | reverse complement strand
GCCCATGTGAAATATCCGCCTGCCGGCGGATGTGTAAGCTACTTTGATACAGGATGATGAGTAACTATCACGTTCGTCGTGAGACGAACATTTCACATCGCGAAGCGATATTTCACATTCTTCGCGTAAGCGCAGAATATTTCACGTTTTTCGAAGAAAAACATTTCATTTTCAATTTGACGAAGGAGTATTAAAACAAATGCAGTACCGTACCCATACATGTAACGAACTCCGTTTAACAGACGCTGGCAAGCAGGTCCGTTTGAGCGGCTGGATGGAAAACATTCGTGAGGTCAGCGGCAACCTGGCCTTCATCGTGCTGCGGGACTTCTATGGTTATACGCAGCTGGTAGTGGAGGATGAAAAGATCCTCCAGGTTTTCCAGAACCTGAACAAGGAGAGCGTGGTTTCCGTCACCGGTACGGTGCGGGAGCGCGCCAGCAAGAACCCGAAGATGGACACCGGCGACATCGAGGTCGTGCCGGACAGTGTGGAAGTGCTGGGCAAGTGCCGGTATAACGCACTGCCGTTCCAGATCGGCCGCAGCACCGAAGCGGATGAGAACATCCGGCTGAAGTATCGCTACCTGGACCTGCGCAATCCGGATGTGAAGAAAAACATCATCATGCGCTGCAACGTGGTCAGCGCCCTGCGCCAGGCCATGAATGCCCACGGCTTCCTGGAAATCACCACTCCGATCCTGACCGCGTCTTCTCCGGAAGGCGCCCGGGACTATCTGGTGCCGGCCCGTAAGCATCCGGGCATGTTTTATGCGCTGCCCCAGGCTCCGCAGCAGTTCAAGCAGCTGCTGATGACCAGCGGCTTCGACAAGTACTTCCAGATCGCCCCCTGCTTCCGTGATGAGGACGCCCGCGGCGACCGCAGCCCCGGTGAGTTCTATCAGCTGGATATGGAAATGGCTTTCGCCACCCAGGAGGACGTGTTCGCCGTCATCGAGGACGTGCTGCCTCCGGTATTCGCGAAGTACGGTACTTATAACACGGCTTCTTCCGCGCCTTTCCGCCGCATTCCGTACCTGGAAGCGATGGAAACCTACGGCAGCGATAAGCCCGACCTGCGCATTGACCTGACCGTGACGGACGTGACCGCGCTACTGGGCAAGTGCGGCTTCGGTCCCTTTGAGGGTAACGTTATTAAGGCGATCCCGGTGACCAACTTCAATGCCACCCGCAAGCAGATCGACAAGCTGATCGCGGACGTGGAAGTGGTCAGCGGCAACAAGAGCTACTGGTTCCGCCTGGATGAGAACGGCGAGATCGTCGGCGGTATCGCCAAGTTCCTGCAGGAAAACAAGGACGAGATCATCAGCGCGCTGAACCTGGCCCCCAACACCTTCGTGGCGCTGTCTGCCGGCAGCAAGGGCGCGGCCCAGAAGACCGCCGGTGTGCTGATCAAGAAGCTGGGCGAAATGTGCCCGGACCATATGGACAAGGAAAAGTACGAGTTCTGCTGGATCGTGGACTTCCCGATGTACGAAATCGGTGAGGAAAGCGGCGAGCTGGAGTTCTGCCACAATCCTTTCTCCATGCCCAACGGCGGCCTTGAGATCCTGGAAAAGGCGTCCCGCGGCGAGGTGGATCCGCTGTCCATCACCGCTTACCAGTATGACTTGGTGGTCAACGGCGTGGAGTTGTCCTCCGGCGCGGTCCGGAACCATGATCCGGAGATCATGATCAAGGCCTTTGAGCTGGTGGGCCTGGGCGAGGAGGACGTGAAGTCCAAGTTCCCGGCCATGTACAATGCCTTCTGCTACGGCGCGCCGCCGCATGCCGGTATTGCTCCCGGTGTGGACCGCATGGTGATGCTGCTGGCCGCCGCCGAAACCATCCGTGAGGTCATTCCGTTCCCGATGACCAAGAACGCCCAGGATATCATGATGGGCGCCCCCGGCACCGTGGAGCAGAAACAGCTGGATGAACTGCATATTGCCATCGTCAAGGACGAGGACGAGCAGTTGTCATAATGCGCGGATTCTGGTATAATAACTGGGATTTAGGATTTAGAACTCCGCCGATAAGGAGGATGATCTTATGGCAGTGAAGACTGATAAAAAGACGGGTGCCACCCTTCCGCAGAACATGGAGGACCTGACGCCCTCTTCCAACATCACCTACAATAACGAGGTGGTGGCTATCATCGCTGGCCTTGCGGCCAACGAAGTGGAAGGCATTGCGGGCATGTGCACCGTCAGCGGCAGCATCATGAGCAAGAACCGCAACGTCACCAAGGGCGTAAAGGTTGAAGTCGGCACCGAAGAGGTGGCCGTGGACCTCTACGTGATCGTGGAATACGGTATTCCGATCCAGCGGGCCGCCGCCGACGCGCAGGAAAACGTGCGCAAGGCAATTGAGTCCATGACCGGCCTGCATGTGGTCCGTGTGGACGTGCATGTGCAGAGCGTCAGTTTCGAGCAGGACAAGAAGGCCCTGCAGGCTGGTGCGCAGCAGGCTGTGCTGGCTGCCGGCGAGGTAGAAGAGCCTGTCCGCCTGCCCGAGAAGGAGAAGGAACCCGCTCCCGCTCCCGCGCCTGAAGCACCCGTTGCTGCTGAGCCGGTGAAGAAGCCTGCCCCCAAGGCATCCAAGCCCAAGGCCAAGGCTGAAAAGAAACCCGAAGCGGAAACCGCGGAAAAAGCCGACGGCGATGAACCCGCCGCGAAAGACTGACATTGTCAGACAGGGGAGGAATTCCTCTGTCTTTTTTCCCTGAAAAGGACGGTATTTTTATACCGTAAAACAGGGGACAAAAGGAGGTATGACGCGTGAAGATCCGTATTCTGGACAGGATCCTGGTTGCGATCGCGGGTCTGCTGGTTCTGGCCGGCTGCGCCGCGCTGACTGCCCAGCTGTTTTTCAATAAGAATGTGATTGCCTGGGCCGGCCGCCTGCTGGCGGATGAAAGCCTCAGGATCTGGCTGATCGTTGCCCTGGCGCTGCTGGTGATCCTCGGTGTGTACTGCGTGCTGATCCTGTTCCGCCATCGCAGCAGGCATGATAAGTTCGTCATGCAGAAGACTGAAAACGGCGAACTGTCCATCTCCCTCAAGGCGATGGAGAGCATGGTGCAGAAGTGCCTGGATCCCCATAAGGAACTGAACGTACAGTCTGTCCGACTGGAAAACCAGAAAGGCGGACTGCTGATCCGCATCCGCGGCACCGTGGCCGGCGGCGTGAGCATTCCGCTGACCGTGGACGCCCTGCAGCAGCAGATCAAACAGTATGTGACTGCCTGCAGCGGTGTGGAAGTGAAGGATATCCGCGTGCAGATTGAGTCTTCCGGTCCGGAAGCGACTGAATCCCTGTACGCGATTGAAGCGCCGACGGCGCGGGCTCTGCCCTCCAGCGGCGTGAAGGAAGAAAAGCCCGTGGAGACGGTTGAGGAAAAGGTGGAGGAGATCACGCCCGAGGAGCTGGAATCCATCGCGGCGGAAATCCCGAAGCCTGAACCCGCCGAAGCTGAAGGGGAAGCGGAACCCGAGGAACCGGCTGTGGTCGTTCCGGAAGCGGCGGTTGCCGCGGCGGAGCAGCTGAAGAAGGAAGCTCCCGAGGAAGACGACGACCGGCCCATGCATCAGCGGCTGTTCTCCAGCTATGAGGAACCCTGCGTGATGCCGATGCCGCCGGAAAAGGAAGAGATTACCGAAGCCGCCGCAGAGGAAGCGGAAAAGGCTGTGGAAGAGACGGCCGAAGCGGCCGAAGAGAAGGCTGAGGAAAAGCCTGAAGAAGAAAAGAAGGAAGGAAGCGAAGATAAATGAATCTGAAAAAGGGTACGCCCCAGTACGGGCTGGTAGTTGGCGCTATACTGGTTGCCATCGGCGCACTGATGATGCTCATCGGTTTCTGGAAGACCCTGCTGCTGTGCGTGCTGTTCGCCCTGGGTTATTTCCTGGGCACAGTGGAAAACAAGCGTGAGTTCTTAAAGACCACAGCCAACAAGCTGATCCCCGATAAGGAAGTCAAGGTTATCGACCTGAAGACCGAACTGAAGCGGGAACAGGAAGTCAAAGCCGCGGTGGAAGCCGAAGCAACAAACAGTAAGGAGTAATACAGATGTCCCGAACGACTGCGCGTGTCGCTGCCATGCAGATGATCTTTGAGAAGATCTCCGGAGGCCAGGGCGGCGAGGATACGCTGAAAATGGTCTATGACGAGCTGCGGGAGGATGGTCTCCCCGGCGTGGAGCATATCGGCCGGAAAGAGCCGGACGGCGAGGACCGGGATTATATCACCGCCGCGCTGGAAGGTGTCCTGGCCCATAGGGAGGAAATCGACGAGCTGATCGAGCAGAACACCGCGAAAGGCTGGAGCATTGACCGGATCTCGCTGGTGAACCTGACGATCATGCGGCTGGCTGTCTGGGAGATCCTCTATGCGGAGGATGTGCCCGGCAATGTTTCCATTGCTGAAGCGCTGGAGCTGACGGAACGCTTCTCCGATCCGGAGGATAAGGCGTTTGTGAACGGCATTCTCGGCACGATCCTGCGGGAGCACGAGGCGCAGGCGTGAGCAAAAACGGAACGCCGGTAGTCATCGGCTTCGATACCAGCAATTACAGAACCTCGGTGGCGGCGGTCACGCTGGATGGAGAAATCCTGGTCAATCACCGGGAGCTGCTGCCCGTGTCAAACGGGGAGCGGGGACTTCGCCAGAGCGACGCCGTTTTTGCGCATATCCGGCAGCTGCGGGACAGCGAACCTGCCCTGCGGAAAGCCATGAAGGGCCGGACAATTGCGGCCGTCGCGGCGAGCACCAAGCCCCGGGACGGAGAGGAATCCTATATGCCTGTGTTCCAGGTCGGGTATACGGCGGGGAGCATGCTGGCTGCCGCGCTGGATGTGCCGTTCTACGAGACGACGCATCAGCGGGGGCATCTGGCGGCCGCGCTCAAAGGAACCACCCTGGAAAATGAGGACCGCCTGCTGGCGGTTCATTTATCGGGTGGGACTACTGACCTGCTGGTGATGGATACCGAGCATGTGACGCAGATCGGCGGTAGCGCGGACCTGCACGCGGGCCAGCTGGTGGACCGGGCCGGAGTGGCCATGGGGCTGCCGTTTCCCTCCGGGGAAGAGCTGGAGAAACTGGCGGTGCTTGGAAAGTGCGAAGGCCTGCTGGGCTGCAGTCTGGAGAATGGTGACCTGACCTGCCACCTGAGCGGCGCCGAGACCAAGGCGCAGCAGTGGATCGCGGCCGGGAAGATGCCCCGGGAGGACATCGCCCGGGAGATCTACGACCTGCTGGCCAGGACCCTGGTACGGATGCTGAAGGCCGGGGCGGAAAAGACCGGACTGAAGAAGGCACTGGTGACAGGCGGCGTTGCCGCGTCGGCGCTGCTGAGGCAGATGATGGCGGAACGGAAAGCCAAGACACGGGGGTGCCCGGAGATAGTGTTCGGGAAACCGGAAATGTCCGGCGATAACGCCGTGGGTGTGGCGCTCATCGGCGCAAGAAAATTCAGAATTCAGAATTGTTTCTTTGCAACGCCCCTTACGTAACGAGTATCCCCACGCGCCCCACTTTGTCATTTCGACCGAAGCGACAGCGTAGTGGAGAAATCTCCCAGCCCGCATGCATAGGGGAACCTAATAGGTACTCCAATGCGTATAGATGTCATCCTGAGCAAGTTCACGAAGTGAACGCGTCGAAGGATCTCCCCGCCGAAGCGATGTTCAGAAATCTTATCAAGGGATTCCTCGACTTCGCTCGGAATGACAGCCTGTATCCTGGCAAATAGGATAGAAACAAAGCTGTGAGTCGTGCTGGTTTCAATGAATCCTTGATAGGTTCTGAGTAATCAGTATTATTCATTTTTAAGTTTTAAGTTTTAAGTATTCATTAGAACGCGGGAGGAAATATAATGTCAGCTCAAGTACTTAGTGGAAAAACCATGTCAGAAAGCCTCAGGCAGGAGATTGCCTCCCGCGTGACCGCGCTCAAGGAGCGCGGCCTCACTCCCGGTCTTGCGGTCATCCTCGTCGGCAACGATCCTGCCAGTGAGATTTATGTGCGGAACAAGGGAAACGGATGCACGGAAGTCGGGATGTATTCCCGGACCATCAATATGCCGGCGGAGACCACCCAGGAAGAACTGGAAGCTGCTATTGAAGAGCTGAACGCGGACAGCGCGATTCACGGTATCCTGGTGCAGCTGCCCCTGCCGAAGCACCTGGACGAGCAGGCGGCCCTGGCAAAGATCCTGCCGGAGAAGGATGTGGACGGTTTCCACCTGATCAACGCCGGACACATGCTGACCGGTACGGAAGGCGTCGTGGCCTGCACGCCCCGGGGCGCACTGCATATGATCAAATCCACCGGCGTGAACCTGAGCGGCAAGGAAGCCGTGGTCATCGGCCGGAGCAACATCGTGGGCAAGCCCATGGCCATGCTCCTGCTGAAGGAGAACTGCACGGTGACCATGTGCCACAGCCGGACCCAGAACCTGGCGGAGCATACCCGCCGGGCGGACATCCTGGTGGCGGCCGTCGGCAAGGCTGGCTTTGTAACAGCGGATATGGTGAAACCCGGTGCCATCGTCATTGACGTGGGCATCAACCGGGTGGACGGCAAGGTAAAAGGCGACGTGGACTATGACACGGTGAAAGAGGTTGCCGGCTGGATTACGCCGGTGCCGGGCGGTGTCGGAAAGATGACCATCACGATGCTGCTGATGAATACCGTGGAAGCCGCGGAAAGGATGCTTAAGTGACGAATGAAGCAGGCCTGAGCGTATCGGAGCTGAACCTGATTATCTCTGAAGCGGTCCGCAGGGATCCGCGGACGCGGAGCGTCCTGGTCCGGGGAGAGGTCAGCGGGTTCAGGAACCAGATCGCCAGCGGCCATTGGTACTTCAGCCTGAAGGACGCCCAGGCGTCCATCGGCTGCGCTATGTTCCGGAATGCCAACCTCCGGGCGCAGATCCGCCCGAAGGACGGGGATCAGGTGCTGGCTGAGGGGTATGTGGATTTCTACGCGCCCCAGGGCAAGATGCAGCTGATCGTGACGGGGCTGCGGCCTGCCGGACTGGGCGATATGTACGTGAAGCTGGAGGAGCTGAAGCGGAAGCTGGCGGCCGAAGGCCTCTTTGATCCGGGCCGGAAACGGCAGCTGCCGATGAAGCCCCGGAAGGTGGCGGTGGTCACCTCCCAGAGCGGCGCGGCGCTGCACGATATCCTGAACGTTTCGGCGCTGCGGTGCCCGGCCATCCCGATTGTGCTCATTCCCGTGACCGTACAGGGCACGGGGGCGGGCAAGGAGATTGCGGAAGGCATCCGGAAAGCCAATGAGACGGATGCGGACGTGATCATCGTGGCCCGGGGCGGCGGATCCGCTGAGGACCTGTGGTGCTTCAATGATGAAATCGTGGCCCGGGCGGTGGCCGCAAGCGAAAAGCCTGTGGTTTCCGGTGTGGGGCATGAGATCGATACCAGCCTGTGTGACCTGGCGGCGGACGTGAGGGCTTCAACCCCAAGCAACGCTGCCGAGATCGTATTCCCGGACAGTCGGGAGCTGCAGGGCAGGGTGAACCTGATGCGGCCGGCGCTGACCCGGGCGGAAACGGCAGAAATCCGGAAGGCGGAACTGAAACTAACCGGCCTCCGGCAGCGGCTGTCGGCCCTGTCGCCGGAGAAACGGATCGCCTTGCTGGAAAGCCGGCGGGAACTGCTGAAGCTTCAACTGTGCGGCGCCATCGGCACCCGGCTGGAGAATGCCGCAAAGGGAACCGCGGATGCGCGGAACGCGCTGAAACTGGCGGTGTCCGGACGGATGAAGGACGCGGAACATACCGCGGCAAGGCTCCGGGAGCGTCTGACGGCGGTGAGCCCGCTGGCAGTGCTGAACCGGGGTTATGCCCTGGTATATGACCAGGAAGAGAAGATCCTGACCCGGGCTGAGGAAGCGAAGACCCGGAAAGAGATGACCCTGCAGTTTGCGGACGGCAGGGTGGCCGTGACCGGAAAGGGAACAGTATGAGCGAAGAAAAGAAGAGCTTCGAGGAAAAGCTGCAGGACGTGCAGGAAATCATCAGCCGGATCGAGGAAGGCAAGCTGCCCCTGGAGGATTCGGTGAAGCAGTTCGAAGAGGGCATGAAAACCCTTTCCGCGCTGGATGAGGAGCTGAAGGACATGAACCGCAGGCTCACTGTGCTGCAGGACGGCGGGGAGCAGCCATTGAATGCTCCGGGAGAAGAAGCATGAAGACGTATGCGGAGTACCAGGCCCTGGTGGAGCATTCCCTGTCGCCGATGCTGGAATCCCTCGGGTATATTCCGGAACGGCTGCTGGAGGCCATGCGCTACAGCCTGGAGGCCGGCGGAAAACGGCTGCGGCCGGTGATGCTGCTGGCGGCCTGTGAGATGGCCGGCGGGGATGCCGAGCTGGCGCTGCCCTTTGCCTGCGCTATCGAGATGATCCACACCTACAGCCTGATCCATGACGATCTGCCGGCGATGGACAACGATGAACTGCGCCGGGGCAAGCCTACGAATCATAAGGTGTTCGGCGAGGATCTGGCGATCCTGGCCGGGGACGGGCTGCTGAATGCCGCGGCGGAGCTGATGGCACGCACGGCGGTGGAGATGGCGGATACCCGGGGCATCCGGGCGCTGGAGATTATCATGCGCCACGCGGGCGTAACCGGGATGATTGCCGGGCAGACCAGGGACGTGCTTTCTGAGGGCGAGAAGCCCCGGGAAGACCTGGTGTCCTATATCCACGCCCACAAGACGGCGGACCTGCTGGAAGCCCCCATGGAGGCCGGCCTGGCGCTGGCCGGGGCGGATGAGCACCAGATCAAGGCGGCCCATGATTACGGCCTGCACCTGGGTCTGGCCTTCCAGATGACGGACGACCTGCTGGATGTGATCGGAGACGCGGCCCTGCTGGGCAAGAACACCGGTATGGACGCGGCACTGGACAAGATGACCTGGGTCGCCCTGAAGGGCGTGGAAGGCACGGAAAAGGACGCTGCCGAGCAGGTGGGACTGGCAATGAAAGCCCTGGACAGCCTGCCGTACGAAACAACCTTCTTCCGTGACCTTGCCCAAAGCACCCTCACCCGGAAGAACTAATGTGATATATACATGAACTTTCCCTGAATTCTTTCCAAATACTCTTGCCAGGGATTTGTTCCTCAGTATATATAGAGAGTAACAGTAAATAATTCTGCATTCTGCATTCTTAATTCTGAATTGATTTTCCCCAATTCATGATTCTGAATACAGAATCACGAATTGGAGGAAAATCTTATGCCTTTCATGGATCATTTTCTGGAAGAAGTCGTGGTTAAGCACAAGAACGGACTGAACCGGGCCCTGTATTACTTCAGCTGGATCATCATCGTGTTTTCAGCCATCATCGCCAGTATGACGCTGGGCACGCTGTCTACCAACTTCAGCTGGTTCTCCGTCATCCTGATCGTGATCACCGGCGGTATCGCGGTGTACACTTACTTCTTCCATGATAAGCTGCTGACGGAGTATGAATATACCTTCACCAACGGCGCGCTGGATTTCGCGGAAGTGTACAACAACAAGAAGCGCAAGAGCCTGGGCAGCCTGAACGTGCGGAACGTGGAAGCCTTCGGCAAGGTGTCTTCCTCTTCCTTCCAGCGGTATCTGAACATGCCCGGCATCAAGCGGATGAACTGGTTCCTGAACCGGGAGGCGGAGCTGTATTACTTCTATTTCACCAAGGAATCTGACAAGAAGATGATCATCCTGGAGCCCAGCGAAGAGATGGTGGATTATATCCGCAAGTACCTGCCCAATGGAGCGTATCGGGAGTAAGCAATGAAGGCGTATCTGGACAACAGCGCTACGACGAAGCCGTCCGCGGCTGTCGCGGCGGTGGTCAGCGAAATGCTGGAAAGCGGATGGTATAATCCATCCGCTTTATATAAGCCTGCCCTGGAGATCCAGAAGCGGATTGACGGGGTGCGGGAAACCTGCCTGAAGGCAGCTGGTGCTGCCGGGCAGGTGGTCATCTTTACCTCCGGCGGTACCGAGGCGGACAACCTGGCGCTGCTGGGGCACCTGAAGAGCCGGCGGAAGCCGGGCAGGGTGCTGATTTCCTCTGTGGAGCATCCGGCGGTATCCGCCTGTGCTGATGAGATCCGGAAGATGGGTCATACAGTGGAAGAGATTCCGGCGGGGAAAACCGGATCTGTGGACCGGGCGAAACTGGAGGAAATGCTGGACGAGGACGTCCTTATGATCTCCGTCATGCAGGTGAACAATGAGACAGGAGCAGTGGAACCGCTGCAGGAGATTGTGAAGCTGCGGAATGCGAAGGCGCCCGGGGCGGCCATCCATGTGGACGGCGTGCAGGGCTTCCTGCGGGTGCCGCTGGATTTCAATAAGCTGGGCATCCAGTCCTATGCCTTCAGCGGGCATAAGATTCACGGCCTGAAGGGAACCGGCGCGCTGATTGTGCGGAAGGATCATCCGATCCGTCCGGTGCAGTTCGGCGGCGGGCAGGAGGGGAACCTCCGGTCCGGCACGGAAAATACCTTCGGGATTATCGCCCTGGGTGAGGCGGTCAGGACCTGGGATCCGGAAGCGAACGCCAGGATGCGGGAGATGAAGAACAGCCTGCGGACCCAGCTGATGGAGAAGATTCCGGAAGCGAAGGTGAACGGACCGGAAGAGAGTCCGGAGACCTGCGCACCGCATATCCTGAATGTTGCCCTGATGCCGGTGCGGAGCCAGACCATGCTCTTCGCCCTGGAAGGCGACGGAGTGTATGTGTCCGCGGGCAGCGCCTGCGCCAGCCGGAAACAGAAGATTTCGCCGGTGCTGAAGGCTATGGGCGTCAGCACAGAGCAGGCGGACTGCTCCCTGCGGTTCAGCCTCTGCGCGGATACCACGCAGGAAGAGATTGATTACGCGGTGGAGTGTGCGGTGAAGCATTATAATATGCTGAAGAAGTTTGTGAGAAGGTAAGGAAAAGGGGTTAAACAATGCAGAACTTATTACTTGTTCGCTACGGCGAAATATTTCTCAAGGGCCTGAACCGGCCTTACTTTATCCGTGCCCTGGTCCGCAAGGTCCGCTACGCGGTCCGCGGTATGGGCGCGGAAGTCTGGGTCCATGACGGCCGCATCTTCGTCCGGGGCTTCAACGACCTGGAGGAGTGCATCAGCCGGGTCACGAAGGTCTTCGGCGTGCACAGTGTGTGTCCCGCTGTGGAGATGCCCAAGGAGGACTTTGAGGCCATCTGTGCCCAGGCGGTGGAAATGGCAAAGGACCTGAAGGGAACCTTCAAGGTCAATGCCCGCCGCGCGGACAAGCGGTATCCCATGAACTCCATGGCCATCAATGAGGAAGTGGGCTACCGTATCCTGCAGGCCAATCCTGACCTGAAGGTGGACGTGCATAATCCGGAGCACCTGGTCAACATCGAAATCCGGGATATGGCCTATCTGTATGTGAAGGTGATTCCCGCCGTCGGCGGTATGCCCGTGGGCACCAACGGCAACGCGACCCTGCTGCTCTCCGGCGGCATTGACAGCCCCGTGGCGGGCTGGATGATCGCCAAGCGCGGTGTGCAGATCAACGCGGTGCACTTCCATTCCTATCCTTACACCTCTGACCGGGCGAAGGAAAAGGTTCTGGACCTGGCGCGGAAGCTGTCCTTCAGCTGCTGCGGCATCAAGGTCTATGTGGTGCCCTTCACCGAGATCCAGATGGCCATCCACGAGAAGTGCCCGGAGGAATACACCACCCTCATCATGCGCCGCTACATGATGCGCATTGCTGAGCGGATTGCGAAGGATACCGAGAGCGAGGCCCTGATCACCGGCGAGAGCATCGGCCAGGTGGCCAGCCAGACCATGACGGCTCTGGGTACCACCAACAGCGTGGTGGAGATGCCCGTGTTCCGGCCCCTGATCGGCTTTGACAAGAGTGAGATTATCGACGTGGCGCGGAAAATCGGAACCCTGGAGATCTCTGAGCTGCCTTATGAGGACTGCTGCACGGTGTTCACACCCCGGCATCCGGCCACCCACCCGAAGATGGACAAGATCCTGGAGGGCGAGGCAAGGCTGGACAGCGAGGAGCTGATTCAGCGGGCACTGGACGGCGTCGAGATGATCCGCGTCTAAAAAGTGGACACTGGGGACAGTCCCCAGTGTCCACTTTTTTGTTTTTGGACACCGGGGACTGTCCCCAGTGTCCAAATTTGGCCAAAAAGTTCACATTTTTGTGAATTTTGAGGTCGTTTTTTGAATTGCAAATCACCGGCTCCTGTGGTATTATTTCTGTTGGACACGAAACGCCCACGCGGGCAAAAAACGTCCCGCAAAAATCAGAAGGAGGGGAACCGGATGGACTCAGGATTCATTACCCTGATGAGAAAACTGGCTCCCGATCTGATTGACGAGATTACAAGAAGAGCGCTGATTCTGGAAAGGATCGCGGCCCTGCAGCCGGTAGGCAGACGCCAGCTGGCCGCAAAGCTGAACCTGCCGGAGCGGGAAATCCGCAACACGGCGGCGATCCTGAAGGATCTGGGCTATGTTGACCTGGACGCTTCCGGCATGTCGCTTTCCGGCAAGGCGGAAGAGGTGCTGGAAACCTCCCGCGCCTTCTCCAAGGCTATGAGTGGTCTGACGGAGACGGAGAAGAAGCTCTGCGAGCTGCTGCCTGCGGATCGGGTGCTGATTGCCCCCGGCAATGCGGACGAGGATGAGCAGGTGCTGTCTGACGTTGGACGGATCTGCGCGGCAAGACTGCGGAGCATCCTGGTAAACGGCAACACGCTGGCGGTGACCGGCGGACGGACAATCGCCGCGGTGGCTCGGAGCATCCAGAGCCCCACGCCGCTGAACGTCATGGTGGTGCCTGCCCGGGGCGGCCTAGGCCGGACCGTGGAAATCCAGGCAAACACCCTGGCAGAAGAAATTGCGGGCAAGCTGGGCGGCCATTACCGGCTGATTCATCTGCCGGATACGCTGGACGCGGCGGCCCTGCAGGAAATGCTGAAGCTGCCTGAAGTCAGCGAGGCCATGGAACTGCTGGAGCGGGCGGACGTGATCCTGCATGGTATCGGCACGGCTTCCGGGATGATGAAACAGCGCAGGCTGCCTC
>Ga0310786_10008568_pt1 | contig 13105 bp, 12 predicted proteins | sample AusTroGonzalo_MG_FD_203881 | JGI IMG/M metagenome (GOLD analysis project Ga0310786, IMG submission 203881) | Bovine rumen microbial communities from tropical cattle in Woodstock, Queensland, Australia - Gonzalo_03 (v2) (version 2) | ecosystem: Host-associated > Mammals > Digestive system >... | reverse complement strand
TGATTCCTGCGGTAGCTGCTCCTTTTTCAAGGTTTTTCACCGTGTCCGTCGCAGTGATCGTCTGATCAGGAGAACCGTTTTCAAGAGCAACCAATACCGTCATAATCTTCGTAAGACTTGCAGGTGATAACTTTTCATGAACAGCCTTTGCATAGAGCGTTTGTTTATTCTTGATATCAAACAATCCTGCAGCACCTGCTTCTGACGTATCCACGCCGCTACTAAGAATATCCTCGGAAACAATACAGATTCCCGACGAAAACCCTTCCGCTATCCCTCTGCTGTCCTCAGCACTATATCTGATCGTCGTCAATGATGAATCAGCGGAATAAGGAAGCGAATAGTCCATCCCTCTGCATCCTGCGGTTTGAAGCAGCAGCCCTATGAAAATAATTGAAATGAATTTATTTATACATTTCACGCCACTCTAAATCTCCTCTGTCCAGGGATTTTATCAACAGTTCCGCGCTGGCAAGATTAGTTGCAAGCGGTATATTGTACATATCACAAAGCTTAACAACATGATTGACATCCGGCTCATGAGACTTTGGAGTTAAAGGATCTCTGAGAAATATTACCAGATCCATCTGATTATGTTCGATCTGAGCACCGATTTGCTGTTCACCGCCAAGATGTCCTGCCAGGAATTTATGGATGGATAGATTCGTCACTTCCTCGACAAGTTTACCAGTAGTTCCTGTAGCATATAATTCATGTTTGCTGAGAATTCCTCTGTACGCTATGCAGAAATTCTGCATTAATTTCTTTTTCGCATCATGTGCGATTAGTGCAATATTCATAATAACACCCTCTCTTTTTCATTCAGAAAAAATCATCGGAAGTGCTCTTCTTCTTTTGTTGCATCCCGACATTCAGTACAAACCCCATGCCAATATACAAACTCATCAATGATGTTAGTCCGTAACTGACAAAAGGTAAGGGAAGACCCGTGTTCGGCAACAAAAATGTAGCAACACCAATATTGATAAAGCTTTGAAATGCAATGAGAACACCCATACCTGATGCAATGACTGTCCCTGCAATATCTTTTGCCTTTCTTGCAACAGAAAAGCACTCTATCGCAATCAACATCAGCAATACAATAACTACTACGCTGCCGCGAAACCCGAACTCCTCTCCGATTACTGCAAATATAAAATCCGTCTGTGTTTCGGAAATAAAGTTTCCGTTTTTTACCGACGTAAATGAATTATTCTTATATCCCTTACCTTCCAATTGTCCTGATCCTATCGCCATAACGGAATTCAGCGATTGCAGAGCCTCGGCATTTGCATATTCTTCCGGATTCTTCCATGCGTTGATTCGATTCAGCTGGTAATTTTGTATGAACGACAGATCTCCCTGCATAACAATGTAAATTGCAACAAGCATGGCCGGAATCAGGACACCCAATATTCCAAAAATAATCCTATAACTCAATCCTGCCGAAAACATGATCATGCAAAAAATGATGATGATCATAATACTTGTGGAAAGATCAGGCTGTATCAGGATCAGTCCCCACGGGATCGCGATCAGGATTACAGAAGCCATAATTACTCGAAAAGTATTCAGCTTCTTCCTATTCTTCATAATAAACTGTGCAAAGAATAAAATCAACAGAATTTTGGAAGTTTCGGATGGCTGAAATCGCAGTGGACCGATCTCAAACCATCGCTGTGCTCCGTGTGAATCATCTCCAAGGAAAATGACTGCCAATAGAAGCAAAAGATTTCCGAGATACATCAGCCAATTCAGTTTCAACAAAAAAGAATAATTCACAAAAGACAAAAAAAACATGAGAGCTGCTCCCGCGATCACTCCGGCTAATTGTTTGTTCCGGAGTGATTCTTCGGCACTTCCGATCGCGAAAACGCCTATGACCGATATAGTCAAAATAAGCAAAACCAATTTCACGTTATATTTTCCGATTCGTATTCCTCTAAACATAATCTATTGTCCTTTTACAGAGCGCTTCCGCTCTGTTTATGTAAATCCAATATTGGTATATTCGCATATAGCACAGGGTCTCTTCGGCTCTTTGCATTGCCGTTTTTGGTACTGATCTGTATCTCCATATTGTCTGTATCGATTTTCATGTATTTAGAGATAACTTTTGTGATGTCATATTTGATCAGCTCTATCATTTCAGGTGAACAGTTCACGCGGTCCGTGATCAAAAGGATTTTCAATCTGTCCTTTGCCACCTGACAGGAGCTTTTCCGTCGAAAGAAAAATCTCATGTCTGCCGCCCCCTTATACTCTGTGAAAAATCCCGGATATTTTTGAGAAAAAGGAAATACTCCTTTCACAGTTCAAGAAGGGGACTTCTTGTCCTTCCAAACGGTTTACAACATTCATATATGCCATACCTGCCGGTGATGAATTGCCAACAAGCGGCTCTCCCTGATTTGTAGAAACAACCACACTTTCATCATCCGGAATGATACCGATCAACGGAATTCCCAGTATATCTACAACATCATCCGAAGTCATCATATCGCCTCGTCGTACCATTTCAGGTCTTAGTCTGTTAATGATCAAATCCATTTGACTGAATCCATTTGCCTCAAGAAGGCCGATGATCCTGTCGGCATCCCTGATCGCCGAAACTTCCGGTGTTGTTACTACAATTGCCCTTTGTGCTCCCGCAATGGCGTTCTGAAATCCCTGTTCTATTCCGGCAGGGCAATCAAGTATAATATAATCAAACTGATCCTTCAAATGCTCTATCACCTTAATCATTTGTGCAGGTGTTACCGATGACTTATCTCTCGTCTGTGCGGACGGGATCAGATATAACTCACGATATCTCTTATCCCTGATCAAAGCTTGTTTCATTCGACAGCTTCCTTCGATGACATCCACAAGATTATAAACAATCCTGTTTTCAAGTCCAAGTACTACATCAAGATTGCGAAGGCCGATATCCGTATCGATCAGACAAACTTTTTTCCCCAGCTTAGCCAAACCTGTTCCTACATTTGCGGTGGTAGTGGTCTTTCCAACACCGCCTTTTCCTGAAGTGACGACAATAACATTGTTCTCCATAAAAAACCTCCATCTTTTTTTGTCGTCATCTCCCGAATAATCACACTCAAAAATCATTCAGGAATTCTTTTGTATATTCATCCAAAATGATCGTATCTTCTTGAATCCTGGCAGCTACCATGGTTCCTTCTTTTTTCTTTTTCGTCCACTGTTTTTTTCTGGACATATCGTATGTGAAATCGCCGATGGAAAGTTCCTCCGGCGCCATTTCCATTGCAATAATGAATGCATGATTATCTCCGGCGCTTCCGGCACGCGCCGTACCATACAAGGTACCAAGTATTAATATGTTCTTCTCGGAAGTGATACTGCATCCGCCATAAACATCACCTAAAATAATAATACTGCGTGTTGTGTCCAGCTTTTCTCCATCTGACAGATCTCCTCGAAATACCTGTACATCATCATACATTTCTTCGTATGTTTCCGGATACGTTTCTTCAGACGATTCTTCTTTCTTAATATCTGTCGGTATTTCTGCCATTGCTTTCATGAACAACTGATCCTGTCGTTCATCCTCGCAAATAGTACAAATAATCTTTAAGTCACAATTATAACGAATTGCATCTATTAATTGCATCTCCTCCAGATCTGAAAGCTTTCGTCCCGTAAACGATACCACTGTATAACTATTTCCAAAAAACTGCTTTCCCTCACGGAATTTTCTTGCTGCAGTTGACAGTATCTCATCAAATGATACCGCATCATCGAGTTGAATATTCAATCCTTTGGAAAAGCTCTTGATCCTAACAATTTCCCCCATTGCAAAGGTCCTTTCTACATTTCATTTGTCACGCCGGCATCAGGAGTATCCGCTGTTCCGGTGATCAGATCCTCTTCATTTGCCAACCGGTAATAATATTTCAAAATATCTTTTGTTACCTGTGCAGCATAATCGGAAGAATAGCCAAAAGGAATCCTCGTTGCAATTCCGATCTCCGGTCTTTCATAAGGTGCATAACATACAAACAATGCATGCGGAGGCCTGATCTGCGATTGCTGTGCAGTACCGGTTTTTCCTGCTACATGTACTTCCAGATCCTTAAAATACCGTTTCCCCTCCACAACCATGCGCATTCCGTTATGTATTGCATCCCAATTACTTTGCGGCATATCGACAGTATTTCGTATCTTAGGAGTATACTTTTTTATCACTTCTCCTGTTTGATCCGTCACTTTATCAAGAAGTGTCAGATCATATACCGTACCCGAATTGGCTACTGCCGAAACATATCTTGCTATTCCTACAGTCGTGAAACTGTTTCCGCCCTGACCGATTGCGGAACGTACCGGATCATTATCAGACACCTGCGGACTCGCCTCCGTGATCTCAACTCCCGATTTTTCGCTGAGTCCATAAAAATCCGCATATTGATATAATGCATCCAAACCATCCTGCGCATTATAACTCCCGCTTCTGACCGAAAGCTTATAACCTACATCATAAAAGAAATAATTGCAGGAATCTTTAATTGCAGTAGTAACATTTTCACCGCCATGGCCCCGATGCAGCCAGCATTTTGGATTCTGATCTAGGAAATGATAAACGCCTGTACATGTAACTGCAGAATTCAAGGTGATTACATTTTCCATCAGTCCCGCTGTTGCCGAAACCATCTTGAATGTCGATCCCGGTGCAGCTTTATACTGCGTTGCATAATTATTCCATGGCAAAGATTTATCGGCGTTCAGCTTAGCATAATATTTTGCATCAATGGAATTTGCCAGCTTGTTATTGTCATAGCCCGGATATGATACCATTGCTAGCACTTCTCCCGTATTCACATTTGTGATCACGACGGAACCATTGCAAGGATCCAGCGCCAGCTGTGCCGGTGTAATATCTATATTTTCGATCCGATTTATAATAAACTGATACGCAGTCAATGAGCCATTATATAATGCCTCTTCCTCCCGGAGCGGAACCTCAATCTTTCTCTGCTCACAAAGCGCCATGCAAATCTGCTTTCCGGAAATTTTATCAGCAAGAAGCATATATTTATATAACCTTTTCTGAAGATCCGAATTATGCTCGAACATATCGATGATATAATCAACAAGCTTCGCATAAATCTCGCCCGAATCGGAATAATCGCCTTGCAGTTCCAAACTGTTTGTATCTATCCAATTCTGTGTGATCAAATACATCAGATATTCATTCAAAGATATGGTCTCTTCTGTTGTCCATGCAATATATTGTGGATCATCTTCTTTCACCATATCTGTCAGGATAATACCGTTTTTATTGAGCAACATGACAATATTACTTTGGTACACCTGATATTCCTTGCTCAAACGATTGTATGGAGTTTTCAATTCCAAAAGCTCTTTTTTTAATTTTTCGTAAACGACTTCTTTGTATTGCTCATGCGCTTCATAAAGCTGTTTTTCAGCCTCTCCGGCCTTTGGCTTGGTGAAATGATTGATATCTATTACACTGTTGTTGATCAAAGCAAAATATACATCTATAATCGGAATTTTGATATCCGAACTGCTGGAATTCTCATTTGGAATATATTCTTTGATATTCGCAATCTTGCTTACAATCAATCCTGCCAAATGCTGTTCCAAAATTCCGTATGACACTTCCGTAAGATCTTTATCAATTGTCAGATATACATCCTTTCCGGATGTGGGCTCTCTCCTGTCAAGGCTCTCAACCACTTTACCGACATGGTCGACTATTACTTTTTCATAACCTTTGCCTCCCTGCAAAAAAGTTTCCATGGAAGCCTCAATACCACTTTTCCCGACAACATCATTCACCCCATATAGGGGGGAATTATTTTCCTGTGCAGCTTCATTCAGATCAGCCATTTCCTCCGATGAAATCTTTCCGGTATAACCAAGAATATGCGCAAAATATACGCTATCCACATACCTTCTTACAGTATCTTCTTCTATAGTAACACCCGGTAACTCCTCGATATTCTCCATAATTACGGCCACAGTTTCCTGCGAAACATTCGTAGCTACCGTTGTTGCAATATATTTTCGATAAGCAGTCAGGCTCATGGCATAACGTATCGTCACAATCTTTAGCCAATCTTCCCTGCTATATCCTTTTCCGGGGATAAATTCCGAATCCGTATCTCCTTCAACCGAATAATCTCCGATTGCAAATCCGTTTTTCTTTCGGCTTAAGTATTTCATGACATCCAGCGGACTTGCATACTTTTCTGCCGCTGTCAGTTGGTCCGTATAAGTATGACCATAGATATCTGCCAAAAATCGAAGTTTTGCCTTGCCATCCACGTTGTATTCGAAATCTCCGTCCTGATTGACAACAATCTTAAAATCGGTGATGACATGATCACCATGCTTTTCAACCTTTTTAATCAGGTTGTAGATCGTTTCATTCATCTTTGCGTTGCGGGATCTTCCCGATTCAAACACATCTTCCATCTTTACGGAATAGGCAAGTTCATTATACGCCAGTAAATTTCCGTTGCGATCATAAATGTTTCCTCTCGTAGACGCAATATCCCGCGTTTTTTCCGTCATTAAGATGAATTGCTGAAGATATTCCTCCCCTTTCACAATCTGAAGTTCGAAACATCTTTGGATCAGCGCCGCACCAAGCCCTATTGCAATCAGCATCAAGATCGTCGTTCTACTCGTTATGAAATTGATCAGCCTTTTACGATACTCATCAAACAAATCTCTGCTCGCTCCTTCTCTCCCGTTTCCTTAGCCATTCATTCAGTTTTAGAATGGGAGGATAAAAAATCAATGTTGCTACAAGCGTACAGATCATCTCCGGAAGGATCACATGAATAAAATAATAAGAAAATTCCAGTCTGCCTCGCAGTAAAAACAATAAAACATAACAGATCAGACTGTATGTCAGGTCACTCATCGTGATCAGCACAAGCGGAAGCTTGATATCTTCCGGATAAAACACTCTTGAAAACTTACCGTTGAAATATCCGATATACATGTACAGAAGGGCATGAAATCCAACCAAATCTCCGAAGAAGACATCGTAAGCCATACCGCACAAAAAACCTACGATCAGCCCTTCTTTCTCTTCCATCATAAATCCGCAAGCCGCGGTCAGAATAATAAAAAGGTTTGGGAAAACATTCACAGGGAGCGCCATGGGGAAAACGCACATCTGTAAAATGCAGCAGATTCCGATGGTCAAACCCGTCAAAAAAAATTTCAGCATAACATAGTCTCCCTATTCATCGGAAAGTATTTGCTTTTTGTCTGTAATAACAAGCACTTCTGATAAATGTTCAAAATCAACGGCAGGACTGAGTGTGCCAGACTTTGTCAGATTATTGTTATCCGTTTCAATTGTCATAATATAACCGATCAGGATTCCGGGCAGATATTTGTCACTGATATCCGATGTAACGATCTTATCCCCTACCTGAACCGCGCCCTCGGAATCCACCAATTGCGAATATAATATCACATGCTCATTCATGCATTTTAAATCACCCGAAACGATCAGATTATCCTCTGTGGCAAGCGTCATTCCGGATACATTCGAATTGTCGGAAATGATTCCCGTAACTCTGGACCAGTTTTTTCCTACATCACTGATCCTTCCAACGAGACCGCCACCAGCGATCACATTCATATCGGGTTCAATGCCATCTTTTGAACCTTTGTCTATCACAAAAGAAGAATACCAATTACCGGTATCTCTAGCAATGATACGAGCCCCCACCTTGTGATAGATCTCATATTGCTCGTCCAGTTCAAACAACTGTCTTAGCTTATTCAATTCATATTTGTCCTGCTGAAGCAGCGTATTTTCTTCCGTGAGCTTTGATATTTGTTCTTTCAGCTCTTTATTTTCGTCCAACAGCGTTTTTATCTGTACAAGCTGTTCGGAACGCCCTGCAATCCAGGATCCCGCCGACCCGATTCCTTTTTCAAAAGGAACCATGATATATCCGAAAATATTATTAAACGGCTTATCAAATATGCTTGTCCCGAAAGTCAGCAGCATCATGATACTGCAGCAGATTGTTAAAATAAAGAGGAGATATTTACTCGGCAAAGTAAATCCCTCCCCTTTTCGTCTTACAATTGGGCTCATTTACTCATCCCTTCGATCGCATAAGCTACGGTTTTGTAATTCTCATCCTTTATAATCTTGGCCAATCCGAGTGCTACACTGGCGATCGGTTCTTCTGCCCGATTCACCTTAAGCCCCGTACCCGACTCCAGTCTTTCTGCCAGGTGATTCACCTGCGAAGCACCGCCTGTCAGATAAACTCCATGTCTGAAAATATCAGCTGCAAGTTCAGGCGGTGTCCTTTCTAAGATCACCTTTACATTATCTACGATCGTATTAAAATGTTCTTCCAGAGAATCCACAACGAGCTTCGTCGGAATTGTTCTTTCAACAGGAAGACCGGTTACGATATCACGGCCATAAACAACTGCTCCTTCTTCATCCTCTTCCAGTTTTTTCAGATTCATTTTAATTGTCTCTGCCGTCTTTCCTCCAATGATCAGGGAATACTCCTTCCTGACTGCATTCCTGATAGACTCATCGAATTTCTGTCCTCCAACCTTGATCAGCCGGCTCAGCACGATACCACCGAGTGACAGAATAGAAATTTCTGTTGTCTCATAGCCTACATTTACAACGATCACGCCTTGCGAATTCTTTACATCAATATCAAGACCAAGTCCATCAGCAACTGCCTTTTCCACAACCATGATCTTTTTTGCCTTGATACCGGCATCTTTGATCAGATCATAAAATGCTCTTTTTTCAACTTCCGTAACATCCGTAGGTACGGCAATAAAGAAATCAGCCGGTTTGAGCAGGCTCTTTTGCAGATCACCGATAAAGTATCGGATCAGCGTCTCCATATTTTTGATATCTGCGATAACTCCGTTTGAAAGCGGATATGAAATCTGAATATTGCTCGGTGCTTTTTCATACATCTCAAATGCTGAATTACCGTACGCAAACAGTGTGCTTTTATTCTCAATGGCTATCATATTTTTTTCGATAACCACTCTATCCTCATTTCTGTCATAAATCTTGATATTATTTGTTCCCAGATCAATTCCGTAAGCATTGAAAACCACTGTTTCCGCTCCTTTCTGTTTCTCCTTAATGTATTTGTTGATTGCTTATCACTCATCGGATATAAGAAATCCCGAATTACAAAAGCTAAAAAAGGAATTGTCTCCGATAATGATATGATCAAGCAATTTAATGCCAAGTTCTTTACCTGCAGCCCATACTCTTTCTGTCAGCCGGCTGTCTGCATTGCTCGGAGTCGGATCACCGCTTGGATGATTATGCAACAGAATAACATTTACTGCCGCCGCTTCAAGTGCTGACAGAAAGACTTCCCTCGGGGAAATAAGTGCCATATTCACGCTTCCGTCCGAAAGCTTTTTCTCGGCCAGGATCTGACCTTTCGCATCCAAACAGACCAGGTAAACACATTCCGTTTGAAGATGCCTCAGCTTCTCCATAAAATATTTAGCGATCGTCTCCGGCTTGTTGATTAATAATCCCTTTTCCGCCGTTGCTCTTGAAAATCGCATGGAAAGCTCCGTCAGACTTTTTAGCTTTACCGCTTTCACTAAACCGATCCCTTTGACCCTCATCAGGTCTTGCAAAGACAGATCATATAGGCCAAGTAAACCTGTCTTCGGATATTTTGAAAGAGCAAGTACCTCTCTCGCCATATCAACAGCCGTTTTTTCTTTGGTACCGGTTCTCAGAACAATTGCAAGCAGTTCAGCCTCTGTTAAACTACCGGCTCCAAATCTTAAAAACTTTTCATATGGCTGTTCCTGTAATTTCATTTCTTTTTTGTTCATATGTCTCCTCTTTTTCTTCTTCTCCGAAGCATATGAACATTTTTTCGCCCAATTTTGAATGCTTTATTTCGATGATAAATGAAAATCCACACTTTTATATGGTATCACAAATCGTGCTTTCTGTATACAAATTTCCCTGTCTTTTTTTCGGGAATTCTCGACAAATATCTCGTTTTAATCATTTAGCTTTATGACACCTTTTGATACAAGACTCTCAAGCGATCGCATAATGCCGTACTTGGCATGCGGCCACGTCAATCCGCCTTGAAAATACACGGCATAAGGAGGTTTCATCGGACCATCTGCAGATAATTCAATGGAAGACCCTGATACAAAAGCTCCGGCAGCCATGATAACCTGTGCATCATATCCCGGCATATCCCAGGGTTGCGGTGTCACATGGCTGTCCACCGGTGCCGCTGCCTGAATCCCTTCACAAAAAGCCACCACTCCCTCCGGTTTACCAAAAGTCACCGCCTGAATAATATCATGACGACTCTCTGTACTGTTCGGTATTACGGAAAAGCCAAGTTTTTCGTATAGATTTGCCGCGAAAACAGCCCCCTTAAGTGCACCTGCCGTAACGGTGGGCGCCAGAAAAAGCCCCTGATAAAATTGCGGTAATATTCCAAGCGAAGCACCGACTTCCTTTCCAAGCCCAGGGCTCGTCAATCGGTATGCCGCATTTTCAACACAGCTTGCTTTCCCTGCAATGTATCCGCCGATCGGTGCCAAACCGCCTCCCGGATTTTTGATCAGTGACCCTACCACCATATCTGCGCCAACATCCGAAGGTTCAATCGTCTCAACAAATTCTCCGTAACAGTTGTCCACCATGCAGATCACATCCGGCTTGATCGACTTTATAAAAGCAATCAATTCACCAATTCTCTTTACGGAAAGTGTAGGTCTTGTCTGATATCCTTTTGACCTCTGGATTGTAACCAGTTTTGTTTTTTCACAGATCGCTTTTCTAATGCCTTCGTAATCAAAGGAACCATCATCAAGCAGATCAACCTGCTTGTAACTGATACCATATTCTGCCAGTGAACCGGCGGACGGTCTGATTCCGATTACTTCCTCCAGTGTATCATATGGCTTTCCAACCGGTGACAAAAGCTCATCTCCGGGTCTTAAATTACTCATCAAAGCTAACGCCAGCGCATGGGTACCACAGGTAATCTGCGGTCTTACCAGTGCATCTTCCGTATGGAACACAGCTGCATATACTTTTTCCAACGTATCTCTTCCGAGATCATTGTAGCCATAACCCGTTGTCCCCAAAAGACAAGCTTCACTTACCTGCGCCTTTTGCATCGCGCCAAGCACCTTTGCCTGGTTCCATTCGGCAACCTCATCTATTTGTTTGAATCTTTCTTCCAGTCCATTCAGAATCTCCATAGAAAAATCATATACTTTTTCGGAAATCCCCATGGATCTGTATATTTCTTTCATATTTATCTTGGACATTCACAAAATCCCTTCCTGTTTCATATAATGCTTCATAACTTCAAGAATCTCCTGTTCATCCTTGAAATCTCTTTTGTCGATCCATATCGTATCCTGTTCTCTGCGAAACCACGTGAGCTGTCTCTTTGCAAAATGTCTCGTCGACAGTTTTATCTTTTCTGTTGCTTCATCAAGCGAAATCTCCCCGGCCAGATAATCAAGAAGCTCCTTGTAACCAAGTCCCTGCATCGATATCATATCTCTCGTACAACCGTTTTCTTTCAGCCATTTCACCTCGTCCAATAATCCGGCCTGCATCATGAGATCCACTCTTTTATCTATTCTTTCATAGAGTTTTTTTCGGTCATCATTCAATACGAACAGGCAGAATTTATACGGACTTTTTCTGCCTCGTTGCTCGTCGTTATGTTCCGAAATCTTCTGCCCGGTCAGCCTATAATACTCCAAAGCGCGGATCATTCTTTTTATATTATTCGGGTGAATGCTTTCTGCCGATTTGGGATCAATCTCTTTCAGCATATTATGCAGGTACGCAGGTCCCTGATCCGCCGCAAGTGCTTCAAGTTCTTTTCTCAAGCCTGTCTCATCTTCGTTTTCCGTGAATTCAATATCACGAAGGATCGCCTGAATATAAAATCCGGTACCGCCAACTAAAACAGGGATCTTTCCCTTTGCGTATATTTCGTCCATGGCTTTCCTGCATAATTTTTGAAAGATATATACATTGAAATCTTCTTTGGGGTCCAAAACATCGATCAGATAATGTTTGATCCCTTGCATTTCCCGGTTTGTGATCTTCGCCGATCCGATATCCATATGTTTATAAACCTGCATGGAATCTGCGGAAATAATCTCACCGTTTACTGCATTTGCCAGTCCTATGGAGAGACTTGTCTTTCCGACTGCCGTAGGACCTGTCAATATGATCAGCGGTTTGCCTTCTTTTTTCATTTGATCTGTCATGTCACGATCCTCTTAAATTTCTTTTCCATCTCATACTTTGAGATGGTTATGATCGTCGGTCTTCCATGCGGGCAATTATAAGGATTGTCAAGCGTTAAAAGCTCATCGATCAACTCCTGCGCCTCTTCCAGCGTCAGACGGTTGTTGCCTTTTACCGCAGCCTTACAAGCTCTGGTCGCAATCCGCTCTTCCACAATTGCCGGACTTCTCTTTCCGTTTGCTGCGTCCAGATCATCCAGCACCTCCAAAAACATCTCCTTTTCGCTGCACCCGAAAAGATCCATCGGCACACTTCTCAGAGCATATTCGCTGCCACCGAAACATTCAATTTCAAATCCCATCTGTTCAAAAATATTCTGGTATTCTTTCAAGATCATCTCTTCCTGACCCGTCAGGGAAATAATTACAGGCGGCATTAGTTTTTGAGATAAAGTTTCCTTCTCACGGTAATGTTTCATAAATCGCTCATATTTTACTTTTTCATGTGCTGCATGCTGATCCAGAATACATAACTTATCATGAAACTGAAACATCCAATATGTGTCAAACACCTGACCGATCATCCTGAATTCGTCACGATTTTTCTTTTCGATTATTTTTTCATCAAAAAGATTCAGTTGCTCGTTCCCGGAAAAATCGGCAACATGATCCTTTGCTTGGTTGATATTTTTATTAAATTCCTGCTGTATGTCCGGATCTGTTCCCAGATCAATTCCTTCATGTAATTCCTGTTGTATGTTCTTATCTGTTCCCAGATCAATTCCTTCCTGTACTTCCTGTTGTATGTTCTTATCTGTTCCTAGATCAATTC
>Ga0310786_10008566_pt1 | contig 13106 bp, 32 predicted proteins | sample AusTroGonzalo_MG_FD_203881 | JGI IMG/M metagenome (GOLD analysis project Ga0310786, IMG submission 203881) | Bovine rumen microbial communities from tropical cattle in Woodstock, Queensland, Australia - Gonzalo_03 (v2) (version 2) | ecosystem: Host-associated > Mammals > Digestive system >... | reverse complement strand
TGATTATTACGGGTGCTTTATTTCTCTACCATGTAGTTAGGTATATTGCGATAGCAGCTTATATACATGGTGTTTGTTCTTGGATCAAGATACGCCGTCCAATTCCAACCATATACGCCGCGGTTATAACCTAACTCAATTAAATCGTACTTTGATACACCCGCGTCCTGGTAGCAACAATAGCCGATTTTACAGTGCTCTACGCCCTGATAGATTCTAAATAATTCTTTTACCGTCATGATATTAACTCCTATTCTCCCGCCGCTTTTATCGGCGCGGCGGGCTGCCTTTGTTCCTGATTAGATGTGATTATCTCCACAAAAGAAAATCATTTACCGCGTTGAGATCGTCGCCGATAAACATAAGCTGCGCGCTGTTGCTTGCGGCTTTTTCCGGCTCGTCGCCTGGAAATGCGACATAATAAGAGCCGTTGTTATCCGTGAAAAATCTGTAACCTTCCGCCGCGTCGTTCTTGTACCACTTCCACGCCTCGGGCTCTAATTCCCTTTTAAGGAATTTTACAGATTTAATCTGTAAAGGCTCGTTAAAAATGCCCGTGTCATAGTGCTTTGAATCGGTACAACCACAAACAATACCTGTATATAACATATTGACCTCTTTCCACGGCTGCCGCCGTTGTTTTCTTGCCTCAATATTAACCGCAACGGGCTGTATTATCAATCCGTTGTGATGTTGTGATATTGCTAACTTTTGCGGTTTGTTTTTGTGGAATGTATACAAACGGTATACGGGCGGCGGCTGTCCTGGAATCGCTGACCGCATGAGGATCAGGAACGGGCGCGGCTGCTGCTGTTGGTGGTGTCCGTCCGGCGGGTGATCCGAAGACGCCCGAAGACCGACGGCATAAACCCTCTAGCCTACTAGGGAAGTGGGTATCAGGGCGATCCGGCTGCCCTTTCTTTATATATACGCGTGCGGGCGTGCGGGTGTGCGTATGTACGCGAGAAATAGTCGTGAACGGGTGTCAGAGTCGACCTCGATTTCCAGGGGAAATTTGGGTGTCAGAGTCGAATTAAGGTGCTAGAGTCGTACACGGTTTATAGTCGAATTTGGGTGTCAGAGTCGTGCCCTGTTTTTGTATACTAACTGTTTACAACGTGTATTGTGCTACATATAATAAAGATAGTCGGAAAGCGATTTCCGGCACTATAATTATGGAATCGAGGTACACAAATGGAATACTTCAAATTTATTGACGGCTACTCTCACCTGCTCATATCTTCAAAAGGAAGAGTTGTAAGCATACTGAATGACAGGGAGATAAAACCGTTCGTCAGCAACAGGGGTTATCCAAGAGTTGCACTATGCACGAACGGGAAAGCAAGACACGTTCACGTTCACCGTTTGGTTGCCGAGGCGTTCATACCTAACCCTAAAGGCTATACGGACGTGGATCATATCGACGGTAATAAGCTCAATAATAATGTCGAGAATCTCCAATGGTTAAGCCGTGGCGATAACATTAGAAAAGCGGGTGACGCTCGTTGGAAAGGTGCTAAACCCGTTATCTGTGTCGAAACGGGGATAATATATAAATCAATACATCAAGCGTCGAAAGAGTTGCATATCGCACAAGCCACAATTTCCGCAATCGCTAAAGGCGAATATAAGTCGTACCGCAATTTGAGTTTCAAATACTATGAGGGAGAAACGGCATGAGCAAGATTACTGATTACATCACGGTCAAGGAATATGCAGAGTTACACAATGTCAGCGTTGGTGCGGTTCAGCAGAAGATACTTCGCGGTTATCTTCCCTACAAAAAGATAGGCGAAGGCAACCGCTCTATCAACCTGATTAAAGCCAACGAGCCGTGGATAAAACACAAGCCTGGCGTTAAAAAAGGCAGTCGCCGTAAGCACAATAACTAACCTCAACGGTTCACTCTTTGTGCAACCCTCACAATTTACAATAGCAACCGCAAGGGTTTATAGTTAGGCTACATACCACGAATGAAGGGAGATATACCTATATGGCAGATTACATCACGACAAGGCAGTACGCTGATCTTCACGGCATACCCTTTGAAACAGTAAGAACATGGACGAAGCAGAAGAAACTTCCCTCAATCAAGATAGGCGATTCCGTAATGATAGACAGGAATGAGCCGATACCCGAAAAGCGTAAGCCGGGCAGAAAAACGGCTGCGGAAAAAGTTGCTGCGGAAGTTAATAGCAAGATACTTCATGTAGAGATTACGCGAGCTTACTACGTCGCCGTGTGCGATAACTCCGGCAAGGAGATCGTATCTGATTTCACGTTCCTGACTAAAGCCGAGGCAGAAAAGTTAGGTGCGAAAATGAAAAAGGAAGTCGAGGGCAAATTATGAAAGACTATGAATATCAGGCTTATGTTTGCAACAATGCTATTTATGGTTGTCTTGTCCAACTTAAAGCAAGTGGCGTTCCTGACGAAGATATAATGACAATGCTGAAATGTATGGGCGAAGTTCTTATTAAAATGAGTTATTTGGAACACCCGATAGATTACTATATTAAGCACATTGAGGAATGGAATATAAAAGCGAGGTAAACACATGAAGATAAACAACCTTAATGACTTCATCACTTCACCTGATATATCCGGCTACGAATCGCCTATACGAATGATTGTCGGTGAAATGGAAACGAAAATGGAAGCTGATACAATGTATGTTATTCAGCATTATGGAATTGACGTTGACAAGGACGAACTTATCAAGGCTTTGCAGTACGACAGGGATCAGTATAACAAAGGCTACCGCAACGGTTATGAGGCAGGATATGACAGAGCCAAAGAGGAAGTGCTAAAACAATGGGGCATGATTCCCGAATAAGCAATTAAAAAGGGCGAGTGATCGCCCTTTATTTATCTTCGCCAGGATATTGTATCGGCATAGCCTTTACTTCGTGGCAATCTCTTAAAAGCTCTTTTATCTTCACCGCACCAAGTCCGAATCGTTCCTGTGCCTTTTCTAAAATTTCTCGCTCACTTAAGAGCCTATCGTTTGTATCGCTCATAATAGCCTCTATTTCGCTTTGCAATCGTTCTGAATGAAATTAGCCGTAAATTGTCAGCGCGTGCCGTAGAACGCAAATGTGAGCGTTTCTACGGCTATGCTTATCACTTATGCCACTTGTTTTTCTTAAAACCGTGGTTTTCCTTGTCCTGACTTGCCTTATCTTCGGGTTTCGGATCGTCAGCAGGCTTTTCTTCCTCGGATTCAACAGTTCCGGCGAAAAAGTATTTGCCGTCATTAACGCTGATCTCAAAGCCTTCAAACTTATCTGACTTTGTAATATCGCTTGCGGATTCAATGATTCCCATAGCTTTTCCATACGGCATTGAAGCCTTTACATAAGCACTACCCGCCTTCATGACAAACCAAACGTAATTGTCCTCGTTTTTTATCAGATTGTACGACATAGGTTTACCTCCTTCCTTTAGTGATACTTAACATTATACTTCCTGTATGGCGATTCCGTGAACGTACAACATGAGCTTGCGCTTGATAACATAATCCTTGTTAATCCTGGTGATCTCGGATTTAGCGTCCTCTACAACTCTATCTCCTGTTTCGTTGTCTATATAACTAAAGTCGGCAACATAAACTATTTTTCTCTCTGCAAGAATTTGTTTATCTTTTAGCCTCTTTCCGTTTTTCCCATAGCGTTTCTCATAGCGGTACTGATTCGGGATCAGAACAAACTCCTTCTGCAATTCGAGATTACTGATCTGTCCGGCTCTTTGCAGCAACTTCAACTGACAGTATCTTTCGGCTTCATGTTTGCTGTCGAAGGTGATACCGTCGATTGTAACCTTGTGAGCATTATATTTCGTGCCGTTTCTTCTCCAACCTCTGTATGCCATTAGTCGTTATCCTCGCTATCGTCAACAACAATAAATTCCTCAATCTGATATTTGATGTAGGGTGCTGCACCCACCTTTGCCTCAATTTCAATTTTCACTTCCGTAGGGCAATTCGTATTAGCCAAAATACTTTCAACCTTATCTACGATTGCCTTATTCAGCTTTTCGCCTCTTGCTATAATAGCCATTAGTCGTACCTCCCAGGTTTAGTCATATCCTGATACTCAATGCTTGATCGTAATGCTCTCCTGACGCTCTCACTTGCGTTCTGCTGCGTTGCAAGCCATTTAATAACATCTTTGTCCTTCTCATTATCGAGAAGCACACAAAGCATTTTCTTACGTTTCATGTACCGCTTCCGATAGATTTCGGGTTTTTTCAAGGATTCATTCATTCTGTATCTCCTTCCATAAATTTGCGTTCCCTCGCTTCAACCTCGCAAGTGTTACAAGTCCATGTATCGCACTTCTTATTCGTGTATGGGCAAATGCCCTTGAAAATCTCTCTGCCATATTCGTTGGGTTGGAATACAACTTTCATACCTTCGGGTAACGACATAGGCTCAAAACTTGCCGTTAGGCTTTCCATACCCCATTCTTCCTTAAACCGTTCTATCTGCTCTTTACTCAACGGCTCTGTGCATTTGATTGTGTAAGAATCAGCTTTTTCGTTCCGTAAAAGCTCGTAGCCACCTATCAGGAAGTCGTAAACGGCTAATATTTCTTCTTCCGGCAAACATAAATCGCACAACTCACACAACTTTACTCCGTCGTCGTCTTTCGGACAACTTTCGCCAATCGGTTTACCCTGCCTGGCGATACATTCACGCTCTGTTTTCAGCACCTTAAGAATCTGCTCTGTGTTCATTCCGCACCGCCTTTCTCGATCTTTTCCAATAGTTCAGTAGCATTACAGACATAAATACCCTTAAACCCGTCTTTAAATTCAATATGCGTAAAACTATTAGATTGTTCTTGATAATTACCCAAAACATCACAAGGATAGAATTTAACTATGTTTTCTGTTTCAAGTTCATAGCTGTTGATCTTCACAATCATTCCGCACCTCTCATATCTGCATCACAATGACAATAAGGATAAAATACTGACATTGGTATTGACCTCTCGTAATCAACATTTATTTTTCTTCCACAACAAGAACAAACATATTCAACAGGCACAATTCCTTCTCTTGTTATTTTTATCCACTCGCCTTGCGGTCTCTCAAACTCGCACCTATCACCGCAATTATCTGTGATGTAGTTTACTGTCGGGGCATTGTCTATATCGTGTAATACTTGCTTAAACAACGTTTTCGCTTCAATACCTCCAAGAGCAGATTCAGGAAACCACTTCACTAAATCTTTCTTCAACGCGTCAGCGTCAATCAATCTAACTTCGTTCATATCCGTTTACCTCGTAGTATTCGTCAATTTCCTTTTGCAATTCTTCCCACGTCTGCCCCTTGCGAAGTCCTACCATAAATGACGGCGGTAATATCATATCCTTGTCATTTGCTCTCCATAGGTGAAGGCAATTCTTTCGGTTGTTCACATACTGGTCTTTGGGTGGGTGTATCTGTATCACCGCCTCGGTATCATTAAAGAAAATGTCTTTGATAATACACATTTGATTCCAAGTAGGTACTTTATTCGGCTTTAATGGAGAAACCGAAACGTGATCCCAACCGCCACCCCAACTTGCTATGAAACTCATATCAATATTGTCAACTGTCAGAAAACCTTTTATACCGTCATTACTAACTTTGGGGTAATCGTTGTGATAGATATGCTTACTGTCGGCAATTATCAGATTCACGCTTTTCATTCTTCCTCGTCCTCTTTTTCTTCTTCCTTGATACAGTAATCTTCGGTGCAAGTCCTCTTGATCGTAAACATATTGATTCTCTGCAACTTGTAAAACTCGCAACCCTCACAACCCGAAGGTTCTTCGTTATCTCCTGCGAACTCGTGATTGCAAGCAGATACAAATTCGTCGTAGTCTATTGCACCCACTTTATAGTCTGAATAAGCACTCATTCTGTATCTCCTTCCTAATTCGGTTCTTCGCACTTCGGGCAAAGAAGATAATCGCAATCTTCCTTTTCGTGCGGTATATAAAACACTTCGCCACAAGTATTACACTTCCACTTGTCAAACTCTGTTTTGTCGCTCTTGCCGTGATATGTAATCATTCCTCTTCCTCACCTTCTCCCTTATCCGTATAAGCGTCAATCTCGTCACTCCGGCAATCGGGGCATATTCTGACTTCCTGATATGCAGGTGATCCCCAAAACTCGCCTACCCATTCTCGCCTCGTTTCAACTTTGTTTTCGGGGAAAACCAAACCGCAATTCTCGCATTTGTAAACCATAGTCATTCCTCCTTACTGTAAAAACGCACCGCACGAAAAACAGTAATGCAATTCGGCTTTGTTATCCTCGCAAGTCGTCGCGCTTCCGCAAAACGGACATTCGATATATCCCTCGTCTGAATGGTCTATCCACTCGCCTAACTTCGGTGCATAAAGTTTCTCGCCCTTCAAAACACCGTCAGCGTGTCCTTCGGTATAGCCTATGTCGTAACTATCACGATCTCTCTCCAATGACTTGATAGCCATATCAATAGCCTCTTTCCTCGAATTGTCATATTGTTCGTCGCCACCGCGAATGTATTTCTTCTCGATTGCTTTTAACCACTCAATAGCCTCTTTGTTATCCATAATCACTCCTTATCTCCGTCACGGTTCGCCATGACGATACACGTTAAAATCATTCCGAAAAGAAACCCGAAAAAGAAACCGCACATAACAGCAATAATCGTATTCATTCCTCGTAAACCTCTTTCCTGTAATATTCCGTCGGCGGTATCGCCTCTAATGCCTCGTAGTCCTCTTCCGTGACGATTACCTCTATCTCTTCCCATTCCACGCTGAATACTTCGTAATAGCCTGTGGGAAAACTCATTACACTTTCCTCGCCTGTGTAGTCCTCGTAGAAAAGGTCAATCCACTTTCCCGAAAATGCCCCTGTGTCCTCTGCAACGTAGGTTCTATCAAAGTATGGGATATAAAATTCTTCGCCAAAACTGTGATAGTTGCGGTCTATCGCACAAGTCGTAGGCTCTGTCAGCCTGTGATCGTAGTCGGCTCTGTGACAAGTCACTCCACTTGCCGTACTCCAACTGCCACCGCACTCATAAGGGCAATAAGCCGTGATGTAGTAATATCCCAAGCTCGTCAGCCTCATTCGGTTAAACGTCAGTTTGTACGGTTGGAACGTACCGCCTTCCCTGCTTACATTCACCTTATCGGGTATGTACCGTATGTCGGGCAAGTCAACGTATAAATCTCTCGCCGGAACTCCGTCATAAACGATAGTTGGTATCGGTATGTCCTTTTTCTTCGTGTCCGTTTGGATAAACAGGATAGCGATTATCAGGATCACCGCGTTAAGTCGTTTGCTCACATTTCAAACGGTAATTCATTACCGCCTCCCGCCTCGCTCTGTACCTGCTGTGTAGCCTGTGGCGTAGCCGTCTGCTGTGTCTGATTCGAGCCGTTATTACCACCGCTAAAAAATACCTTGTTGACAATAATTGAGGCAACCTTGTGTTTTACACCGTTCTTATCGTCGTATGTCCTGGTTGTAAGCTCGCCTGTCAGCAGAATGTCCTCGCCCTTGTGAAACCACTTGCGGATATGCTCGCCTAACTTCTCATAAGCAACGCAATCAATAAAATCTGCCTCATAATTGCCCTCGGCGTTCTTGTAGTTTCTCTGTACCGCTACGCAAAATACCGTTACGGTCTTTCCCGAAGGCGTGTTCTTTGCCTCTGCGTCGCGTGTCATTTTTCCCTGAATCGTGATCTGATTTAATGCCATGATGTTTATTTCTCCTTTACTGTTCATAAGGCAAAAAGCCTTTCGGTAATTCAACTGTGTCGTTTTCTTCGCAACCGAAACCTATCCATTCGCAAAACTTATCCAGGTATTCGTCGCAATTCTTTGTCGCTCCCGATTCAATAGCGTTTGGTATAGTCGGCGTGTACGTTATCTCGGCTCTGACGATCTTATCCCGTATGTCGGACGGCGAAGGAAAAAACTTATTAGTCTGTAAATGAAACCTTGCCGCCTTATATACTGCCTCGGCTGAAAACTCGCCTAACGTCATTTCCCAAGCCAAGATAGTTGATTCGGGATCAGTAAACTTCGTCATAGTGTTCGGGTATGCTGCCGCGAGTATCTTTAAGAGCTTTGCTGTTTCTTCTCTCGTCATACGTTTGCTCCTTAACAAAAAGCGTCAAACGGATTGCCGGACGGAACGCCATAGCTGCGGTGCTGTGTGCTGTGCTTTTCCCATGTGATAAGTTTTTGTTTCCAATTCTTTACAGGCTTGCCTTCGCTGTCTTTCCAACCGCCTGTCGTGAAGTATTCATAAAACACATTGGGATCAACACAACTGTTTCTTTCCTGACAATATGCTTTTACTTCATCAAGAGTAGGTGGAACGAACCTTTTGGACTTTTCAGTAGGGGATATAGGGGATATATCTAATTCTTTAGTATTTAATACTTTAGTATTTGATATATTAGTATTTAATACTTGCTGATTATCCGTAAACGTATCGTCCGTAATTGGGTTTTCCGAATACGGTTCTTGCGGTTTTTCGTATATGTCGTAGATATATCCGTTAAATCTTCCGTTTTCGTCATTTGAACGTGTCCTGATTATGTAACCCCTGCTTATAAGCTCATTTAATGCGCTTGTAACCGAAGTCGTACCGTCATTTGACAGGCTCACCAAACCTTCGATTGAATATTTCCAATCGTCAGGTAGTGATAGAATCGTTGCTAGAAGTCCTTTTGCCTTTAATGTAAGGTCTTTATCTTTGAAAACGTGATTGTCAATAACGCTATAATCTGTCCTCTTGTGTCTACGATATACGCTCATATTCTCTCCTCCGCTTTTTTACACTTGTCAATTAGAGTTCCAATATCGCAAATCTCTCTATCCAACATCAGGATTGCTTCTTCACTATTTAGTTTTGACCTTGTTTTTAAAAGGTTATCCTCGCGTTTCTTTAACATTTCTGCCAGGGTTTTAAAATAATAAATCGAAACGCAATCGCTGTGAATTTTTGAATCGTGAATACCCATTAGGCAACTTTTGATTACTTTTGATACGTCCCCAAGCTCAAACAGCTCGTCGAGTGCCGCGATCTGAATATCAGCGTCAATTTTTGCGTAGTCTGCGCCCATACTGATTGCGTAAGCGAAAAGATAGATAATATCCTCGGGGTTGTTGTTCGCCGTCTGACAAGAAATGTCGTTTATTGCTCTTTGAACGGCGTTTTTTTCTGCCGGAATAGTGGCATAAGACAAAGCGTAAGCAAGGTAATCATTAATGCTTAATTCGTGAGTGCTTTTGTGGCACTTATCGCAAAGCGTAACAAGGTCAGCGTCTTTTTCTTCTCCCAAGTTCTCGTAGGTGATGTGATGAACTTGAAGGTTCTTTGATTCACCACACTTAACGCACCTAAAGTTATCTCTTTCAAAAATTCTCCGCCTTGTTTCTTGCCACTCATTAGAATTGAGGTAGGCTTGATACTCTGAACTGTTTTTAACGTGTTCGGCTCTTTTAGAATCAAGCAACTCAATCATTTCGAGATCGTCTTTAATCTCTTGTTCTAATTTGTCGATATGTTTCTGTATCATGCTATCTCCTTAAAAAAGAAACCCGATATGTCGTTGCGAAAACATATCGGGTAAATCTTCCAAAAGCGGTTGTACCTGGTGTTGTATTGTTCGCAACACCAATACAACCATATTTATTTAACCCGATTATCTGTCGGAAATCAAGCCTTAAACCTCAAACGGGGGTTCTTCGCCGCCAAGAATCGGGGGAAACATAATGTTGTCTATGCTCTCCTGACCGCCTGACGTTGCCTGTGTAGGCTCTGCAACCGTCTGTACGGGTTCTTTTACCTTTTCGGGTTCGCTCGCCTCGTCAGGGGCAATTACGGGCGTTGTGTCGAGCTGAATATCTGCCACGCTTTCGCCGTTATCCAACTTGATTGATCCCATTTCAGACTGATCGTAAAGTGAACTCATTTCTTCGGGGAACGCCTCGCGTAATGCCTGGGCAACAGCAACCTTACGGATCATAGTCGCGGGTTTGGTAAGCCAATTTGACTTGCCTGTGGAATACTCCTTCATGCTGACGGAAGAATAAAAGGGAACGTCATAACCCTTAATGATTACCTTTGCCCAACCGCCTACAAGGTTCTCACCTTCAAGTACGAATGTGCCTTCGCGTTCCTCAATCTCGTTATTAGCGTTGACTACAATAACACCTGCGGACAAACCGCCGAATTTCTCTGAACGCATAGCACGCTTCAAAAGTACGTCCTTGCCGACAACAACGGTTGCCGGACTATTACCGTACTTAATCAGGTATGCGTCCCTGGTAAAGGGGTTAAGGTGCTGAAACTTGCACAAGGACAAAAACATAACAACTTCCTGATCCGTAACCTGACCGTTACCTGCAACGAGATAGTCCTTAATCATTTTCGGGGAAAGTTTAACGTCCTCGCCGTTAGCCTTGAATGTGATAGCGTTGCTCGCCTGTGCCTGTGTCTTAACTAATGAATTTTTTACTGCCATGATGTTTTACTCCTTAATTATTGTTTGAATCTGCGGTAGATAATGCCCACTTCTTAAGTCCTTCAAGGTGAATCATATACTTTTTGCCCGCCTTACAATGCGGTATATCCTTGATGTTCTGACGGATAAACCATGCGGATAAGCCTGTTCTCCTTGCTGCCTCGTTGATGTTACAAAATGTTGCCTCTGAATCGTCGTTCTGTGTTGTTTCCATAATCGTTTACTCCTTTATGCTTTTGCTAATGTGATTCCGTTTGCCTTGCAAAAATCGGAAAGTGCCTTTGCTTGTGTCTTTGTGATCTTGCACTTGAAGGACATTTCAACGGCAATTTCGGATTCTGCGCTTGCCTGGGTTTCCTGACCTTTTTGTGCCTGTATTTCAGCCATGCGCTCGCCCTCGGCTAATGCCTTATTCAAGTCCAGGCAAGTTTTGTAGACTTCTTCCGCTTCAAACGCATATCGAGGCATACGCTTGATGATAGCCAAGTCGTTTACCGCCTTTTCGCATATCTCCGTGATCTCTTTTGAGATAGCCTTTTCTGACGCACCCTTGTTTTCCCACTTGTCGTTGTAAACCATATCCAGGGTGATAAATTCCAACGGATAGAGGCTGACAACTTCGGAGAAGATAGTAGCGATACGCTGTTTCTTCTCGGCGATTCGCTTATCATCAAATGCGTCAATCTGTTCGCCTATGCCGGAACTCGCCGTGTCAATCAGGTCGCAAAGCTCTTTCGCCTGTGCTTTGAACTCGTTAAAAGGCTGCATATACTCTTTTTCTCTTGCTATACGCTCGTCGTTGATAGCCTTCTTCAACTTGTTCAGTTTCGCCTTATCTGCTTTCGCCTCGTCGATAGTATCTTCCGTGTAAACGCGGTTCTCGTAGTCAGCAAGGGCGGTAGTCAAATCTGCCTTAAGTTGCTCGTAATTCCAAACAACAGGCTTGTTCTTCGGTGCTGTTACTTTCAATTCAAAATTCATGTTTGGTATTTATCTCCTTCCTTATAAAGTCAAAACTAATGACGGCTCTTTGTTCTTCCTTAATGCCTCGGCAAATACCGCCGCCTTTTCCATAATCAGGTCTATATCTGCCTCAACTTCGCTACGCTCTATGTGATAATCTTTCGTGATTATGTGAAGATCGCTGTCAGGAAAGTCATATTTGAGGTTTGCCCTTAAATCGACGTAATCAAAATTCGTGACACCAAGATAGAAACAAACCTGGCAAAAATAGTTATCGGGTATCTGTCCGTCTTTCCACTTATTCGCCTGAATCGCCGACGTAATAGTCGCCGTCTTGATTTCGAGTATTCCCTTCCTGCCGTTCTCGTCGGTAGTCCACCCGTCGAGGCTTGCGGCTGCAAACGGAAATTCCGTATTATGCCATGAATTGTTAGGAACGTACTCAACCTTTAAATCAGGTCTATCAAGTTGGAACAAAGCTCTGATATGCTCTTCGGCTTTTGTGCCGTAGATAACCAACGGGTTATCGGATAAATCGTCGGGTTCTACGATTCCCTTCTTCTCGCGGTAGAGCTGAACGTTAGTTTTCCACGGGTTATATCCCAAGATACACGCTACGTCTGAACCGCCTAAATACTTCTTCCTGTTCTTCAACCACGATTCATGATTCCGGCAACGGTGCATTTCTACGCTCATATTGCTATTTCCTCTCTTTCCGATACTGAATAACGCTTGATGTAGGAATACGAGCCGTCAGCGTTCTCTACCCTTACCGTTTCGCGGATAACCTCGTAGCCTTCCTCGTCCATATCCCATATACGGCTCGCAAGGCGGTATATGCCTAACTTGTATGCGTCGCGCTGTGTTATCCAGGTGTTAGTCTTGCAAAAGTTGAGGATTATTTGCTTCTGTGTGATCTTGTTCATTTCACCACCTCGATAGCTCTTATGAGAACATAATCGTCCGGCAACGTGTCGGCTATTCTATGGATTCTTACAAATGTGGGGAATTTCTTATCCCCTATCTTGATACGCAAGCCGTTTTCGTTGATAAATCTGTGAACAACCTTGTCGGCGGTGATAAGGTCGATCCCATACTCTAAAACAACAGGGCGAAAATCGCCACCGTGTTGTGGTTCAGCCACAACGTAATACAAATCTTGTCTTTTCATTTTTCCTACCTTTTTACTTTTCTTTGGGAATGAAATATTCTACTGGTTCATTAAGAGCCTTGCAGATAGCAATATAATCTTTTACCGTTATATCTTTGTTCCTATTGAGAATCTTCCAAAGAGTGTTGTATAAGATTCCGCTTGCTTCTGCTAATTTCGTCAACGATATGTTATTAGCTGAAATATAATCGTTGATGTTTTTTATAACTTTTTCACCCATTTTTACCTCCTTTCATACTGATATTATATAGTTTTATTGAAAATAGTCAATAACATAAGCATAGAAAAAGGGGAATATTTTTCAATTCCCCCGAAAGTTTTTGAAATAAGATTACAGATTTCAAAATCATATTTCAGTTTTCTAACTCAACTTTAATTCTGTTTAACTCAATTAAAAAATCGGGGTTGAGTTTTTAATTGAAGCTAATGAGATAAACCTTA
>Ga0310786_10008565_pt1 | contig 13106 bp, 12 predicted proteins | sample AusTroGonzalo_MG_FD_203881 | JGI IMG/M metagenome (GOLD analysis project Ga0310786, IMG submission 203881) | Bovine rumen microbial communities from tropical cattle in Woodstock, Queensland, Australia - Gonzalo_03 (v2) (version 2) | ecosystem: Host-associated > Mammals > Digestive system >... | reverse complement strand
GCTGCGTAAGGTGGTCCAGGCTGCAGGGTAGGGTGAGAGCCCGCGGATGAAATCGTATGCAGATTTCACCGTGTGTTGAGACCATCGGATCTCTGTGTTTTCCTTGAAGAGCTTGGGTGCTGGACACAAAGCTTCGGCTGGGATATCACCGAGCACACTATCCTGTTCCACTGGTTGTACGTTGCCCGCTTCGATATCATCCACAGTTCGGAGCACGAGGTCTGCACCGAGGTACATAAGACGATCGTAGACATCACCCACCGTGTCGGTATCTGCTATGGGTGAGGTCACACGATGGATGATTCGGCCAGTATCAATATTGTGGTCGAGGAAGAAGGTTGTCACACCAGTCTCTGTGTCTCCGTTGATAACGGCCCAGTTGATAGGGGCAGCCCCACGGTACTGTGGTAACAGCGCGGCGTGTAGGTTGAAAGTGCCCATAGGCGGCATAGCCCACACGACCTCGGGCAGCATTCTGAAAGCAACGACTATCTGTAGGTCTGCATGATAGCTTCGCAACTCTTCCAAGAAGGTCTCGTCCTTTAACTTCTCAGGTTGAAGAACGGGAATTCCCTGACTCACTGCATACTGTTTGACGGGTGATGCTTGCAAGGTGTCGTGATGACGTCCCACAGGCTTATCGGGCATTGTGACAACAGCCACAACGTTGTACTTATTCTCTACCAGTTTCTTGAGGGACTCGACGGCGAATTCGGGAGTACCCATGAAGACTATACGCATGCTTGGAAATTAAATGAAAAATAACAAAAATAGAGTATCAGTGGCGTTTCCCTACTCATCACTCATGTCTGCCATCATCTGGCGATACATCGCAAAAACGTGGCTGCGACGGATGAATCCGATGAAGAGGCCGGCATCATCGACAACAGGTAGGGTCCATGCTTGAGTGCGGTCGAATGCGGCCATGACGATATCCATGGGGTCGCCCACCTTCAGGCGGGCTGCATAGCGCGACATCAGGTCGCGGACATGAAGCTGGTGGTAGAGCTCTGTTCGGAACATCACATGACGTACGCGGTCGAGAACCAGAACTGCCAGGAGTTTGCCCGCAGAATCTACTACTGGGAAGATATCGCGGTTAGATGCTGAAAGCTGGCGGACAATCTCACCGAGGTCGTCGTCTGGATGCAGATGCTCCTCGTAGCGTTCAATAACGCTGTCCATGGACATCAGGGTGAGTACAGCCTGATCCTTGTTGTGTGTGACGAGTTCGCCCTTGCGTGCCAGACGCATTGTATAGATACTGTGAGGCTCGAAGATGATGATGGTCAGATAGGCCACAGTTGCCACAATCATCAGAGGAAGGAAAAGACCGTAACCGCCTGTCAATTCAGCAATAAGGAAAATGCCTGTCAACGGGGCGTGCATGACACCGCTCATCAATCCAGCCATACCGAGCAGCGAGAAATTATTCTCAGGCACGGCATTGAATATGGGAATCTGGAGATTGAAGAAAGAAAGCATATTCCACAGGCTGGCGAAGAGGAAACCCGAGACACAGCCGAGGAACAAAGATGGTGCAAAAGTACCACCACAACCTCCTCCACTATTGGTGGCCGTAGTGGCAAAGACTTTGAAGAGGATAATGCCCGCAAGGTACAGGAGCAAGAGATGAGGGGCTGCATAGAAGAAGGAGCCCTCAAGCACCTGATTCCATTCTTCGGGGCCTTGTCCGTTGAGCAGCAGACGAATCATGCCATAGCCTTCGCCATAGAGCGAGGGGAAGAGGAAGATGAGAATGCTAAGAATTGGACCTGCCACCAAGAAGCGACGCCATGGAGAACCCAATCGACGGAACTGATCTTCGAGCCAGTTCATGACTCGGGTGAAGTATAGTGAGATAAGTCCGCAGAATATACCTAATAAAATATATGCGGGTACGCGCTCAATGGCGAATGCGTTAACAAGATGAAATTCAAAGAGGTTGCCTGTTCCCGAAAAAGCGAACGTGACGGCAGCGGCAGTAACACATGAGACCAACAGAGGTAGCAAGCTTCCCAAAGTGAAGTCTATCATCAGCACTTCCAGCGTGAAAACTAATCCAGCGATGGGCGCTTTGAAGATGCCAGAGACAGCACCGGCAGCACCGCAACCCACCAGCAACATCATCTTCTTTGAATCCAAATGGAAAAGTTGTCCAAGGCCGGAGCCAATAGCAGATCCCGTCAGTACGATAGGAGCCTCAGCACCCACAGATCCACCGAAACCGATGGTGATGCCAGAGGCGACAACGCTGGACCATGTGTTGTGGGTCTTAATACGACTTTGTTTACGGGCGATGGCATAGAGAATCTTGGTGATACCATGTCCGATATCATCGCGGACCACGTAGCGGACAAACAGTCCAGTAAAGAATATACCGATAACGGGATAGACGAGATAGGGCCAGTTCGCATCGGTAATGGAGAATCGGTAGGTCAGCAGGTGCTCGATAAAACTGATGAACCATTTCAACAGCAGACCGGCCAGTGCGGTAAGCACACCAATCACAAAGGCCAGCAACAACATTAAACGTTGAGATGACAAGTTGCCCCCTTCGCTCGGCTGTTTTCGTAGCGAAATGGGAGCCATCTTTGTGAGTAGTTTCTTTATAGAAGCCGTTTTTGCTTTTTTCATCTTTTATTTTCTGATAATCGTCACTTCGCCCGTTGGGGTCAGTTTGATAATGGAGCTTGGTTCGTGGCGCGAGGTGTCGCGCTGCCGGGAGAGACATACGTAATCCACGGCGCTGATGATAGTGGGGTCAATGTCTGCGAATGTTTGAGGCGAGGGCTGACCACTGATATTGGCAGAGGTGCTGACAATGGCTTTCTGGAAGCGGTAACACAACTGTTGCGAGAATACTTCAGAGGTGACGCGGAGTCCCACGCTACCGTCCTCGGCCAAAAGATTCGGCGCAAGGTTGACGGCACCATTCAGGATGACTGTCGTTGGTTTTGTGGCCAGGTCGATGATATCCCAAGCCACCTCCGGCACGTTGCGGACATAGCGTTGCAGACGTCCTGGGCTGTCGACCAGACAGATGAGTGCCTTGCTGTCCTCGCGCTGCTTGATGGCAAAGACTTTCTTGACAGCTTCCGGGTTAGTGGCATCGCAGCCGATGCCCCAGATGGTATCGGTGGGATAGAGTATCGTGCCCCCTTGTCTCAGCACGTCTATGGCTGCTCGTATGTCGGAATCTCTTTCTCTACTCATTAGAACTCACTTGTAAAATGGAACTTAATGTGCTCGAAGTCCTGCTGTGCCATAGAAAGCACATAAGCGGAGTCGGCCAGGAACACGTCGCGCCCTTCGCGGTCACACGCCATATACTGGTACTTGCGCTTCTTGAAGGCCTCCAGCTGGGCTGGGTCGTCGCTCTCTATCCAGCAAGCTTTGTAAAGGCTGGCAGGTTCCCAACGACACTTGGCACCATATTCATTCTCCAGACGGTACTGAATGACTTCGAACTGTAGCTGTCCCACGGTGCCTATCAGTTTGCGGCCGTTGAATTGGTTGACGAATAATTGTGCTACGCCCTCGTCCATCAATTGTGCAATACCCTTTTCCAACTGCTTGGTTTTCATCGGGTCTGCGTTCTCGATGTATTTGAACATCTCTGGAGAGAAACTGGGAAGACCACGGAAATGCAATTGTTCGCCTTCGGTTAGCGTGTCGCCAATTTTGAAGATTCCGTTATCAGGAAGACCCACGATGTCACCAGGCCAAGCCTCGTCGATGGTAGACTTGCGTTGGGCCATGAACTGGGTTGGGGAGGAGAAACGGACCGTCTTCCCTTGTCGCACGTGCAAGTAAGGAGCATTGCGCACGAACTTACCCGAGCAGACCTTACAGAAGGCAATACACGAGCGGTGGTTGGGGTCGATATTTGCAGTAATCTTGAAGATGAACCCTGTGAACTTCTGTTCCTCGGGCTGCACATCACGCTCCTCAGCTTTGGTGGGGCGTGGTGAAGGAGCGATTTCTACGAAGCAATCCAGCAGTTCCTTCACGCCAAAGTTATTCAGGGCCGAACCAAAAAAGACGGGAGCCACTTCGGCATTGAGATAAGTCTGCCGGTCAAACTCAGGGTAAACACCCTCGATAATCTCCAGGTCATCCCGAAGTTTCTGGGCATCGTCAGCGCCCACGCGACTGTCGAGTTCGTTGGAGTCGAGTTCCACGCTTACCTTTTCGGTTACGCGCTGTTTATCGGGTGTGAAGAGATTCAGGTTCTGCTCATAGATATTGTAAACACCCTTGAAGCGGGCACCTTGGTTGATGGGCCAGGAGAGGGGACGCACCTTAATCTGCAACTCTTCTTCCAACTCATCGAGCAGATCGAAGGGATCCTTGCCTTCGCGGTCCATCTTGTTGATGAACACGATGACGGGCGTCTTTCTCATTCGGCAGACGGTCATCAGCTTACGAGTCTGAGCCTCCACGCCTTTGGCCCCGTCGACCACGATGATTGCGGAGTCCACAGCTGTCAAAGTGCGGAAGGTGTCTTCGGCGAAGTCCTGGTGACCCGGAGTGTCGAGGATGTTCACCTTATATTCAGGAGAGGCAGCATTATCACCGCTTTCATCGGCAGATGGGGAGTAGTCGAACTCCATCACAGAGGTGGTGACAGAGATACCGCGCTGTTTCTCGATTTCCATCCAGTCGCTGGTGGCTGTCTTCTTGATTTTATTGCTCTTCACGGCACCCGCCACCTGAATCTGTCCGCCGAAGAGCAGCAGTTTCTCGGTGAGTGTGGTCTTACCCGCATCCGGGTGCGATATGATGGCGAATGTTCGCCTGCGTTCTATTTCTTGGTTCATTTAACTTTCAGAAATTAATGGTCATAAGGCCTATAAGGTCTTTGGGAGTAACTCTTGAATGCAAGCCTTCAGGCTGTCCTCCCAATAGGGGATGTCTATGTTATATGTGGTCTTAATCTTTGTCTTGTCGAGTACGCTGTAGTGCGGACGTGTAGCCGGGGTGGGGTATTCGGCAGTATGCAACGGCCGCACGCGACAAGTGGTGATGCCGGCCAGCCGATGAATCGCTTTTGTGAAATCATACCACGAGCAGACGCCCTCGTTGGTGAAGTGATAGATGCCAGGCTGTACACCTTGGTTGATGGCAACGAGGATGGCTGTGGCAAGGTCATGTGCATAGGAGGGCGTTCCTATTTGGTCAAAGATAACACCCAGTTCCGGCTTCTCGCTCCCCAACCTCAACATCGTCTTCACGAAGTTATTTCCAAAACGGCTGTAGAGCCATGCTGTGCGGATAATCATTACAGAAGGATTGGCGGACAGTACAGCCTCTTCTCCAGCTAACTTAGTACGCCCGTATGCTGAGGTAGGACAGGTGGGACATTCTTCGGTATAGGGGACATGTGCTGTTCCGTCAAAGACATAGTCCGTGGAAATCTGGATGAGTTGCCCTCCACGTTGCTCGATAGCTGCAGCGAGATATCCGGGAGCCGTAGCGTTCAGCAGTTGTGCTTTCTCCTCTTCTGCCTCAGCCCGGTCTACTGCGGTATAAGCTGCGCAGTTAACGATGAGGTCGATGGATTTGTCTGTGACAAAGACATCGATGGCCGAACGGTCTGTGATGTCGAGAGGAGTGATGACAAACAATCCGTCCTCCTTACTACAGATATCGGTGAAGAACCACCTGTGCTGCGGGTTCTCTTTTGCCAACAGCTGCATCTCATTGCCCAACTGTCCACAGGCGCCTGTCACGAGTATATTCATCTTATGATTTGACAATTTACAATTTTACAATGGACTGTTCTCATTATCCCGATGCTTCATTTCCAATATCTCAGATCTCCAACTCTCCCGCCCTTTCCTTTCGCCATGCGTCTGCCAGCAGGGCCAGAAGATGGGAAATGTGAGTGACGGCTTCTTGTGTCTCCTTGGATATTTCCTTGTTCAGCATGCGCAGCATCATGGTGACATATAAGCATTCGAAGCAGTTCTCCAATTCGGGAGCCTCGGTGTGGCCGCTGCGTGAGCGGAATTCTACGATGAAGGGGAGGGCTTTGTAATATGCTGCAGAGTAGAATGGATGTTTCGGGCTCTGGAGTAGCTGTTGATGGAGATCTGTGAGGAGGGATATGGTTCCTTGGTTTATCTGTAGGTGGCCCACCTCGGTCTTCCCCTCCTCGCGCATCATCCGACAGAGGTCAGCGAACCATTGTGCTTCTGCTGCACGGTCCTCGTCAGAATAATCGAAGCGCGAAACATATTCCTCGCGAAGGCGGTCGGCATCGCAGCCATAGGCCCGGAGGGTATCTTCTAATTGCCACATATACAGAAGATACTCAGCTACGTTGGTATCTTTGAGTTGTTTTGCTATCTTCACTTCTTTACTTCTTCAATTATCAACTTTTCAACCTTTCAACTTTAATACAGCGTCAGTCCCAGCAAGGTCGAAAGCAGGCCGAGGAACGAAACCGTCATCACAATGACTCCGATAATACTGTTGATAAGGGAGATGCGGCTCAGCTCGAATGTGGTGCGCAACTTATCGACCACATACGTTAATCCATACCACCACAGCATTGCGCCGAGGAAGATACTCAGATATCCCAACGTCTGTTGGCCGATATGGTCGGGAACGACAAAGGTGAAACGGGCAAAGAGTGCCATAAAGAGGAATACAATCAGCGGATTACTGAGCGTTACGAAGAAGCCCGAGGCAAAGTTCTTTGCCAATGTACCTTTGTTCTTAGAGGGCGGACGCACATGGGGCTTTGTCCGGTAGGTGTAAAAACCAAAGGCGAAGAGGAGAATGCTACCAATCAGCTGTAGGAAATACATGGTGCGGGGTTGTTCGATGAACTCCAGTACGAAACTCATGCCCAGACCCGTGATTAATGCATAGATGATATCGCTGAGTGCTGCACCCAATCCGGTCACCACTCCGTACCATCGTCCCTTGTTCAGAGTACGCTGAATACAGAGCACGCCAACAGGTCCCATAGGAGCGCTGGCAACGATGCCTACGAGCAGACCTTTGACGGTCAAATCGAGTAAAGTTACATGTTCAAACCACATACAGGGCACAAAGTTCGGCTTTTTCTTCGAAAAAAAGAAAGAAAATGGCAGAAAAGCGCTTTCTTTTGTGAAAAAAAGCAATTTTCTTCCATTTTTCTTCCGTTCATGGCAAACTTTCTGTATCTTTGACGCCCGTAAATGTGCATTTAGCAAGAAAAAGAACCAAAACTTAATAACTTTCTCTAATATGGAAAAGAAACCCTATGTAATCGGCCTCGACCTCGGAGGCACTAACTCTGTGTTCGGAATCGTAGATGCCAATGCCAACGTTGTTGCATCCACTTCTATTAAGACCCAAGGTCACGGTGACATCAACCAGTATGTCGATGCCTGTGTGGAAGCCCTCCGCCCCATTATCGAACAAGTGGGTGGCATCGAGAACATCCATGCGATGGGCATTGGAGCTCCCAATGGAAACTACTACAGCGGCAGCATCGAGTTTGCTCCCAACCTCCCCTGGAAGGGTAAGATACCTCTTGCACAGATGTTCCACGAACGCCTCGGAATCCCTGTGCGCTTAACAAACGATGCCAATGCAGCTGCTATCGGCGAGATGCAGTATGGTGCAGCAAAGGGCATGCAGAATTTCATCATGATAACTCTGGGCACGGGTGTCGGCAGCGGCATTGTCGTAAATGGAACCGTTGTCTATGGTTGCGACGGCTTTGCTGGTGAGCTCGGACATGTCATCGTCGAACGCGACGGGCGCCAGTGTGGTTGTGGCCGCAAGGGCTGTCTCGAAGCCTATTGTTCTGCCACCGGCGTGGCTCGCACCGCTCGCGAGATCATCCAGAAGACCGATAAGCCCACCTTGCTGCGTGATATTCCTCTCGACAAAATCGAGTCGAAGGACGTAGCCATCGCCGCTGGTAAGGGCGATGAGGTAGCTAAGCAGATTTTTGAGGAAACTGGCCGTATCCTGGGCGAGGCTTGTGCCAACTTTGCTGCATTCAGCAGCCCCGAGGCCTTCATCTTCTTCGGCGGTCTGACCAAGGCCGGTGACCTCATCATGGATCCCATCAAGCGTGCCTATGATGAAACCGTTCTCCAGATATTCCGCGGTAAGGCCAAGATGCTTGTCAGCGAACTCGATGGTGCCGCTGCAGCCGTCCTTGGTGCCAGCGCCCTGGGCTGGGAGGTGCAATGAATAGTTTAATGTTTAATGCTTAAATTTTAATGAATAGACTTGTAGAGAGGTTCCTCGACTACGTAAGTTATGATACCCAGTCCTCCGAGGAGGCTGAAGGTTGTCCGAGTACTCCGAAACAGTTGGTCTTTGCCAGGCATCTGGCAGATTCCCTCGAAGAGATGGGACTGGAAGACGTGACCATGGACGAGCAGGGTTACATCTATGCGACCCTGCCATCCAATATTCCCGCCGAAGTCCCCACAATCGGCTTCATTGCGCACTATGATACCAGCCCCGACTGCTCGGGTGCTGATATCCGGCCGCGTATCATTACCAATTATGATGGCGGCGATATCATCCTCGATGCTGAAGCAGGCATTGTCACTTCGCCAAAGATGTTCCCCGAGATGCTGAATCATGTGGGCGAAGACCTCATCGTTACCGACGGTCACACCCTTCTCGGTGCTGATGATAAGGCGGGTATTGCAGAGATTGTTGAAGCGATGTCCTATCTGATGGAACATCCCGAAATTTCGCATGGCCGCATCCGCATCGCTTTCAATCCCGATGAAGAGATCGGTTGTGGCGCGCACCTCTTTGATGTCGAGAAGTTCGGAGCCGAGTGGGCTTATACGATGGATGGCAGCGAGGTCGGCGAATTGGAATACGAGAACTTCAACGCCGCCAGCGCCACGATTCATATCAAAGGACTGAACGTGCATCCCGGCTATGCGAAGGGCAAGATGCGCAATGCTGCCCTCATCGCAGCAGACTTCATCCGCGAGATGCCGTCGGCAGAGGTTCCCGAGCGCACCGAGGGCTATGAGGGCTTCTATCATCTCACGGGTATCAAGGCAACGGTGGAAGAAGCTACGCTCAGCTACATCGTGCGTGATCATGACCGCCAGCGTTTCGAGCAACGTAAGGACTTTGTAGCCGATCTGGCCGCAGTCTTCGAGGAACGCTATGGTGAAGGAGTCGTCACCGCAGATATACGCGATCAGTATTATAATATGAAGCAGCAGCTCGAAGGCAAGGAGCACATCATCGAGATAGCCCGACGTGCCATCGAGGAAGCAGGTATGGAATGTGTGGTCAAGGCAATTCGTGGCGGCACCGATGGTGCACAGCTCAGCTTCAAGGGGCTTCCTTGTCCCAATATCTTTGCTGGAGGTCTTAACTTCCACGGCCGTCATGAGTTCGTTCCCATTCAGTCGATGGAGAAGGCGATGATGACAGTGGTGAACATCTGCCGCATCGTTGCAGAATGAAGTAATCTGAACGTCTATCTGACGAGAACTATCGGTCAAGCATGAGAAAACTACTATTCTACCTCTTACTATCATGTGTATCTCTCCAGCTGTCGGCTCAGACCGCTGGGGAGGACAGCGTGGCAGCAATAGCCCACGAACAAGACTCCATCATCCAGAGCCTGCGCGATCAGGTGGAGGAGATGACTCTCCAGCGGGTTATGCTGCTGGAAGAGTTGGAGCGCACAGAACGTATAGTTCGTTTGGACTCTATGGCCCAGGCAGAGCGCCAGCGCCACATCGATTCATTAAGGCAGATAACGAAAGGTGCACCCGTCGTCGTGGACGGCGACACGCTGCTTGTCCTCTATGCACAAAAAGGAGGAATGACTTCCGAGGCGCGGGCTGCGTTGGTGGTGGAGAATGTAGAAGAGGTAGGACAGAAACTGACCTTCAATCCCGATTCTCTGTATATCGTTGATGGAGAAATTGTTACCGATATTATGGCAGGGGAGAAGGTCATCATGAGCATCACCGATATCGACGGCCTCTGGCAGAACACCACCCGGCAGAAGCTGGCCGAGAGCTATTTAGTCGTCATTCAGGAAAAGGTCAACGAATTGCATGAGGAGTACGGCTTAAAGAAATTGCTGGCACGCATCTTCTGGGCTGTTCTGCTGATTGTTCTCCAGATTCTCCTTATCCGCCTCACGAGGTGGTTGTTCCGCCGATACAAGTTCCGCTTCACCCGTAATGTGATACAATTGCTCAAGCCCCTGTTATTCAAGGACTATGAGGTGCTGAACGTCCATCGCCAGGGAGTAATTATCATCACGATCTACGACTCCCTACGCATCCTGCTTGTGCTGCTCCAGCTGATGATATCCATTCCGCTGCTCTTCATCATCTTTCCGGAGACCAAGACTTTCACCTTGAAGATCATAGGATACATCTGGGATCCCATTCGCGATATCCTCACCGCTGTGGTCGCCTACATTCCGAACCTCTTCAAGATTGTCATCATCTGCCTCTGCTTCCGTTATCTGGTGCGCTTCTTCAGGTACCTGGCAAGCGAGATAGAATCTGGCCGCCTGCGTATCAACGGTTTCTACCCCGATTGGGCGATGCCTACCTTCTACATCCTTCGTGTACTGTTGTACTCCCTGATGTTGGTGATGATCTGGCCGCTGCTGCCCAACTCCAATTCAGAGATTTTCCAAGGGGTATCCGTCTTCATCGGTATCATCGTCTCTCTCGGCTCCACCTCCATCATCGGTAATGTGGTGGCTGGAATGGTGATGACCTATATGCGTCCATTCCATATCGGTGATTATATCAAGGTCGGTGACACCGTGGGCGAAGTCATCGAGAAGACCGTTCTTGTCACCCGCATTCGCACCCGTAAGAACGAGGTCGTCACCATCCAGAACTCCAGCCTTATGGGCTCGCAGACCTCCAACTTTACGGTTGCTGCAGAGACTTACGGGCTCATTGTTCACACAAAGGTCACCATCGGATACGATGTGCCTTGGCAGCTCATACAGAGCATCATGGAGAAAGCTGCGGAGGACACGCCTGGAATCAAGAAACATCCGAAGCCCTTCATGCAAGTCACCTCCCTGGATGATTTCTACGTGGAGTACGAAATCAATGCCTTCACCAGCGATGCCAAGAATATGCCGCGCATCTACTCCGAGCTCCATCAGAACCTGCTTCATCGCTTCTTCGAAGCCGGAGTGGAAATCATGTCGCCGCACATCTATGCCCGCCGCGATGGCATCGACGTCCAGATTCCTCCAACGGAAATGAATGAACCGGTGCAATCAACGTAATGTCTGTAGCAAAACCCCTCATTAGACATATAGACAGAAGCCCTGCACATCCATATGCAGGGCTTTTTAGTGCCTGATAGCAAAAAAGTTGGGAAATTCTTTGGCTGAATCACAGAAAGTTACTATTTTTGCACCGACTCCGATAGCCTATAGGGCTTTAAGGATCTAATTCTTATTGGAAAAAGGACGTTTACGTACGTTATCTTCGGCCGTAGAATCTCGCAAATCAAGTACAAGAAGATACGCAACGGAGCGTCCGCGTTGGACGTATTGTACGCTGTTTGCTTGTCTGAAATAACAAGCATCATTTACAATATATCATGACGCGGGCTATCTCGTGTTGCTTATCCTTGTACAAGGCAATGCGAGAGCCTGGCGATGGGATAAGCGAATAGTAAGAGCTACCCACGTCTTTCTTGTCAACATGTTTAACTGCTGAATCAGGGTGGCTATAGGTTATAATGTATTTTGTGATTATGGCAAAAGTAAAACGCAAAATGACAAAAGACGATGCCCAGGCAGAGATCTCAAGCTATGTCATCAAGAATTATCCGCAGCTTAAAGTTACTGGAAAAGATAAGCCCGACACAGTCGAACGTGTTTTGGCAACAATTCAAAATTCAGAATTTATTGGGGCTGGCACGTACTCTGTTCTTCTTGAACTTTCTGGAACTATCTATAGAGAGAACGGTGACAGACTCGAGAATGTGCGATACACTACAATTTGTAACATTATAGTGACTTCTAATGATATAGGAGAACCTATACCCCAAATAGACGAAACACTTTATCTAACTAAATGTTCCCATTGATAATGAGCAAAGTGAGCAATATGGTTGCGCAAAAAACACTTTTCTTCGAAACAGACTTACTAGTTTTATCAGGCAATTAAGAATTAATTTAGAAAGTATAACAACTATGAAACAATCAGAAATTTTAATGCATGTTGTATTTCCCAATATTCATGTCAAAAAGGTATTATCCATACTGTTATTTTTAATATCATCAGTTTCATTTGCGCAAGAACTTGAAGAAGTGAACAACTCGGGATATATTGATGTTTCTCATGGACTGATGGTCTCTCAACAAACGTTTCGCCGTGTAGTTAGCGTGAGTAGTGATGGAACGATAAATTATAATACTGCTGTTTTTACAGAACATTCACTTTACGCTTTAGATGCATCAGGAAAACCCTCAATATTGTTATTGGCAGATTATAATTCTGATACTGAATTCAAGATCCTACCAGGAACTACTCGTATTGCGAAAGGTGCGTTCAAACGATACAGTGATAGAGGCTGGAGGATCGCACCCACAGTACTCATTATTCCTTCTTCTATTAAATATATCCCAGAAGATTTATTTGAAGACGTTGTACGAAATATTCCATACATTATCATTGATAATTCTGTTCCAGATACCGTTTACGAAGTTAAGCAGGATAATGAGCAAAAACCAAAAGATGCAACAGAGGTTGCACGTTATAACGTACTAGGTCAGAGAATAGATGAACGAGCAAAGGGTATACAAATCATCCATTATGACAATGGAAGTTCCAGGAAAATGACAAAGAAATAATATTCATGATCCATGCTGTCTATGATGCCAACGGCAGAAAGCTCAGCAAGATGCAGCGCGGTGTGAACATCTTCTTGATGAGCGATGGAACGAAACGTAAAGTTCTTGTGAAGTAGACATTCTTCAACCATCTGAAGTCTTAATGACACTAACGACAGCCGCATTCCATTGAGAATGTGGCTGTTGTTGGTTTGTCTTACCCAGTTCTTCGTTGAATCTAAAACATATTTGGAATACTTTAATCCTTCAAGCAGCCTATGGG